>JACCDY011366205.1_pt1 | contig 13061 bp, 9 predicted proteins | sample 7446391 | NCBI WGS metagenome assembly JACCDY01 (sample SAMN15323451, study PRJNA562643) | freshwater metagenome | isolation source: river surface water | place: USA:Blue River Watershed | collected 2017-08-18 | reverse complement strand
TTTTTCGGTCAGCATGATTCCGGTACTGGCAGGATTGGTGATAAATATTATCACTCCAAGCCGCGCGTGCCCGGGCGCAGGGCGCCCGGGTCTTACGGGATTCCGCCGGGATTCGGGCCGGCGGTCATTTCGATGCAGAAACTAGCGAATGGGCGAAAGGCCGCACCGTTGTTGGATTTTCTCTTTTCGTTCGGCACTCATGGGCACACATTTGGGCACACAAATGGAACTCACGCCCCACTTTGCCCAAAATCGTCGCCCAGCGCCGATTTTCCGATTTTGCGAAACAGATTCAGCCGCCCAGGTCATCAAGCGGTTCTAGGCCTAAGCCCACCAGCTGCCGATTCATTAGCCCAAGCCGTTCGGCCATGCCCGCCCATGACGCATTGGCAAATGTATCATGCTCGGCTTTCAGCCTTTCAAACGTGCGCCAGTGCATCCCCTTGGGCTTGTCGCCGTCCGGATTCGCTATCCCGGCCTCCCACCCAAGCCGCCGCCGGATGGTGTCCGCCCGCCGCATCGCCCGATCATGATCCGTTTCCCGCTGGCACTGATAGGCCAGATTGTGACAGTGCCGACAGGCGAAGATTGAACCGCCGAAGAGAATTGCCATGCGCCGCCCGCATCCTCTCGCGGGGCAAAGGAACCACGCCCGCCGCCCGCCAAGGTGGCAGGGTGTCCATTCCAGATAGACAGGGTATTCCATCGGTTGCCACTCGCCGCCATTGCTTCGGCTTCGGTAGTTGAGGATCACGCGGTCGGTTTCAACGTGGATGCTAATGTCGGAGACTTTCTCGCCATTGATCGACCATTGCCAGTTGAAAAATCGGCCGGGTGTTAGCAGGCCATCGCGTTGCAGCCGCCGAATATCCATCGCCCGCATGTCGCTGGTCGTGTCCTTCCCGCGTTGCCCGCGTCCGCTACCAAAGCCACCCATGATCTTTTTCCCTCCGAGATTTGCCGAAATCATTTGGCAAGTTGGCGGTATCGTTTTCGCCGATTCCTGCCGAATCCCTTGCTATTGCTGGCATTGCGTCGGTTTTGATGGTGTCCGGTTTCATGTGCCCCGCAGGTCTTTCAACTTCAATAGCATCGCCAAAGTGCGCTCGAATTTGCGATCAAGGTGCGTTTCGTAGCGGTTCAGCTTCTCCAACAGGTGCGCCCGTAGCCCTTCGCCCAAGGTTTGAGCCTTGATTGCGGGGGTGAATTCGGCTTCTTTCACCATGCGATAGCAGATCGGTTCCAGTGATTCGCGGATGAATTCGGCCAGCCCTTCCGCAGTTGCCGGGTAGGATTCATCCTCGACATGCTCATCCCACCAGTCGCGGGAATCCTGAATCAGTGCCCGCCGGGCTTTGGTGTAGGCATTTGGGCCGCCCTTGCGAAGTATCGCCGCCGCCTTTTGCGTTGCCGCCAGATCAAGCGCCGCGTCCCGCTGGCGTTCGGCAATCTCTTCGGGGGTGCCTTTCATGAATTCCCGCAGGTCGGCATGATCGCTGCCGATGCCACGCTGAAACGGTGCCGCCGACTTGATAACTGATGCCGCGCTATTCACCGCGCCTTTCAATCCCTCGTTGATCTTCGCGCCTTCGGCCAACAGCACCCGCCGCTTGCGCCAAATGATGGTGGCAAGCTCTTCTATCAAGTGCCGTTCCGTCATGCCACCCGGTCGGTGTTCCTCGATCAGCGCCGCCAGCAAATCGGCAAACTCGGCATGATCTTCATGCGCCAATACCGCCAGCTTGGAAAGGATGCCGTGCTTCATGGCGTTGAACCGGACATGCTCATAGTTGCCCGCCCGCGCTATGGGTGCCGCTTCCTCGCGGGTTATTACGGTCACCAGGTTGATTGTTTCCGCTTCAATGGTCGCCATCATTTGCTCCTTGTCTCAGTTGGGGTGGTTTTGAACCCACCACAGCGCTGCAACATCAATACCAGATCACTGGCCAGCCCTTGCCGCGCCACATCCGCCGCTTGCCAGTTGCCGCAGCGCCAGCGGCCAAAGCCTTGCAGGTGGTGGCATTCCAGGCACAGCCGCCGGTCATCGCCCTCACGGTCGCGGATCACCAGCGCATCGGCCAGCCGTTCGGCTTCGTCGTAGCTCACCCCCTTGTCGGTGAACCGGGCCAGTCGCGCCGTGAAGGTGTCAATCTCGCCGGTGTTCATTGCTTGGGAATGCGGCCAGCACCAGCGGTCAAGGTCGCTTGCTAGCGCTGGGTCAGGCGTTGCGCTGTCGTTGGCCGGTGACGCTTCGGGCCTCGCCGCCACCGCATCACCCGCCCCGATTTTTTGAAAAGGGGCCGGGGGATACGCTACAAAACCTACGAAACCCGCCTTTGCATCCCCTTGCGGGGGTTTTGGAGGTTTCGTAGCGTGGGTGTCGGGGGCTTTTTCATTTTTCAGCCGTGCCAGCCACCCGCCCATCATGCGCTCCCTTTCAGCAGCATGGGGTGGATCAGGTAGCGGTCGCTGGGTCTGCCGCCCGCCGTGCCGGTGGGCACCACTTCCCGCGCCAGCCATCCGTAATCGGCCAGCAAGTCCGCTGCCTTGCGTACCGCGTCCGGGGTGCCCAGCCCTGCCCAATGTTTCACGGCCACCAGCCGGGGTGTGAACGACTCCCACAGCACCCCGTCGCCGTCGCACAGCTTGCCGCCTTTGATCTTGGCCAGCAGTGCATGCGCGCCGGTGGTCTCCGGGATCAGTGCCGCCGCGTAGAGCCGCTCGGCATGCGTGCGCAAGTAATCCCCCCATGCCAGCGCCCGGATCAGCTCGCGCTCGTGGATCACGCCGCTGCTATCAGGTGTGTCCACCAGAGCAAAGATCAGCGCCAGCGCCGGTATCAGCTTGCGCCACTTCGCTAGGTGCGACACCAGCGCTGGATGCAAGTCCTCACCTCGAATGCCGGTCTCGAACGGGATCATCCACTCATAAAAAATAGCCTGGGCCTCGGGGCTGAACCGCCATTCCTGGGGATCGTCATCGGTCGCTGGCAGCAGCCCATTCAGGCGCTTGAACACCGCCCATGCTGCCTGTTTGGCGGGCGTGTCAGGCCAGCGATCCACCAGCTTGAATTCCCTCTCCACGTCAGGCCATACCGCCAGGCCAAAGCGCTGCAACAGGCCATCGTCGCCCGCGCCGCCGTTCACCGCCTCGCGCACATAGGCTTGCACCTTGCCCGGTTGAATCCCGCCCAGCATCGCCATGCACACACGGTGCACATAGCTGTGCCCGCGCCCGATCCGATCCACCGCATGGCCTTGATTGCCGTCGTAGCCGGTCAGGTAGAAACCGCGTGCGCCTTCCTGCCCCTGCCGATCCATGCTGCACAGCAGCCCGTGGACTTCATCGCGGTACACCAGCAGGCCCCACGGGTTTTCCACCAACAGGTCGGCCAGGGCCTCCACCGTGCTGTCGTTGACCACGTAGCGCCGCATCGTCGGCTCGGTGGGCTGGTCGGTGGGGGCCAGCAGCGCACGGGCTTTGGCGGGATCTTTTGCTGCAACAGCCGCCGCTTGTTTTTCGTTCGCCTTGCCTGCCAGTTCGGCCACCTTGGTGTCGAGTTCCCATGCCTCATGCGCCGCCTGCCATTGCTCGCGCTCGGTCGATTCCAGCCGGTGCAGGGGCTTCAGGACTTCGCCCAGCGCCGGTGACTTCATCACGCCAGGTCGACCTACGATCAGCCCCCACAGATTGGGCACCACGCGCCAGTCATCATGCTGCTTTGGTGCGACCACGGCACGCGCACCGATCAGGCCCGACAGCGCCGTGACAACCCCCACAGCCGGAAAATCCGGCGGGCACTGCATACGCTCGGCAATGTCCACGATCCAGCCGCGCACTGCCTCGGGCAATAGCTCTGCATCGAACGGAGCCACGTGTGGCAGGGCATCGGGCAGGGGCACAGTATCAGGCCATGCGCCGCCGTCGTCTGCACCCTCCAAGGGCGGAAATGCAGGCACTGGCGCCCCGGGTCCCGCCGCATCAATGCACGCCTTCACAGCCTCCAATCCTGCCCGCTGGTACAGGTCGTTGAAGTCGGTTTCTTTGTCGCCACGTCCTTCGGGAAACCTGGGCACTGCCAGCAAGCCACCCACAGCCCGCGCCGCTGCCGTGGCTTTGCTCATGCCGGGGTTGCCCTCGGTTTTCCAGTCATCGTCAGCCGCCAGGATCAGCCGCAGCGCCGGGTATTTCTGGTGCAGTGCCAGGGCCACCGCTTCCAGGTTGCCCGCATTGAAGGCCACCGCCACCGCGTGCCCGGTCGCCTCATGGATGCTCGCGCCCGTGGCGTAGCCCTCACACACGATCAGCACACCGTCAGGTTTGCCAATGGCGTGATAACAACCCTTGACCCGCCCGCCGGGTTGAAAGCGCTTACAGCCCTCGCGGTCGATCACTTGCAGACTGTGCAGGGTGCCTGCCGTGTCCCGCATGGGGATCATCAGCGCCTCGCCTTCCAGTCTCACGCCGTGGGCTTGTACGCCCTTAGTGGTCAGGTAGGGGGATTCGGTTGCTGGGGTAGCGGCCTGCCAGCGCTGTGCCGCAGTCTGCGCTGCCAGTTGTTGTCGCTGTGCCGTGTCTGCCTCGCGTTGCTGGCGCATGGCCTCCACCCTCTGCCGGTGGGTTTCGCGTTCGGCCCGGGTCATTGCTTCCTGCGTCTTGCTGCACCATTGTCGTGTTAGTCCTTTTCGCCAGCAGCCGTAAGCGCCGGCCGGTACGCCGTCCGTGTGCAGCACATACCAGCCGGAATCGTCGCCGCGCCGCCCCTCGCTGGAGAATCGGTGTAGCGTGCCGTCGGCATGAATTTCATGCGGTGGGATCAGACCAGCGGCCACCATATCCGCCTGGAATTGTTCGGTGGGGTCGCTCATCACAATCACAGCCGCCTCCCAATCTGCGCCAGGAACAGCGCTGCATCGTGCAGGGTGGGCAGGTAGCGCACCAGCCCCCAGCGTTTGGCCCAGTACGTCACCCGCCCGTATGCCGAGTCGGTTCGGTGCAGCGCATGACCCTTCAATGCAAATGTGGCCCGCAGCGTTTCAAACGCTTTGCCAGGTCGCTGCGTCGTGGGAAAATCGAGATCGTTGATCGCGTTGCCTGCCGTGGGATTGCCGTCCCCGGTAGGCATTTTTTTTCGGGTGGTGTTGATCGCCATGCTCCCCCCTTAAACCTTTCGGCTTTTCTCAATTTGCGCGGTCAGCCAAGCGTCAATTTCTGCCTCGATCCAGCCGACAGCTTTCGCTCCTACAGAGATAGGCTTGGGAAAGGTCGGGTCATAGTCGCCCGGCCTCTTGGGGTTATGCTTCAGTCGGGCATAGATGGAGGAACGGGAAAGCCCTGTGCGGGCTTCAACTTGCTTGCGCCGAAGAATGGTTAGCGCTGATTGCATTTGTGCGGCCATGCTCGTTACTCCGTAGCGTTCGCCGGAACATACCGGCATGGCTTCGCATTCAATACATCACGCCATCTTCAGAATAGCCGGGGAGGTTCAGAAAACCCGCCCCGAGAAATGGGGGTGGGGTGGATAGATTCCGCCGGTCGGGGGTGGGTGGGTTCCAAGTCGCGCCAGTCGTGAAAGCCAGTATTGGCGCGGCTCTTGGGGGTAGGTGAGTTACTCGCCTGGGGTTTTGGGTGCGCCGCCGCCGGGTTGCCAATTCGCAACTTTCGCGGCTTCCTCGATTCCGGTTTCGTTCGGCTTACCTTCGTCGTCGGTCATGCCAAATTCCGCCGCATGTTCCCGCAGCCATTTCGCCAATGCTTGTTTTGGTGTTTTGCCTGCCAAATCGGTCACAGCCTGCCAGGCCCGCACCGCAGCCGCCAGCTTTGGAGCATAGCGGGGATTCTTCGGGTCAAGGTAATCAGGAGCATCGGTTGCCGTCGGGAAGAAAAAGCCGGTGCGGATGCCTCGGGTTTCCAGCCAACCCCGCAGGGATTCAACGTCTACCCGCGACTCAGCAAGATTTATCGAATCCTCGATTTCGCCGCACTGGTTTCCATTGATGTCGTATTCGTAGTTTGGGATCAGCCGCCCTTTGATCGCGCCTCGGCGGAACGCGTTGGTTATGGCCGTCTTGGCAGCTTCATACCCCATCGGCCTTTTATGCATGTCCCAATTCTCGGCATACGCATCCCCACTGCTCGGGTCGCAATCGACAAGCAATAGCGCCGCTTGAATGATGCTCAACTCATCACAAAGCCGCCAGTAATCCAAACTTTCCATGTTGTCCTCCTCAAATATCCAGCGCCGGTAATGCGTTGACGATCTTCATGGTCTCCAGGCTCACCGTCACCACGCGGCAGAACAGCTCCAGCGGATAACGCGGGTTGCCCATGGTTTCCACTGCCCAGGCGTTGGCGTCGCTCTCGATGCCGCTGTCTTTGTCGGTCTTCACGCGCTGGCGCTCCACCACCCATTCGAGCGCGGGCTTGCCATTGACGATGTAGTCATAGGCTGCCAGCGGGATGCCTGTGAGGGTGATCTTGCCGTTGTAATGCAGCGTGGTCAGATCTTTATCCTTGCCGCGCTTGCCATATTTCATTTGCTCCACGCGGTAATCGGCATCGCCCAGCGTGCCCTTGGCCTCAATGGTCAGCGGATAGGGGGCTACGGTTTCATAGCCGATATGTAACTCGGCCAGCTTGCGCCCGGCCTGGCTGAAACCCCAGAACCCTGCGGTGGTTTTCACGCAGGGGATGCGTGGCAGTTCCTTGGCTAGGTTGTCGGCGTATTGCTCGCGGTAGGCGGGTGAATGCAGCAGACCGTAGACGTAATAGAACACGTCTTCCTTGCTGATGGTCTCGCCAGGATAGGCAGCGCGGAAATGCGCCAGTCCGGCATCGGTCAGGGCATCGCGGCGCGGACGCTGGGGTGCAGTTTTAGATGCTCGAGAAAACAGGTCATCTTGCGCCCCAGCGCTGGCTCCGGCGGTTTCTTCATCGTAGAGATAAAGGGGGAAGCATTGTGCTCCAGCCTCCATCGAGTTGAGGTCTGGAATGACTTCGCTCATGACACAAGAAAAGGCTTTTGCACCCTTCGCCGTGGTCATGATTACCCGATTATCCGCTGCCGCATCCGGGAAAATTCGTGGCATCTGCAACACCATCTCGTTGAAGGTGCGGCTGTAATACAACCATTGCTTGGTGTAGGGGCGGTACAGACTGGTAATCAGGCTCTCGGCCTGATAAGCGTGTGCCCGATCTTTCGCCAGCTCTTGCTTGAGGGCACGTGTCCAACTGATGCGAGTCGGATCGGTGTCAATAAAACCGTCCACTGCCGCCTCGCGCCCTTTTTTGTCTAGCCCGGCATGGGCAGCATTAAAGCGCTCCCGTTCACTGTTGTAAAAACCGATCATGCGCTGCATGTTGTTTTCAACGGCGGTGCGGCTGGGGTTGTAACACCAAGCATCGCGGTTGGTCACGACCCCCAGTGAGAAATTTTCAAACAGCTTGGTGGCGGTGCCTTTCTTGTCGCCCAGCACGATGAAATCGTTAAAGCTGTCGTCGCGCTGTTGCAGCCAGTCACCGTGCTTATCTGGGGTGATGACCTGCCAGCTTTGCGCGGCGGTAATACCGGCAATGCTGACAAACGAGCTTATTTTTTCCAGCTTGTCTTCGCGGCTGAGGTAGTCGCCAATGTCGTGGAAATGAACCTGCCCATGGGCGCTGGCCTGCGGATTTTTGACTAGCAGCGAAATTGCAATCGGGGCACGGCTGCCACTGCCAAAAATCTTGCCACCTTCCTTGCGTGACAGTTCACCTTGGGTGCGTTGATTGCCCCGCAGGTGGAACACATAGATGTTGCTGAATTCATCGGCCAGACACTTGCGCATACCGTCCGATGAGTTGGAATCCAACCAGCCCGCGTTGGTGACAAACCCAATCACCCCGGTATTACCAATACGGTCGCTGGCCCAGCGGATGGCGCGGATGTAGCTGTCGTACAAGCCCTTGGCCAACGTGGCTTGGGAGCGGGCGGCATAGGTTTTTTCAATGCGGCTGTCCAGGTGCGGATAGGCCACATTCATGTTGTTGTCGTTCTGACTGCCTTGCCCAATGGAATACGGCGGGTTGCCCATGATGACGCGAATGTCCAGCTTCTTTTGCCGCTTGCGCCGAGCGCTGTTGTCCACCAGTAGGGCGTCCACCAGGTCTTCCTTTTCGTACATCTGAAAGGTGTCGGTGAGGCAGATGCCTTCAAAGGGCTGGTAGTGGCCGCCCACGATGCTGTGGTACACCGCCTCGATGTTGATGGCAGCAATGTAGTAGGCCAGCAGCACGATTTCATTGGCATGAATTTCGTTTTTGTATTTGTGCGGCAGTTGCTCGCGGGTGATGAGGCCGCTTTGCAGCAAGCGGGTGATGAAGGTGCCGGTTCCGGTGAAGGGGTCGAGGATGTGCACGCCCTGGCTGCCCAGCGTCTGGCCGAATTCGCTTTGCAGCACGTCGTTGACGCTGTGGATGATGAAGTCCACTACCTCCACCGGCGTGTAGACGATACCTAGCCTCTCGGTCATCTTGGGGAAGGCGTTGCGGAAAAACTTGTCGTATAGCTCGACAACGATTTTTTGCTTGCCTGCTGCGCTGTCGATGCCCGCCGCCCGCTCTTTCACGCTGGCGTAGAAGCCCTCCAGTGTGTCGGCCTCTTTGTCCAGTCGGTGTTCGTGCAGCGCGTCCAGCACGGCCTGCATGGCCTGGCTTATAGGGTTGTGCTGGGCAAAGCTGTAGCTTTCAAACAGCGCGTCAAACACCGGCTTGGTGATGAGGTGCTGGGCCAGCATTTCGACGATTTCGCCGTCGCTGATGCTGTCATTCAGGTCGTCGCGTAGCTCTTGGGCAAAGGCGTTGAAGGCTGTCTGCTCACGGCTGTTGGCCGGGTTTTCCAGAATGCCGGTGATGCGGTCGATGTGGGTGCGGGCAATCTTAGCAATGTCGTTGGCCCAATCCTCCCAGTGGTGGCGGTTGCCGCACTTTTGCACCACCTTGGCGTAGATGGCACGCTCGATTTCGCCAATCTCGAATTGCAGTTCGCCCTGATCTTCTTTACTTGGCCGCTTGGATGCCGGTGCGCCAATGCCGTGCTGCCCCTTGCCCGCCTCGCGGTTGGTCTGGCCTTTCTCTTGTTTCTTCGCCTTTTTGTTGATCTGATCGGTGATGGCGATGACTTCCATCTTGGATAGGATTTTCTTGTTCAAATCCAGATCCATTTTGTTGACCATGGCATCAAAGCGGTCGTCGTGCGAACGCAGCGCCTGCAAGACCTGCCACACCACTTTGTAGGTCGCATTGTCATTAAGCGCCTCGTGCGGCTCCACCCCGGCAGGGATCACCACCGGCAGGATGACATAGCCGCGCTTCTTGCCTGGCGCATTGCGCATGACGCGCCCCACCGACTGCACCACGTCCACTTGGGAGTTGCGCGGGGTGAGGAACAGCACGGCGTCGAGTGCGGGTACGTCCACCCCTTCGGATAAACACCGCACATTGGAGAGGATGCGGCAGGTGTTGTCCGGAGCTTCAGCCTTGAGCCAGGCCAGTTTGCCTTCTTTTTCGGTGGCGCTCATGCCGCCGTCCACATGTTCGGCTTCGCATTGCAAGGTGTAAGCGCGGTTTTCCGCCTCGTCGAAGGCTTCGTTGTCTTCACTGGCTTGGTAGGCCTGCACTACGGCCTGAAACATGCCCGCAATCTGCTTAGAGCTGACTTTGTGTACCTTGCCGCCTTGTTTGGCCTCGATCACCTGGCAAAACGCCACGGCGCGCTTCATGGCAGCGCCGTCGCCCACCAGTTCGTCGCTGATGCCTTGCTTGGAGAGCGCTTTCCAGCAGCCGATGATCTTGGCAGCGTCGTCTACCTTGAGTTGGTTGCTTTCATCCTTGAGCAGGTCTTGCAGCCGACGGCTGACATGGCTTTCTTGCACTGACAGCACCAGCACCTTGTAATCGCACAGTAGGCCGCGCTTGACCGCTTCGGAAAAGGTGATGACATACAGTTCTTTTCCGTAGAGCGATTCATCATCCATGGAACACAGCGCCACGTTGTCTTTTTCGGCGCTGGCCTTGGCATGGTCGCCATAAATGCGCGGCGTGGCTGTCATATACAGGCGCTTGGCCGAGCGAATGAATTCACCGTCATGCACCTTGACGAAGGCGCTCTCGTCTTCGTCGCCAAAGGTGGCCCCGGTGGTGCGGTGCGCTTCGTCGCAAATGATGAGGTCAAACCCGGCCAGCCCATGCTGTTGCTGCGCCTGGGCAATGGTGTCAATGGAGTGGTAAGTGGAAAACACCACACTCATGTGCGCAGCATCGTGGCGTTTGTCCATCTCTGCCGCCAGCCGTGCCGGGTTGGTGGTTGCGGGGTAGCGTAATTCGTGCACTAGGGTCTGCACGGTGTCGTCGTCTTTACTGCGCTTTTTGCCCACCTCGGCATCAGAGCACACGGCAAAGCTGTGCAAGGGAGTGGCACTCTCTTGCGTCCATTCGGTGAGCGTTTGCGACAGTAGGTTGAGGCTGGGCACCAAAAATAGTACACGCCCGCCCGCCCCCGCTACGCGCTCGGCAATCTTGAGCGCGGTAAAGGTTTTGCCGGTGCCGCAGGCCATAATTAGTTTGCCGCGCTCGGCTTGCGCGAACCCTTGCTCGACGGCGGTGAGGGCACTTTGCTGATGCTCGCGCAGTTGTTTGCGCGGCTTGAGCATTGGGGCAGCCTTGGGATGGTATTGCGCCCAGTCGATCTGGCTTTCTTCCAGCGCAAACAGGTCAATGATGTTGATGGGCTTGTCTCGCCCCTGTATCAGCGCGTTGACGTGGTGGCTGGCTTGATACGAGGTCAAAAACAGCAGGCCGTTGGTGAACGGCTTTTTCCCCATTGCTGACAGGAAGGAATCAATGCCGTCGTCCTTGCGAATCTTGGCGTCCTCGGCGTAAAACTTGGCCTGAATTGCGAAAATGCGGGGGGATTCGGGTAAATCCTCCACCGCCACCAGGTCGATGCCCGCATCCGCACCGGGGTCGGCGTTGCCCTGGCTCATCCATTGCCGCCTCCACTCTTCCCACAAATACACTTTCCCTTTGAAAAGGTCTTTGTAGGACGGTTCTGTCAACAGGTAGGTTTTGACCAGCTCCTCGAAATAGCTACCTTTTTCGCGTTCGGTCTGTGCAGCTTGACGGAAAGTATCCAGCAGTTTTGTGAGTGCAGTTTGTGCCATGGATGAATACCCTGTCTGTGTTCTTTTTCTCTGATTCTCTACCGTATTGGCCACTATCCCGCCTGATACGCTTTACCGAAAGGCCCAATGATGACTTTGCCTTCCCCGTCTCGTATCTGGCTATCTACGAAGTCTGCCCACCATTGCAACATTTCACGCCGTTGATCGGCATATTGCGCCCGGTTATAAACACCCCGGATGCCCTTGGTTTCATGCGCAAGGCATTTCTCGATCCAGTCTGAATTAAAACCTGCCTCATGCAAATGCGTTGAGGCCGTCCGTCGAAAGTCGTGAATTACGAAATCGCGAACATCTATTTCCAACGAACGGACAGCTTGATTCAGCGTACTGTGTGCAATGGGTTGGTTTAGATTTCCACGACTCGGGAAAACCCACTGCGATCCGCTTGCTAGAGACTTTAGCTCCTCAAACATCGCTCGCGCCTGACGGGATAAATGTACAAGGTGAGGTTTGTCCTTTTTCATACGCTCGGCGGGAATCGCCCATTCACCTTTTTCAAGGTCGAATTCATCCCATTTGGCGCCGATAAGCTCGCCTTTACGGACCATGCATAGGATCAAAAGATGTAACGCCAGCTTGTATGCCCGTTTGATGCTAGATTGATAAATCGCTCGTAGCAGCTTGCCCATTTCCTCCGAGGTCAGCGATACATCTCGGCTCCTAGCTTGAGCAATGAATTTCGCCTCGATAGCCGCCGCCGGGTTGAATTGGGTTTTCTCCCGCGCAATGGCGTAGGCAAACAGCCGTTTCAGCACGTTGCGGGTTTGCAGGGCCATCTGGTCGGCCCCGCGATTCTTGATCTTGTCGGTAATCGCGTGAATGTCGGTCACGGTCACATCGGCAACTTGCTTGCGGCCAATCGCCGGGATCACATCTTTTTCCAGAACCCGATGGACGTTGCGGGGATTGCTGTTCGCTGGTTCAACAATCTCTGTGTACCAGCGCCGGGCGAAGACTTCCACCGTGTCCTCTTCCCTTGCCGCCTCTTCCTTGGCCTTGGCCTTCTCACGGGTTTTCAGGCACCACTCACGGATGAAGGCTTGTGCCAGTTCCTTGACAGCGGGGGCGGCATCCTCGGGGATCGCATCGCCGCGCCGCAAGGCCATCGGGGATACGCCGCGCCCGGCCAGTATCTTGCAATGGTCCCGCCATGATCGGGCTTCGGCCAGTGAATAGGTCGGGTAGTCGCCAAGCGTGATTTTCTCTTGCTTGGCTCCACGCCCGCCGATGCGGTAGCGCATCCGCCAAACCTTCGAACCGCCGGGCATGACTTCCACGAACAGCCCACCCTCATCGGCCTCCTGATAGCCCTTATCAGCCGGCTTCAGGTTTCGCAGCTTGGTATCCGACAGCGCCATGATTCACCCCTCCGCAGTGCGTGTGCCCATGAAAACCCGCTTGATCTTGGGCACACCGTTTCACCTTGGGCACACGGCCTGAAAGCCTTTACTGTCAAGGCATTCAGACGATTTACCCGCTTTGTGTGCCCATGAAGAAAGCGATTTCTCCGCTCTCTGGAAAGGGGTCAAGGGCACACCATCGCATTGTCTTGGGCACACCGATTTCCATCTTGGGCACACATCTGGGCACACATTCTTGCGGATTGCTGCGGAACATGCAAGGCCAACACGGAACAAAAACCCGCAATAATGCGGGTTTACAGGGGTTTTGCGGAAGTCGGCGGATCGCTCAGGAAGCCTTGCTATTTTCCGATACAGAACCTGCTGAAGATCACCCCCAGCAAATCATCCGACGTGAATTGCCCGGTGATGCTGTTCAGCTGCTCCTGCGCGAGCCGCAGTTCTTCGGCAAACAGGTCCAGCGCGCTGTCGCGCTGTTCCG
>JACCDY011321584.1_pt1 | contig 13064 bp, 19 predicted proteins | sample 7446391 | NCBI WGS metagenome assembly JACCDY01 (sample SAMN15323451, study PRJNA562643) | freshwater metagenome | isolation source: river surface water | place: USA:Blue River Watershed | collected 2017-08-18 | reverse complement strand
GTTGTATTATTATCCCCCTTTGACTTTTGATAGACATCGGACCTCTTTTCTCTGTTATAAGGAGATCCATTCGTGTCATGTTCAATGAAATATTGCTGAATCTTTGTTCTCTCATGTTCAAACACCCATCTCAATCGACCAATAAGTGGGAAGTTCCTAAGAAGAGAATGCTTTTTTTGGAAAGTGTCATACAAAGCAATTCCAAGTGGGATTAGTGATATAATCCCCAATACCAAGGAAAGATAGAAAGAAGAAATAGACAGAGCCGATAGTGCAGTTAGAATTATGACTTTGTTTGAGATGTTCATAATACAAATATATGAAAATATCTACCAATTCAAATTAGAATTCATCGACTTTAGAGTTTTAAGCACCCAAACATCAATCAGAAATTGAGATGGGAGAAATATATTTGTTAAGTATAGCGGATCCTTGATTCCCCACATAAAAAAAATAAAAAAACAGATGATGAGTGATAGCATATTTAACAAAAGAAAATACCTTCTAACATTTCCGATCCCTAAAGAAAATTTGAAGAAATATAACTTAACATCATTTATTAGATATTTAAAATTACCAATTGCCTTATCACATGTATCAATTCTTTTACATGACTTACACTTCTTTGGAATTCCAAAATTCTCAATTTTGAGATCATTCCATTCACGAAGTGAAGGGCACATATCTTTTTTACAAGAGTAACATGATCTTGTTATTAATAGATGTTTATTCGCATTTAGATTGATTACCCTTTTAGAATAAAAAACAAACAATCCAATTGAGATTATTGGAAAAATGGTTGATATTAGCCAGAGATATGTCATTAGATTTGGTTAAAATACCACTCCCTTGCCTTTTTGGAGATAATTGGATTTAGTTTCTTAACATCCCATCCATTCTTAACAATGGTATCCTCTTCTTCCTTCATAACATCACCGATCACCCATCGAAGGAAATCTCCAGTTGTTGACTGGGAAATCTCCTTACCAGACTCTTTTAGTTTTTGGATGCCTTGGATGAGCCTTTCTTCCTGAATAGCCAAGTCCACAAATTCATTCATATTTGCAATAAGTTCTGTATCAACAGCGGCTAGTTTGGTTACCTTACTTACAGAGTGTTTCTCACCTTTGACCTTGAAGTTGAGAAGCTGACCATCTTCGGTAATATGGTGCCAAACAATTCCTTCACCAATTCCTTTATTCCCGAAATAGAGACCAACTGGACACTCGGCCTCAACTTCTTCTGTTAGTTGAATAAACTTGTTTTGAACTTCCTCAGGCTTGTTGAAATCAATATCAATGTTCCAAGTTTTGAATTGACTGATATGGTAAATGTTTACCATATTCCAAAAATTCCAAATTTGGTTCATATCATCTGTCTTTGGTTGATTGTAGTCAATATTAACCCACTTATCGTCAACTTTGATACCAAAAATTACAAACATCTTTTGGAGCCCCTCAACAGCAACGCCCTTTTGGATATTACCACCACACCATTCGCCATATATAGCCATATGGTCCGTAAATGGTAGTGAGAAAAGTTCATTGATCCGATCTTCAATAGATTTCATGTAAAGGAAAAAGCCAGCGTTATCCTTAGTTAGACTAAGGACATTTTCTCGACTTTGGTATTGAATTTCTCCACTGGAGTGCTTAACAATCGCAGCATTGGTTCCATGGATCTTAACCGTTCCTGTAAAGGTCAGTGTGGGATATGGAGAGTCATGTCGATAGACAGCATCACCATTTTCACCAACTCCCTTAAAATCATGATTGACTTTAACATGTCGGATTACATGGCGAAACTGCTCAATTGATGGAAACTTTTTCATTTCACAAATATAATAAAATATCTAATATATATATAAGTATGAAAAATATATTAAAATTTGAATCATTCTTTAAGAAAAATAAAAAATCAAAATTTGGATTTTCTGGTGGATTTGCCTTCAGAGAGTATTTGTTAGGATTACCTAAAGAAGAGAGAGAGAAGGCATTAAAAGATCCAAAAATAAGAACCAAATATGGACTTGATCCATTGAAGGAGATTTGAAATCTAGACCATATATAAGTTTCAATTTTCCAAAGTATCTCTCTCCATTTATTTATAAACTTACCCCATCTAAATCTGTCCATTTATGATTTTTATTTTATTAAGTCTAATTTTATTTATCTGTGATTCTAGTTGTGATTCTAGTATTGTTTGGACACCACCTCCACAGGGACACTCAAATCTTATTCTAAATTTTTCATTATCCAAGAATTGGTGACAATCCTCACATACAAGATAATATCTTCCAAATTTTTCAAATTTCTGCACCACTTGTTAAATCATCAATTTTTCTAAATCTTGACCTACTTAAATATTTTCCAAATTCAGACTCATCTATTATTGTAAAATTATCACTCCCCCCACATTTTGGGCAAAATAATTTTTTCACATCAATAAAGTGATCACAATCATTACAAAATAGAAAATTCCTAGATCCATTGATAAAAATGTAGTTGGCTGATCCCCTTCTAGTATTTTCATTGATCCATTTAGATGCCTCCAATACCTTTTTTATAAGATCTTCAGAACTCGCCATACTTCTTTATTTTAAAAATAGATTGGATGTTATCCAACTTTGCTTTAATTTCAGAGAGAATCTGTAATTGAACGCGATTGAGTTTTCTGAGACTCTCCAATTGTTCTACAATTTTTTTAGTCTCAATGAAATAACTATTTCTAAACTTTTCAGATGCGGTAAATGCATCAGCAATATTTTGGAGCCTGTCTGCTAATTTCACAATAAGAGCACCATCCGACATACCAACCATTTTATCAATTAGATAATCGGTTTTGCTTCCACCATACTCCCATTCAATTTCTTCTTTAGAAGAGGTAAGTTCTTTTACAATGTCAGCAACTTTTTTACCAAACTGCTCCTCCAATTGGATATATCCAACATCAGGATCATCAAAACAATCTTCTAGTGTATCATGAAGAAGAGATGCAACAAGAAGGTCTTCATCTGTGGTATATTGTTTCACAATGCCATTTACTTTTTGGACATGGGCATCAAAATAGGGAGCTCCAACAAATTTTCTAATTTGATTTTTATGTAGATCTTTTGCTAGATCCCAAGCCTGTTTTTCTCTGGGGGTTGTTGGGGTATTTGCCATGTCTCTATATATTATAATGTTGCGAATAAATTTGACCTATTTAAATATAGTGAAAATTTTACTAAATTCCAATGTCACCTATTTTCAAAGATCTAATTAGACTTTTGGGAGCGAATATCTCAAGATAGAAATCAGCCTTCTCTTCACCTATGGATTTTCTATATTTGTTTATTATTGAACAAATATATTCAGCCTCTGAGGAACTATTAAATTGAATTGGGGGCCTTTTCGTTCCCTGATGCCCGGCTTCTATGTATTTAACACTATTATCAATTCCGATCTCCCTTTCTTCGTCCCTTATAAGACAAGCAATTGCATACCTTTGCTCTTTAATAAAAAAATGTTTAATGGATATCAGTAATTCTAATTTTCTTTTTTTTGGATATCATATTCCTATTCTATTTAACATCAAAAGTCTTTTAATTCTCTTCGTCTTTATTAGATTTTTATATTGGTCGATAGTCCAAGAGTCACTTTGATTTATAAAGTGTCCCTTAATCGGATATTCGTCAATTATTGAAATTACAAATTCATACTCTTCAATATTATTTATTGATGGTTCTGGTATTGTTTCAGATAGATAATGTTGATTATGTGTATTGACATCCCCATCAATACTATTTTTAATATTTCTTAAATAGGCTGCCATTTCATACCTCTGGTGATTTCTAAAAAATATCTTAAGACTACTTAGGATCTCTATTTTTCTACTTTCTTTCATTTTAATTCATTAATAAGAAAATGGGGATGGAAATTTTCCATCCCCATCCCCATGAATAGTTTAGATTATTCAGACTTAGGATTTAGCTTATCTAGAAGACCTAGGATCTGCTTACCTTCATCAGTTTGCTTAAGACCCTCAATTAGACCATTTAGTTGTGAGGCCCCTTTTGCTGTGAATAGATCTGATAGTTTACCGATTCCAGAATGAACATCACCACTATTTACAAGTAGCTTGAGATCTGCCTCAGATAGTGCCTTTGCGATGGACTCATATTGAGCCACTCCAACAACCTGACTAACTTCAACCTCCTTAACTCGGATTAGATACTCCTGATAAGGCTTGTTTTCACCGATTTCCTTAGCTAGCGTGGTTTGAGCGACAACACTAGCAAGTTCCATGGCCTTCTTAGACTCAGCTTCAGATACACCTTTCGCTTTGATAATTGATGCCTCTGCTTCACCGATGCTCTTCACACCTTCTGCCTCTTTTTTCTTAGCTTCAAGTTGAGCACCTGCCTCGGTCTCAATTCTGAATTTTTCGGCCTGAGCTGCGATCTCAATTTGCTTTTTCTCTTGGTCAGCATTGATGATGGCCTTTTCCTTATCAATTTCAGCCTGTTTGATTTGATTTATCTTAACAACTTCCATTTGTTGTTCAGCTGTTAGTCTCTCAGCTTTTGCGATTTCGGAGATAGATTCTTGTTGGGCAATACCAGATTTTTTAACAGACTCGGCTTGGGCTATTCCAATTGCTTGTTCGGACTTTGCTTTGGCCTCACCTGCAATTCTTTCAGCTTCGGCTCTAGTTACATCAATATCCTTCCTTGCCTCAAGTTCAGCTTGTTCAGCCATTTTCTTATTCTTAGCGACCTCAGTTCTGGATTCCATATCAATCGCTGACATTCTCTTTGCCATGATTTGGTGAATTACACCAGACCCTTCTGCGTCTCTTACATCCATTAATTCAATGTTTTTAATGGCCTCAACTCCCCAATTCTGTAGATCAACTTTAACGTTCTCTGTGAACTTATCACCGAAAATAGATCTCTCTTCCATGATTTCTTCCAATTTTGATTTGGCGAGAATGGAACGCACAGAACCCTGTACTACATTTTCAAGTTGTTTTTTCAATTCGTCAAATGATTCAACTTTTTCAGCAGCTTTGTTTGTATCAGATATATGGAAGAATGCTTTCACATCAACTACGAATGGCACCCTATCCTTATCATATGCTGAGTATTTTTGGAGATCAATGTCAAAGTTTGAGACTGGTAGGACCCTAACCTCAACTCCAATTTTTGGTAACCATTTTGGAAATTCGTAATAGACATTGCTTCCCTTGCCAACCCCATATGATACAGTTTTATCGCCCCTCTGCACAATGTGGACGACATTTGTTGGAACAATCCTTCGGAGAGATAGAACATATCCAATTATAATAGCCAATATGGCTGATGGCACTACCCATATAAGTGAGTTCATTACCCAAGATAGAATTTCTGTGATTGTCATAGTTAAAAGTATTTGATTCATGTTTTTTGGTTTTTGTTTTTTGTTTTAATTATTTTTCAATATTTGTTTTGTAAATTTCTTCTAAAGTTTTTTTCAGACCCTCCAAGTCTGACATCAATTCTTCTTTAAGAGTGAGATCATTAATTAATTTTAGTTTTCCCATTGTGTCCCTAAGCATTTTTATAACTTGTTCCTTAGAATTGAGATCCTCAATTTCTTTTAAGTCCTCCGATATACACCTAGAGATAAAATCAATCCATTCATCCGAAGATAGTGAATCACTCTTTGGTATAATATCCTCCCATTTTACACCCTTTAGGTATTTAATCAATTCTTTTCCTTTTATCATTTATTTAATTTAATTTATACAAACTGAATTTGTCATTTTATCATCATATTCCATTTCCCCATATTGGGAAACGTCAATAAAGTTTTCACCATCAAAATGTCCAATTGCTGGGCCGAAATAAACTAGATTGAATCTGTTACCCTCATCATCTGCGCTGGTAACAACATCTAACTCCAGGGATTCTGGATTCTTATCAGCAAATTCCCGTAAATTTTTAATATAATCTTTAAGCTTCATATTTTTTTGTTTTTTCTAAAATTTCATACCATTGTCCCATATGACCATCATATAGTTTAGTTGACTTATTTGCCTCCAATAGAGATCTCCTAAGATCTCTTATTAATTCTAAATCTTCTTTGGAAACAATCATATTATTCTCAACTAATTTATCATACATTCTAAGAGCACCATGTCCCATTGAGAGGGATTCATGTGTAGAATTTCCCCTTGATCTGGATTCAAATTCTACTTCCTCTGATAGATTGACTATTTCATCACTATAAGACTCTCTTTTCATTCTTTTGTAAATATAAATCAAAAAAATTGATATGGACAAATTAAATTACTTTTAATTTATGACACTCATGTAATCTAGGAATTTCCATTTTTCTTGATAGATTAATGATCACATCTTCGGGAACCTTAGATTCTCTGTTCCTATTTTGATTAATGACATCATTTAGGTCTGTATTCATAAATACTATTTCTATCTTGGAATCGTATTGCAAAGCAATATCTATCAGAGAAGATCTTTGCTGTTCTGTAACATTGGTAGCATTCCATAAAACACTTTCTCCCCTTCTTAGGAATTCCTTCATCATTTCTTTGGCCCTATTAGCAACTATGCCCTGTCCAGATTTATCAGTTGGCTTTATCTTCATCTGTTTTCGGATCGTATCCAATTCAATAACATTTCCATTCCAATTTTTATCCACCCATGTATTTTTTCCAGATCCAGGTAGTCCAACCATAAGTACAAAAGTGCCACCTTGGGGTTCCCATATTTCCTTCAATGGATAACCACCCTTTTTAAAGTAGTGTAGTCTAGCCCAATCCGAGGTAAATTCAAATGGTTTATTAAAACAATTCAAATTCTGTGCTGATTCCCTAAATAACTCTATTTTATAAAGGGATTCTTCAAGGTCTCCACATATCCTACCTCTGAAGTCGCACTCGGCAAAATAAGATAAATGTTCAATATTGCATCTAAGTGAGCATTTTATAAGTTCCATTTCAGGGTTCCTCTTTTCTGAGAACCAAATTGGTAATCCATGATGCCTTATAAGAGATCCTATAATATCTTTAGCATTATTATCAAGATTTGTTAATACCTCTCTTGATACCTTTTCTCCCAATTTGGCATGACCTGGTGATCTCCAATCCCCATCCTCAAAAACTGTTGTCATCGGCTTAGCAATATCGTGGAATATTGCGACATACTCTAAAATTCTTTTTGTCTTGTCATCAAACATACCATAGTTTGAGATAACCTCATTAAATACCATTTGAGTATGTGTTAATACATCCCCTTCCGCGTGATGGATCTTGGACTGCATAGTTTTACCCATATTATTGATAAGTTCAATAATTTCGGGACTCCAGTCTTGGTATTTCAATATATTAGTCTCCATTTGATATTTTAATTGCTAATTCTTTTGATGATCCTATTTTATTATATAAGTCATCAGGATGTAATCCCGATATCCAATCTTTTCCTCCAGATATATGAAACTTCTCAGCCATCATGTGGCAACTATCAAATTCAGATCCGCTTTTAGAATATTTACATAGTGTTATCCCATTTTCTTTTACATATCCACCATTTGGCATTTCTGATCTATCAGTTATGTGATGCGCATCAAAAAACTCATCAGGGTTTTTAAAATTTTTTACCCCACATATTTGACATGTGTAGTCGTCTCTTTTAAAAACAGATTGTTTGAAAAGTTTTCTAACCTCTTTCTTATTCATCCTAGATAGAAAAATTGATCCCACTTATATTTACTATAATTGGTTAGTTTTGTTGGTTTCCAAGTCTTAGTCCAATGCTGGTCTGTCTTCACATGCTTCTTCCTGACCAATTTAAATAGACTATCAAATTCATTCCACTCGACATTAATCATACCAGAATTAACTGAATATTCATTTGCACATCTTATAACAAGTCCCTCACAGCAAGGCGTATTACTAATTGGGTCATATCCACCAAGTGATCCAGATGTCTCTACCCAGTCTTCCCAATCTAATCCAAGATTTAGATGGATCCATTTTCTTAAAATATCATTCTCATCTGATTTTTTATCATATAGATCTTTGAGATCTTTTGAAATTTCTATTTCAGGCACGGTTGGGAAATCAAAAAGGTTGGCGTAGCTTTTAACCTCATCCCAAGATAGCCAAATTCCTGATTTTCTAACACCGAAAACATAAAAGAATGACTCAAGTTTAGAATAAGCAATTGAGTGTATTCCATACATATTCTCACCAAAAATCTCAATCTCTAGATCTTCTAGATCTCTTTTTATTAGATCCCATCTTTGCCACATTGGTTTATCCCAAGGTAGAGATGAGGGGGCGACATGTGATCGAGCGAATACTCCAAGTTTACTAAAGCAATTATTTTGGCCATCAAGTTTCTCGGTGATAATCAAATCCTTTTGAGAAAACTTTTCAACATACCCAGAAGGCATGAACCTATCATCACTGGTCGTCCCAAGTGATATCTGAGCATGTAGTGTTCTGGAGTATTTTTGATTTTCCATGACAGCCAAATATAGTAAAAAATCTAAGATAGTAGATTATCTATTATTCGATTTCTATTTTCTATCTCCATTTCTATTTTCATGAAATGTTCATAGGAATATGGATCTACCGCAACCATTTTATCAACTGATAGACACATCTCACATGTCAATTTTTCCTCGGATATAAATATGGACTTAATGTGTTCAAAAATTGTCTTCTTTTTTAACCGATACCGATGCAATTGCCAAAACCTCCTGTCTAGGCGGGGGGAATGTATAGTTCCACAATTTCTACAAATAACTACATAGGTGGCATCAAGATACAAATTAATACAATATAAATTATGTGCCAAATATTGATTTGAATTGATCAATTTATTGTCCATTTAATATTTGATCTATTTTGTTAATTCTTTTTTCGGATAGTCTTTTGGAAAATTCATTTTTTGAGATTATTTGAACATTTCGACTATTGCATTTTCCACAGACTGGTATATAATTTCTGAAAATAACATCCCCTAAGCAAGAATCACAAACAAAATAATCACTAGGCCCATCGTAGTCAGCGTATTTAATTTGATATGTATTTCCTGTTGACTTAGTCCCAAAAAATCCACCACTCCAGATATCATCACCCATCACTTTGTAGAATTTTTTACACCACTTGAAAAGGCACCAACCCCAAGAAGAAATCCAAATGTATACCAACCACCATTGTTATTTGGTGCCCAAACAGCGATATTATCGCTAAAAAGACTTCCAATAAAAGATATTGGAGAGATAAGACCGTGCCACAGACCACCCCAAAATCCATAGGTGTGTCCATTTAAACATTTCTCCACAGATTCAACATCAGCACATGAAGATAATAGTGCGATTAAAATAGTTGGAATTAAAATTTTACCCATATCACAAATATATAAAATTTTTTATGATATACTAATTCTTTCTGGTAGAGAAATTCTAAGCACGTAGTAATTAGATATTAGATCAATTCTTGTAAATGTCCATGTTGTATTTAAAGGACTGTCTTGAAAAAAATAAATTGTATCAAACAGTATATCATTCATTATACCTGACTTAATATTGCTCTTACTGTAACTCCACTATAACCAAATCCTGTTGCAGTATATCTTATATAGTTGCCAATTGCGTCTTGAGTGTTATCCCAAGAGAACCAACTAGTCCCATTTAATGAATATTCCCATGTCCCAAATGATGACCCATTGACTGTATCGTTAAATATTTCTAAATTAGTTGAAGCATCAAATAGCTTTATTCTAAGATCAGGTATGTTTGTTCCCCAAAGAACAACCTGTTGCCAGGCAAATATTTTACTAGCCACAGATGACTTTGAAACAGATGGCAAATAATGGAAATCCTGAGACCCATCTTCATAGACACATGATATTGAATATATTTTTGTTGGGATGCAAATTTCTCCAAGTATATTAAATGCTATTTTAAATTGTATATGTGTACCAGGTATTACCGAAGTTAGGTCTGACCAAGTTGGTATCTCTGTCCACGCACCTGAATTATCATCAATTCCACTTGTCCTATACCATAATCTATATGATTCAACTGGGAATCCTAAGTTACCTGTCCCTGAGTATTCCTGGTGGTTCACATATGATCTATATAATTTGGTTGCGTTGGGGGTTGCCAACTTTGGTGTTATCAAATATTGATTTGATATTGATTCGTATGAAGCATCTGCTCCAAATGGGAAAGCATAAAACCAATTTAAGCCGGCTGTTGTTGATGATGGTATAGCAAAAAACCAACCATCCTCTGTCCATATAGTTAGTGTAGCCTGTGGAAATAATCCATCACTTGATCCAGATGGAGTTGTTGTTAATTTCAATCTTGATAGGTTGACTCCCACATACTTATCAAATTGGTCCCCTGATGTTGAGTATGGAGATACATATACCCCGAATCTACCTGAAGTGGTTGTTATAAACAATCTATCTATTGTAGAAGAATAGTCAACTTGTGACATTGTGTTCAAAACCGAAAAATTTGTCGAGCTTCCAGGTGGAACTTCTATCATAAAATCAACCAACCACCCTGATCCATTTGATACTATTGAAGAAACTGGACATCTAAATACCCTAGTTGTTGTTACAAACCAAAGAGACTTAATTCCCGATGCTGACCCATGGGATACTGTAAATACCCTACCACAATTATTTTGAGATATTGTACCTGTTATTGCAACTGAACTTGTCTTAAGAACGTATGCGGAAGAAGATACGCCAGACGCTGGACCACCTGTTAGAGCACCAACTGTTAAAGAAGCTCTTAGATTATATCTTGATATTGATGCAGCAGCCGCGGCTGATGTAGCATTTACTAAATAAATTGGGTGATCTGTGCTACTAACCTGATCGTCCAAGGCCAATGTTGCTGATATCACATTACTGGCGGCATGGACCGTATGTGTTCCAGATCCAGCCGCTGATATACTCAAAATAGTGCTGTTATATGCAGCTGATAATGAAAATTGATTTGCCCCTAAGTTGGTTGAAATAACATAGTATAACGTATTTACGGCTAGTCCTGTTGGTAATGTTCCCGTTGTTGTAAATACAACAACATCACCAGTGACTAATCCATGTCCAGTACAGGATAGTATATTTGTTGTACTATAAGTGACTGTAGCTGATGCTGCTCCAGCCACAGCAGCGTCCTTCAGAAGATATGATGCTCTAATATTATCAACTGTTGTTGCCTCGGATATGGTGGTACCCCCGATGGTAAATGTACCATAGTTTAGTCCCTTTATAAGATGGATTCCACCATTTATTAGAGTAGCATTTGTTACTGCAACTGCAATTCTTATTTCTTCTATGACATAGGACGTCCCTGCTGATAAATTCACAGGGGCACTTATAATTAATGTAGTGTCGTTGGTTATTGATGTTATTTCATACCAAGTTGACACTTGTGTTGGATCAGTAGTTCCGAATCCTATTCTAGCTCCCGATGCTATTCTTTCAGAAGTGAATCCTGTCCCACTTCCATTTATTGTTGTTGATGTCCCGGAAGTTGAGACTGTCCCAGTTGTGTGTTTATAAATAAGTCCTCTTAGTGATCTGATTATTTTGTTACCAGCAACAACTGTACCAGATAGAGTTATGAATCCCTTATGTGTCAAGGTTGAAACATTTGAGTTAAATTCAAATAATGAGATTGTTCTTGTTGCTGCAGTAGCCGCGTTCGTAGCCGTAAAAATCCAATATATGTTATTTGACCACTTAATAGCATGTGGTATGTGTTGGTTACCCGATGATCCAGATACTTCTGGTATGTTCACCATCGCAGATGGTCTTGTTGATATATATTTATTCTCTAAGCCAACTCCATTAACTTGAGATATCAAGCTGGATATCATTGTTTTTTCTGAGCTATAAGTTCCTGTTAGAGATTCAGTTGATCCTGTAAAAATGTGCTCTACTGCGACTTTCATACTTTATTTATAATTTTTTTTATTGTATCTTCAAGAAAAGTGAAACGTCCTGTATCCCAGAATTTGAATCTACCCATATCTCTATCATATCACCAGATGATATAGTTGCCCAATCATTTACGGGTGAAGAGTTTTTATTTTGGTTTATAAGACTTGGTGTCCCTGAAATAATCATCGTTGATGTTAAAGGATAATTTGAAAAAGTTGATTTTTTAACATCAAATGATATGGATCCGGTTTGTCCAGATACTATATACCAATCAGTTACTGAGCAGTCATATGGTATAATTCTTTGTGCTTTTTTCCCTATTTGTATGTCATCGGGAGATGCATCTATTACTAGAGATATAATATCCGACTGGACACTCCCAGTTCCTCCTCCAGAGGGTCCTTGGAATCCTTGAGTCCCTGATCCAGTTCCACCACTGGCGGGTCCCTGTAATCCCTGAACCCCAGTTATTCCTTGAAATCCATGTGATCCTTGGAAGCCCTGAATACCAATATCTCCTTGATATCCTTGGAACCCCTGAATACCAATATTTCCCTGATTCCCCTGACTTCCCTGATTACCTTGAAATCCTTGGAACCCCTGATTACCTTGAAATCCCTGAATACCAATGTCTCCTTGATATCCTTGAATGCCCTGGGCACCAATGGCACCAACAGCCCCAGACAGATTAACAGTCCAAGAGGAATATGTCTCGCCCTCATAGTCTGTCTCAGTACATTCAACGACCATCAATCCAGTGATAGGATCATATGAAATAATAAATCCATGAAAATGGTCTGTTGGGTCCGATATTGGTGATAATATAATTGTCTGATTTGGAGTATAAGACAAGTCTGTCCCAATGGTAAATGAGACTGTCAATCCTACAGCAGGAATTGTTATTGTAGATAAGGATGTTGACTGGTATTTATCAGAAATGCCAGACAATCCTTGGATCCCCTGATTTCCTTGATTTCCAGTAATTCCAATTAGTCCTTGGAAGCCCTGAAGACCCTCAGCTCCTTGGAAGCCCTGAAGACCCTCAGCTCCTTGGAAGCCCTGAAGACCCTCAGCTCCTTGGAAGCCCTGAAGACCCTCAGCTCCTTGG
>JACCDY010308155.1_pt1 | contig 13075 bp, 5 predicted proteins | sample 7446391 | NCBI WGS metagenome assembly JACCDY01 (sample SAMN15323451, study PRJNA562643) | freshwater metagenome | isolation source: river surface water | place: USA:Blue River Watershed | collected 2017-08-18 | reverse complement strand
TGCATTCGTCAACTGGAGGTAGACGGTGTTGGCATTCGTGAACAACCCGTAGTTCGCAGGCAGGTTGGTAACCCTCGTGAAGGCGTTGGTAAAGCTTCCTGCACTGCTGTTTGTTAGGAAGACATAGGTGGTTGCGGTAAGTGGAGCGTTGGTCGTGAAATTCAGGATTCCACCCAGGTCGGCCGTCCCATTCAGGGAAAGGAGGCTGGTTGCCCCATCTCCCAGCAGGATGTTGAGGGTCCCGCCACTAAGGGTCAGGCTTCCGATGGAGAGAGTCCCTATCGAACCGGAGTCACCGGGCCTGATGGTTCCACCCGAATTGACCGTCACTGCGGAGTTGGTTGCCTTTCCCGTACCGGCAAGGATGGCATTGGTTACCGTGATTGCTCCGCTACCCGTATTGGTACCGTTTAAAAGGAGGGCTCCGTTGGTGATGAGCGTTGGTCCACTGTAACTGTTGTTACCAGACAGAATCGTTGTGCCGCTTCCTGACTGCGTGAGAGAACCCGATCCGCTGATCGCATTGGACAGGGTATAGTTGGTTGCCAGATTCATCACGAGGGACCCGTCATTGGTGATGGATCCTGTGCCAAGGGTGCCGCTATTGCCATTGGTGCCGATTCGGAGAGTGCTTCTGGAGCTGATGATAGTGCTTCCATAGGAGTTACTTCCCGCGAGGGAAACGGTGCCGCTATCGTTGGTAGAACTGCTATTCGTGATAATTAATGAGACCCCATTGGTGATCGAACCGCTAAAAATAGTAGCCTTGGTATTGGTGTCCATGTTCACCGTGAGGACATATCCCGCGAGATTGATATTGCCGCTGATGGAGTTGGTTCCAGGTGCAGCAGAATCAATCGAAGAGTTGCCGGTAAGGAGGATCGGTCCGCTAAGAACGATATTATTCCCGGCAAAGCGTATTGCGCCGGTAACAACAGTAGCACCAACAGAACCTTCTCCGGTTCCACTGATGATCAGTGCATTGGTCTGTGAGGCCGCTGTCCAGAATGTGCCTCCATCTTCCACGGTAACCGTACCCGATCCATAGGCTCCGGCGACCCGCCCTTGAATATAGGCACCCGATGTGATCAGAGTGCCTCCGCTGTAGCTATTGGATTTTGTGAGAATCAAATAATCACCCGAGTTGGTGCCGGCATTGGTTCCTGCAGAGACAATCCTGCCTGTTCCTGAAATCACTCCTGCCAATGTTCCCGCTTTGCTGGGAGCGTCATCATTCCAATACAGGGTGCCGTTGTTGACGATATTATTGGAAATCGTGGTTTCATAAAACTGTAGTGTGGCCCCGGTCGCGACGGTCAAAGTTCCTGCACCAGTTAATTCTCCGGTGAAGGCCTGCCGCAGCGTCAGAGTACCAGCACCGGTGCTGTTCGTGATGATGAACCCACTGTTTCCAGAAAAAGAACCGGACATGGCAATGGAGTTTCCGGCCGTGTCAATGATACCAGGGGAGTTTGTGAAGACCATGGCGCGTCCCTCGGTGAAGGAACCTCCGAATTGGAGAGTGGCTCCCGAACCGTTGAAGGTCAGCGTGCTGCTCCCTGCGCCCAGGGAATTGGTGGATGTAATTTGAAGGGTGCCGCCCGTGATGAAAGTGCCACCCGAGTAGGAATTGCTTCCGGAAAGAATTGTGGTGCCCGTCCCTGCCTGAGTGAGAGTACCTCCGCCGGAGATCGAAAAACTATCGGCAAGCACATCACTCTGCTTGAAAAGCAACTGCCCGTTATTGGTGATATCACCCGTGATGACCGTCGTCGGATTGGTGATAAGGGAGGTGGTACCCGATCCGATGGTGCCTCCACTGGTGACGTCGTTGATGTTCGTGGTTTGTGCCTGAAGAGGAAGGGCTAGCAGCGCAAGGCCACAGGCAAGCGCTACCCTCTTGGCAAGAGTTCCCCGAAACCCCGCCATGAGGGAACGGAGCGCAGCCGTCGTCGAATCATAGTGATCGAGACTGCGACAAAGGGTGCCCAACGTTCTCGGTATGATGCGAAAATTCATAAAATAAAAAGGCTCGAGATGATAAGAATTCTGAACTGAACGCACAAATAAAAACCCTGCCTCAAAGCACGTTATCTCCAAAACATGGGAGGATAACTCTTGTTGGAATTTGTCATCCGGCGAATCTCAAAAAAGGACTCTCTGCACCACCAGATCGGTAGCCCACCATTGTTAGAATCCACCTAGGATCGACAAGCGCTGCAAGGAGACCCTTGCCTCTACCTCCGCTAGCTTTGTGCCGAGGCATGAGAAATGAGCCCCGTGCCAATGCCGGGCCGGGATAGCCTACGCTAAGCGTAGCCCGGAGGGCCCTACTCGCTGGAGCAAGAGTGGCAAAAATCCCCGCCTATCCGGGGATGTTTTTGAGGAGCTCGCTATTCGTGGGATAGCGACGGATGAAGAAGAGCAGTCTCTCGATCGCTTCGATCGGCTTGTGGCCGGCGAGGCCGCGGCGGATGATGTTGATCTTGTGCATCTCCTCGGGGGTGAGGAGGAGTTCCTCGCGGCGGGTGCCGGAGAGGAAGATGTCGACGGCCGGATAGATGCGCTGGTCGCTGATCTTGCGGTCCAGGACGAGCTCCATGTTGCCGGTGCCCTTAAACTCCTGGAAGATGAGGTCGTCCATGCGGCTGTTGGTCTCGATGAGGGCGGTCGCCATGATGGTGAGCGAGCCGGCCTCCTCGGTGTTCCGTGCGGCCGCGAAAAGTTTGCGCGGGATCTCCATCGCGCGGGAGTCCATGCCGCCGCTCATGGTGCGGCCGCCTCCGCCCTGCGCGTTGTTGAAGGCGCGGCCGATGCGTGTGAGCGAGTCCATGAGGACGAAGACATCCTTGCCCTGCTCGACGAGGCGCTTGGCTCGGTCGATGGCGATCTGCGCGATACGGGTGTGGCTGCGGAGGTCGCTGTCGTTGGAGCTGGCGTAGAGTTCGGCCTGCGGAACGGTGCGTCGGATCTCGGTGACCTCCTCGGGTCGCTCGTCGACAAGGAGGATGATGAGCTTCATCTCCGGGTGGTTCTTCACCACGGCATCGGCGATGTGCTGAAGGAGGGTGGTCTTGCCGGTGCGGGGAGGCGCCACGATGAGTCCGCGCTGTCCCTTGCCCACGGGGGTCATCAGGTCGATGACGCGGGTGGTGAAGCGCTCCGGAACTGTCTCCAGCTTGATGCGCTTGTTGGGGCTGATGGTCGTGAGTTCCTCGAAGAGGGGGATGTTCACGTACTTGGCAGGATCCTCGCCCTCGATCTCGACGCAGCGGAAGAGCTGCATGCCGCGGGGCCCGCGGCGGGTCTCGCCCTTGATGAAGACGCCGTCACGGAGATTATGCTGACGGATCACCTCGGGGGTGATGAAGATGTCGTTCTGGGTCGCCGAGTAGGCGCGCTTGGCTTCACGGAGAAAGCCGAACCCCTTACCGGAAACCTCGACCACACCCTCGGCGAAGGTCGGCTCGGGCGGAGGCCCATCCTGGACGGGAGTCTCGCCGGCAACCGGCTCTGCAAATTCATCGGGACCCGGCACGTGATCGCCACCCTGGCCACCCTGATCGTTGGGTCCACGGTTGTCCCTGTCTTGGCGGTTGTTGCGGAAGGGCCTGCGACCACGCTGGTTGCGGCCTCCGCCACCGCCACCACGGCGATTGCGGTCAAAGCGGCGTCCTCCGCCACCCTGCTGCTGGCCTCCCTCGGAGCCGCCGCCCTGAGGGGCCTGGGAATCCTGGTTGGCGGGTTGGGGTGATGGCTGATCCGAAGACTGGTTCGGGGACTGGGGCTGCTGCTCGTCGCTCATGGGAAAATTCGGGTAATTGGAAATGGGGGATCGGTGATGGGGAAAGAAGCTGAAGGCCGAAGGCTTTTGGTGCTTTTAGGGAAGGTGATGGAAATGGGGAGCCGGGTGATGCGGGTAAAACCTGGAATGGCTCCGGGAAGGGAGCGGATGGCCGTGTGACGATCGGAAGGAACCGGTGAAAGACCGGCTGTTTCCGTCGGACCGACGGCCTATTCCTTTTGGAATGGATGATCTGCTGGACTGCGATGGGGTTGGGTAGGATCTCGAAAACCAAACAACCGGGGTTACTTCAACTCACCGGAAACCGTATGGGGAGAGATCCGAAAAAACCGAAACTTGGCTTTAGACAACCACACGGCCGGGCGAAGTCAATCGGTTTTTGCACGACCGCCCCCCTGAAAGGTGGAGTCCCTCAGCAGTTGGGGGGATGCCACCCTCGCCGGGATCACCCCTCAGAATTCGCGGTCCGAGCCGATCTCCATCAGGTGAAGCGTCTTTCCGGCCTCGGAAAAGGCCTTCTTGGCCGCCGCGTGATCGATCACGATCGGCGGGAAGGTGTCGTAGTGAAGGCCGAGGATCTCCTTGCAGCCAATCCATCCGGCCGCCGTAACGGCATCCTTCACCCCCATCGTGAAACAATCGCCGATGCAGAGGGCTGCGAATTTCAGCGGGCCTGCCGCGGCGATCAACTCGATGTCACGGGTCAGAGCCGTGTCGCCGCTGTGGTAGAAGGCTCCCTCGGATGTCTCGACCCGGAACCCTCCCGGTTGGCCGCCGTACGTCCCGTCGGGCATGCTGCTGGAGTGGATCGCGGGAGTGAAGGTGACCCTCCCGAAGTCGAAGTCCAGTGAGCCCCCCGAGTTCATCGGCTGGAGTTTCTCGATTCCCTTGCCGCCGAACCACTGGAGCACCTCGTAGTTCCCCACTAGGGTCGCCCCGCTCAGGCGGGCGATCGCCTCGGCATCGGCGACATGGTCGAAGTGCCCGTGCGTGAGCAGGATGTAGTCGGGGCGGAGGTTCGAGTAGTCCACCGAGGAGGCCAGCGGATTCGGGGAGATAAAGGGGTCGAAGAGCAGGCTCTTACCCCCAACCTCAACCGCGAAACAGGAATGGCCGTAATAGGTGACTTTCATGGCGCAAGGATCACCCACTGGGAAAAGCATGAAAAGCTGAAAGCTGAAAGAGAAAACAGGGGAGGCGTGGGGCGTGGGTAAAGAGATAGGTAACGCTTGGGGTTCAAGACATGGCTTATCACTTTCACTCTTCACTTTTTCCACAACGGCCCCACTCTAGGAAGAGACTCCCTTTCATCCATGACGATTGATCCGGAAAAAAAAATCGCGGGAATTCTTGTCCCTCTCTTCGCCTTGCGCGGCAAGCATGACCTGGGGGTTGGCGATACCGAGGCCCTTGCCGAGACGATCGAGTGGGCCGCGGGAAACAACTTCCGGGCGGTCCAGATCCTCCCGGTGAACGAGACGGGCGGCGATCACAGCCCCTACAATGTCCTGAGCGCCTTCGCGCTGGATCCCTCGACGATCACGACCCATCCCTCCCGCCTGCCGGAACTGACACCCGGCGATTACCGCGCCATCACGGAGCGGGCCGACCTGGAGGCCCTCCGGAGCGGCCCCGTCGATTACGCGGCGGTGAAGGCGCTGAAGCGGGAACTCCTGGAGGCCGCATGGCGTCGCTTCCGGAAGGGTGATGGCCGGAGCGGCCGCGCGAAGCTCTTCTCGGCATTCCTGGCGCAGCACGACGCGTGGCTCCCGGACTACACCCTCTACCGCACCCTGCTGGAGAGAAACAACGGGACGGAGAATCTCTCCCACTGGCCATCCGGCCAGCGCAACGCAACGGAAGCCCGGGCGTGGCTCGCCTCGCTGGCGACATCGGAGCGGGCGGCCTTCGAGGAACGCCGCCTCTTCTTCGCCTTCGTGCAATGGATCGCCTTCTCCCAGTGGTCCTCGGTGGCGGATCTGGCGGAGATGCTCGGAGTGGCTCTGATCGGGGACGTGCCTGTCGGCGTTTCCGCGGGAGGTGCCGATGTCTTCGCCTCGCCGGGGGAATTCGATCCGGCGCGCTCCTGCGGCGCCCCTCCCGAGAAGGTCTTCAAGTCCGACCCGTTCACCGAGCAGTGGGGGCAGAACTGGGGCTTTCCCCTCTACCGATGGGAAGTGATGGCCCGGAACAACTTCTCCTGGTGGCGCCGTCGCCTCCGCGTCCTGCGTTCCGTCTTCCACCTCCTGCGTGTCGATCACGCGCTCGGGTTCTTCCGCATCTACAGCTTCCCCTGGGCCCCGCAGCGCAACGCCGAATTCACGGGCCTCTCCGAGGAGGAGGCACGGGCCAGAACCGGCGGACTGCTCCCGGGATTCGTGGACCGCGACGACTCCACGCCCGAAAACCGCGCCCACAACGAGCGCCACGGCGAGGTCCTGCTCGGCATCCTCGATGCCGAACTCGGCCCCCACAGACTCATCGCCGAGGATCTCGGGGAGGTGGCCCCCTACGTCCGCCCGGTCATGGCGCGGATGGGGCTCCCCGGATTCAAGATCCCGATGTGGGAGCGCCTCCCCGACGGCACCATGCAACCGGGCGAAACCTACGCCCGCATCTCGGTCGTAACCTACGCGACCCACGACCATGCCCCGATCGCCACGCAGTGGGAGGAGTGGCAGCAGGGGGTGCGGAACGGGGGCGAGGAGGGTGAAGGCTGCCGGAAAATCCTCTCCGAGTTGCTCCGATTCGCGGGACATCCCGATATCGACCCGATGGCGCCGTTCCAGGGGGCAGTGCACGAGGCTCTCCTGAAGGGCCTTCTGGAGAGCAACTCCTGGATCGCCATCCCGATGATCACCGACCTTTTCGGCACCGGGCAGCGCTTCAACGTCCCGGGAGCCGTGGGGTCGGCCAACTGGACGGCCCGCATCGAAAGCCCCGTTTCCGAATGGAATGCACGCCATGAGCCGCTGCTCAAACGCTGGCGCGAGGCGGTGAGTGCCAGCGGCAGATGCTAAAAATCCCATCTTTTCTCTTTTGGAACCTTGCCAAGAGGGGTTTTCTCCTGTAGGACATTCCCCTTCTGGCCCCCGACAGAGCATCCCTCACGTCACCCCTTCACCTTTCCTCCATGGCCAACCTCACCAAACGCGATCTCGTCATCGCCATCAGCAACGAAACCGGTCTCATCCAGAGCGATGTCTTCAACGTGATCCAGCGCACGCTCGACCATATCACCGAGGCGCTTGCCAAGGGTGACGGGGTGGAGCTCAGGAATTTCGGCGTCTTCGACGTCCGCCTCACCCGTTCCCGCGTCGGACGCAATCCCAACCAGCCCGACGTCGACGTTCCCATCCCCTCGCGCGCCACGGTCAAGTTCAAGGCCGGAAAGGTGATGCGCCAGCGCGTGCTGCTGCGCACCGAGGAGCTGAAGAACTCCGCGGGAAGCAACGGGAACACTCCGGAGTAGCCCTCCGGCTCCCCTCCCCCCAACAAGCTCGGTGCCCGATTCCCCCAGGATACGCCTTCAGGGCGTCACGCAGAACAACCTCAAGGGCATCGATCTCGACCTTCCCACAGGGTCGCTCATTGTCGTCACCGGACCGAGCGGATCCGGCAAGTCGAGCCTCGCCTTCGACACGATCTATGCCGAGGGCCAGCGCCGCTATGTGGAGACCTTCAGCCCCTACACGCGGCAGTTCCTCGACAGGATGGACAAGCCGCGCGCGACCTCCATCGAGGGGATCCCCCCGGCCATCGCCATCGAGCAGAGCAACAGCGTCAAGACCACCCGCTCGACCGTCGGCACGATCACCGAGATCAACGACTACCTGAAGCTGCTGATGGCGCGCGCCGCGGCCGCCACCTGCCCCAAGTGCGCCAGGACGGTCCGACCCGAGTCCGCGGAATCCGTCACCGCCTCCCTCCTTTCGAAGCTCGATGGCCGGCGTCTCCTGGTGACCTTTCCCGTCCCCACACGCTCGGAACCGGATGAGGAGGGCACCCCTCTCCCCGCGCGCACCCCGGCCGATTTCTTCACCTTCCTCCGGGAGCAGGGATACCTCCGTGTCTGGATCGACGGGGCCGAGCACAGGACGGACGAGCCGGTCACGCTCACCCATCTCCCCGAGGTGGTCGCCGTTGTTCAGGACCGGCTTGCCATCGGCGGGGAAAGTCGCGGCCGTCTCACCGAGGCGATTGAGACATCGCTGCGCCTCGGCAAGGAGCGGGTCACCCTGATCGATCCGGCAACCGGGGAGAGCTTCCCCCACTCCTCGGGATGGCACTGCGCCCATTGCGACCTCGACATCCGCCCCCCCTCGCCGGGGCTCTTCAGCTTCAACAACCCGCTCGGCGCCTGTCCCGACTGCCGCGGCTTCGGCAGGATCATCGGCCTCGATTACGACCGGGTCATGCCGGACCGATCCCTCAGCATTGCGGGAGGCGTGGTGAAGCCGTTCCAGAGCGGGCAGTCCCGGGAATGCCAGCGCGATCTCCTGAGGGCGTGTGCCGATCAGGACATCGACGTCCACCTTCCCTTCGAGGAGTTGCCCGAAGCCGACCGTCGCTTCGTGATCGAGGGGGAGAAGGGCGCCGACATCTCCGGCGAGGAACTCTGGGAGAACAACCGATGGTACGGCATCGACGGCTTCTTCAAATGGATGGAGAAGCGGACCTACAAGATGCATGTCCGCGTCTTCCTGAGCCGCTACCGCGCCTACAAGCCGTGCGGGACGTGCGGAGGGGGACGCTTCCAGCCGGAGACACTGAACTTCCGCCTTCCTGTTCCCGGAAGCCCGTTGACCCTTCCGGAACTCGCGGCGACCCCGGTCTCCCGCCTTGCCCCGCTCATCGCCGGGCTTCCACTCCCTCCGGGCGACGAGGGGGCGCGGATGCTGCGTGACCAGATCGTCTCGCGCCTCGGCTACCTTGAGGCGGTCGGACTCGGTTACCTCACGCTCGACCGGACGACCAAGACCCTCTCGGGCGGCGAGATCGAGCGCGTCAACCTCACGACCTGCCTGGGCGCCTCGCTCGTCAACACGCTCTTCGTCATGGACGAGCCGAGCGTCGGTCTCCATCCCCGCGATGTGGGCAAGCTGCTCGATATCATGAGGGCGCTGCGCGACAAGGGAAACACCCTTCTTGTCGTGGAGCACGAGGAGGCGGTGATCCGCTGCGCTGATCACATCGTCGATCTGGGACCGGGACGCGGACAGGAGGGCGGGTCGCTGATGTTCTCCGGACCGCTGGCGGCGCTCCCCTCCTCGAAGGAATCGCTCACCGCCGCCTATCTCCGCGGCGACAAATCGATCGGGATCCCGTCAAAGAGGCGGAAGCCCAAACGCTGGATCGAGATCAAGGGGATCAGGCACAACAACCTGCAGGGGCTCGACGTGAAGTTCCCGCTAGGGGTCTTCTGCTGCGTCACCGGCGTCTCCGGATCCGGGAAAAGCTCGCTCGTGCGCGACATCCTCTACCGCAACCTGACCTCCGCCACGGCGGAGGAGGGGGAGGCCGCCGGACGCTGCAAGTCGATCAAGGGAGGAGACGATCTCTCCGACATCGTCATGGTGGACCAGTCCCCGATCGCGAGGACCCCGCGCTCCACGCCGGCCGTCTACCTAGGGGTCTTTGACGCGATCCGCGAACTCTTCGGCCTCGAAGACGCGGCGCTCGAAGCCGGGATGAGTCCCTCCGCCTTCTCCTTCAACTCCGGACAGGGACGCTGCGACCGTTGCTCCGGTCTCGGCTTCGAGAAGGTCGAGATGCAGTTCCTGAGCGACCTCTTCCTCCGCTGCCCCGAGTGCGAGGGCAAGCGCTATCAGGAGCGGGTCCTTGCCATCCGTCACCGCGGCAAGTCGATCCATGACATCCTGGAGATGACGGCCCGTGAGGCGATCGCCTTTTTCGCCAAGGGACCCAAAGCGGAAGCAATCTGCGGGCCCCTCCGCCTCCTCGCCGACGTCGGGCTCGACTACCTCAAGCTCGGCCAACCGCTCAACGTGCTCAGCGGCGGCGAATCACAGCGCCTCAAGCTTGCCGCCCGCCTGGCGGGACACGAACCGGGCGGCGCCCTGCTCATCTTCGACGAGCCGACCACCGGACTGCATATCGACGACATCGCGATCCTCCTGAAGGCCTTCGAGCGACTGGTCGCCGAGGGCAACAGCATCGTCGTGATCGAGCACAACCTCGACGTCATCAAGACGGCCGACTGGGTGATCGACATCGGTCCGGAAGCCGGCGAAGCCGGGGGAACCCTTGTCGCCGAGGGAACGCCCGAGGTGATAGCCGCAAAGGATGGATCTCATACCGGACGCTACCTCGCGGAGGTCCTGGCAGGCAGGCCACCGCTCCGCGCCGAGGAAATCCTCTCCGGAACGCCCCAGCAACCTTCCCGATCCATCGAGATCAGGGGAGCCCGCGAGCACAACCTCAAGAACATCTCCATCGACATTCCCCGCGACGAGATGATCGTCGTGACGGGACTGAGCGGCAGCGGCAAATCGACCCTGGCCTTCGACATCCTCTTCGCGGAGGGACAGCGCCGCTTCCTCGACAGCATGTCCCCCTACGCCAGGCAGTTTGTGGAGCAGTTGGAGAAACCCGATGTCGACCGGATCGAGGGACTTCCCCCGAGCGTGGCCATCGAGCAGCGGATCACGCGCGGCGGCGGTAAGTCGACCGTGGCGACCGTCACGGAGATCCACCAGTTCCTCCGCCTCCTCTACTCCAAGCTCGGCACGCAGCATTGCCCCGACTGCGGGGTGGCCGTCGAGAAAAGCTCCCTCACCGCCGTGGCCACGGAGCTGGAGACCATGGCCAAAGCCTCCGACGTGCAGCTCTTCGCCCCCCTCATCCGCGGCAGGAAGGGATACCACACAGAGATCGCGCGTTGGGCCGGGGAACATGGCTTCACGGCCCTGCTCGTCGACGGGGAGATGGTCGCCGTGGAGGACTTCACCCCGCTGGAGCGCTTCAAGGAACACTCGATCGACGTCCTGATCGGGACAATTCCGAAGGGAGAGGCGAAGGGCATCCTCGATCTTGCCAAGCAGTCCCTGGAAATCGGCAAGGGAACGGCCAAGGCGCGTCCTGTGCCGGCGTCCTCAAAGACTTCCGAAAAGGCTACCGCGAAGGCGGCCAAAGGCGCACCCAAGGCACGATCCAAGGGCAAGGGAACAAAGCTCGCCTCCGCACCGGAAGGGGCCTTCCGGATCCTCAGCTCGGAGATGAACTGCCCCGACTGCGGCCGCTCCTTCGAGGAACTCGATCCCCGTCTCTTCTCGTTCAACTCCCCCCATGGCTGGTGCGAGCATTGCCGGGGATTCGGCGAGGTCTGGAGCGAGATTCCCAAGGCCAAGGACTTCGACTCCCAGCTTGAGGCCGATCTGGCGGCCGAAAAATCGTTCGAGAACCGCGAGGAGGGGGAGACACGTCCCTGCCCCGTCTGCCAGGGGGACCGCCTCAATCCCGTCGCCTGCTCGGTCAGGATCGGGGGGGAAAGCATCGCCGCTTTCTCCGCACGCCCGGCAAGCGATGCGCTCGCCCTGACGGCCGGGTGGAAGTTCACCGGACGCGAGGAGACCGTCGCGCGCGACATCCTTCCCGAGATCCGCCAACGCCTGCTCTTCCTCGGACGGGTCGGCCTCGATTACCTGCAACTCAACCGCTCCGCCAAAACCCTCAGCGGTGGCGAATCGCAGAGGATCAGGCTCGCTGCCCAACTCGGGTCCAATCTGAGGGGAGTCCTCTACGTCCTTGACGAGCCGACCATCGGGCTCCACCCCCGCGACAACACCCGCCTTCTAGACGCTCTTGAGGAGCTCGCCGCACAGGGAAATTCCCTTCTCATCGTAGAGCATGACGAGGAGACGATGCGCCGGGCGGGACGGATCATCGATCTCGGTCCGAAGGCCGGAACCCATGGAGGGGAGATCATCGCCTTCGGAACCATGGAGGAGGTCATGGCGAACGAACGCTCCCTCACCGGCAGGTTCCTGCGCACTCCCCCCGTCCATCCGCTGCGCGGTTCGCGACGCTCCCTCAAGGACGTTCCCGGCTGGATCGAACTCAAGGGTGCGAGCCGTCACAACCTGGACGGCGTCGATGTCAGCTTCCCTCTCCGCCGACTCACCGCGATCAGCGGCATCAGCGGCTCCGGAAAGAGCACGCTCCTGCGAGGCGTGCTACTGCCCGCCGTGGAGGAATCGCTCGTGCGGAGCGGACGCCGTAAGAAGAGCGGCCCCAGGCATTGGAAATCGATCTCCGGCACGGAGCATCTCTCCCAGGTGATCGAGGTCGACCAGTCACCGATCGGAAAAACCTCACGCTCCACGCCGGCGACCTACCTCAAGATCTTCGACTCGATCCGCACCCTCTATGCGGGCCTTCCCGAGGCCCGGCTCCGCGGTTACAGCGGCAGCCGCTTCTCCTTCAACAACCAGGGGGGCCGCTGCGAGACCTGCGAAGGACAGGGCGTCATCAAGTTGGAAATGAACTTCCTCCCCGTCTCCTACATGCCTTGCGAGGACTGCGGGGGGACCCGCTTCAACCGCCAGACCCTTGAGGTCAAGTACGACGGCAAGTCGATCGGCGATGTCCTTGCAATGACGGTGGAACAGGCCGTGGAGTTCTTCTCGGCGCACCCCAAGATCCGGCGCCCCCTCCAGTTGCTGGTCGAGACCGGCCTAGGCTATTTGCGACTCGGTCAACCGAGCCCCACCCTCAGCGGCGGCGAGGCGCAGCGCATCAAGCTCGTCACCCAGCTTGCCCGGGGAGGATCGGCCGATCGTCCCAGAATGGCCAAGCGCGGAGGAACACTCTACATCCTGGAGGAACCGACCATCGGCCTGCATGCCGCCGACGTGGAGCTGCTCCAGAGCGTTTTCCACCGACTCGTTGACGAGGGACACACCGTCATCGTGGTCGAGCACCACCTCGATCTCGTGGCGGAGGCCGACTACATCATCGATGTCGGCCCCGAGGCGGGACTCAACGGCGGAAAGATCGTGGCCACCGGCACCCCGGAGGAAGTCGCCAAGAGCAAGACGAGCCGCACCGCGCCGTTTCTAAAAGAAGTTCTCTCCCGCAAGAAACCGTAAAGATTTTCCCGCAGAGGCGCGGAGGCGCAGAGGTATGGAAAGATTCTGGCGGGCTTTATCATCTCTGCGTCTCTGCGCCTCCGCGCGAGATTTTCTGACTCTTGCTTTCGCATCAGCCAAGGCGTATGGATACCCCGTGACGGTGGACGACCGCGGGGAG
>JACCDY010798767.1_pt1 | contig 13079 bp, 7 predicted proteins | sample 7446391 | NCBI WGS metagenome assembly JACCDY01 (sample SAMN15323451, study PRJNA562643) | freshwater metagenome | isolation source: river surface water | place: USA:Blue River Watershed | collected 2017-08-18 | reverse complement strand
GTCCCGTGAGCGGATCGCCGTTCTCCAAGGGCATCACCATCGCAACATCCAGGGCGGCCCCGGAGATGATCTGACCGTCGGTATCGGCGTTAAGGAAGCAAAGCAGGGCCAGGTAACGGTTCTGCCGGCCATCGCTGACGAACTCCGTGATCCGGGTCAGCAGGGCTTGACGGCGGCCAACGTCGGCCATCCCGAGGTAGCGACGATAGAACGCGAACAGGTTACGCACCTGCGAGGCATCGGCGATCGCCCCATAGCACTTCAGGGCCTCCTCGAGGACGAACTCCGTCTCGGCGAGGTTAAGGCCGCCCCACTCAGCTTCCATCGCGAAGAGACGCAGCGCCTCTTCGACGTTGCCTTTCAAGCCTGCGCGCATGCCGGAGGTGTCAGCCATACCAGCAAGTCTAGCCTATTAGGATTTTCTTCAATGATTTAAACTGCATTCATGCGGAAGCCTATCGTGGCAGTGAGCAAGACCAAGCTACCCCTTGAAGCCATTACTTTGATACGCAGATAGTATCTACGCCAAAGCATAACATCCCGATAGATCGCTCGGTATTCTGGCCGTGAACTAGGCCTCCGAACTGGACACAAGATCAATTCGGGCCAGGCCATAATCAATTCTGTGCTGCTGCCATTCACGCACCATGATCAGGCTGACCTGCAGGTCTTTAGTCGGTACCACTTTAGTCATTCGGAAGTTCAGCTGCTGACTGATCCGCTCCCAGCTGTCCGGCATTCTTTTCTGCAGTCCATATATGTGAGCCAGATTTCCATCAGGCGCCTCACCTTTCTCCGAGAGCAGGGAAGCAGCCTCTAGGCCGTCGAGTTGAATCAGCACGGGAGCTGCATCGATATTCAGCAACCGGAATATCTGGGGAAACTCCTGGTAGAGCCCTTGATTCACCTCTTTGAGGTCGTAGCGCGCCAGTTCTTCAAGCATCATCGCCGTATAGCTGATGAGCTCAGATCCTTTCTTCTTACCAGTAGCATAGCGGACTGCCGTGAACCTAGACGGAGATACGTAAACACTACCGTGTTGGAAATTAAGCGCTGCGTTGAGTTGCTTCGCCATGGGCTCGATCGTGCCGAGTAGTTTCATGATTTCCGTCGACCTTTGACGATGCTTCTCGGCGATAGGAATGAGTCGATGCAAGCATTCTAGGGCCCGCCATTCCTTGATAGGATCCCAGCCGCCTATTCCGTGCCGGGCAATGCTCTCCAAGAATAGCGTGCTGGTTCCATGATAAAGGGGGAATTCGAGCCTAGCCATGACCCCACCATGCCCAAGCTAGGCCCATTGGCAATCAAGTCGCGGGCGCTTCATTAGGGGCCCTTAATCATCCAAGCCAGGAAACTCGCCCTGCGAAAGTAGCAGGATGGCCGTGCTTAGGATATCAAAGGGTGATCCCGGCTGATAATTGGTTCCGTGCGTGTCGGGGTAGGCATTGTAGCCACCAGTCTTGATATACCGACCGGCAAAAGAAGCATCCAGCCGCCAACCTCCTCCGTCGCAGATTCCGGTTTCGTCTTCGTGCTTGGATTGCCAATTCCAGACATCGGCGCGGTCGAGCAAGAACCAGAAGGCTTTCCACTGTGTCCGGGTCGGGGTCGGCAGTTTTTGGGCGGCCTTGATTCCTTCGTAGTCCCTTATCTCCAAGGTTTGCGTCATGGGATCCCAGACCAGCCGATGACCATCCCCAAGGCAGCCATACTCACAAAACTCGGAATGCTGCGGCTCCACGGGATAGCGTCGGCCGCGATTTACCGAAAGGTCATCTTCGTCATTCATAAGTTAAGCATCCCAGGCACGGATGAGTTGGGCCGGGTCGGTGAGCTTATCGCCCAGCATTTTAGTTTCCTCCGCGCGGCGCTCACGGAATTCCGCCCGCAGTTCTGCTTCCATGCGACTGCGCAAAGCCTGCTTCGCCCATACCTTGCCGGCGGCCGTGAGGCGGAAGAAGGTCCCGTTCATCTTCTGGCGGAAGAAGATGGCCTGTTCGTAGTAGCCGGCCTCGATGAGCTTGTCGTCGACCCAGCCCACATGCTTGACGCTGAACCAGCCTTGGCGTTGCAGGTCGGCACGGGTGGCCGATAGCTTGATAGCCTCAGGAAGCCTGAACGCTTCCAGGGCTTTGTCATAGCACTGCTTCTTGAGGTACTTACGCCCCTTGGCGGTCAGCCGGTAATAGACTACGCCCCTCCCCCATCCCGGAGACGCCTCTTCGAGCCATTTGACGCGCACAGCGTGATCCAGCTTCGTGAGGAAGGCCTTTCCGTCCGACCGGCCAATCTTGGCCGCCCACGACTCCAGATGCTTGGCGGACCTCCACTTGTCCTGATTGTAAGCGATCGCCTTCTTTTGCTGTGAAGTGATGGGCATGACCTAATACCGTCACGCTAAACAGGGCGTTGCCTCAAACAAGTCAGAATCGGCTGAGTTCAAGGCTGAGTCACCAATCCCATCACGGTGCGAATGTAGAGGGTGCCGTTGATTTCGATCTTCTGACCAACAGGGACCAGGCTCGTGCAGAGTTTGACGAAGTAATCATCGGGGAAGTCGCCGCCGACCGAAACCGTGGCGCCGGGCTCAGGGCTAGCGACGAAGCCTGCCTCGTAGGCATCCGAGATAAGGTCCAAGATGATATCGGCATTGTTATCGTCGTAAGGGCCGCCGATCTGCCCGGCGCCGTCGCATTCGAAGTACTTTCCCGCGAAGCGGTAATGCGCATGGTCCTGGATCTGATCGTCGGCACCTCGGCTTAAATAGAAGACCCCTTCCCCCTTCTCCTTGATGGCCCGCTCTAGCACATAGGGGTAGTCGTCATCGCTCAGCCTCTTCACACCATCGGCCCCCTCTTCCAAATACTCAGGCGCCTCCTCGACTGCATAAGCCACAATCGCATCCCGGAGACCCTTCATCGCGAGGACATCCTTCCAGTCGTAAAAGACGTTCATTTGTCATTATTGTCCCGGGTCATGACATAGGCAATAGGCCTAGTTAATAAGCCAGAAGCCACCGAAAGGAGGAGAAAGCGCGTATACTCGTAGAGATATACATTTTCTGATTTTTAGAATATCAGGAAATCACTTAAAATATTCGTTTTTTGGATAAATTACGTGAATTGCCTCAAAACCATTAATTCTAAATTGCTTGCAACCATAGGTTAGAAGCTTTGTATCTGCCTATCTCACTAACCAAGTGTTAGAGGAGTTAGACCCCCGCTACGGCGAGGGTCTTTTTATTTCCACTCAATACGCTGGCGGTACTTTCTTTCTAGGTCTGCTCTCTTTGAATCATATTTAACCAGAAAAGAAGTTATCAGCATATAAATCGTCCCCTTTGGACGGTTTTGTTTTTCGACGATGACGAGCCAATCCTGGGATTCATTCCAGATATATGTCCTGATCTTGCCACTCGCCTCCTGATAATCCCACACGAGGTTCGCTGAATCACGGGCGTGCTCAATCGTCGGAAGAACCCAGTTAATGCGCGCGGCGCGTTGAAGTTCGGGAAGGCGGCCTATGGCGACCATTCTTCGGCCCTGAGCGTCATACCTATTCTCGCATGTCGTCGTCAGATGCCAGAAGCCTAGGGGGCGACCTGGCGGAGAGTCTTCCCTATCGATTCGAGTGTCATGAAAGAGTGGTCTTCCGAAACACCTGGGCTTGGCATTCACAAAATCGCGCTGAAACACCTCAAAACAAGCCTGCACGAAAACGTCCCAGTTTGAATTCACTTCTAGGGGAGATGGCAGCCATCCTGGCGCAGGTAGGCTATTCATTTTCCTGCCTCCTTTCGGATGATGGTGATCTTGTCGCCAGTACGCGAATCTTGTGCCGTCAACCCATGGCCCAGCATCGATTCCACAGCTTTAATGAGAGCGATTTTCGCAGGATTTCTTACAGATTCGCGAAGGGCAGATGAGACAAGGCCGGTCAGGAAATCGGATGCCTGAGATAAGGCTCCTTCCTCGGAACGTAACAACTGGATCTTCCTGATGATGCTTTGCGTATAATCAAAGTGCGCATCAGAAAGCCTCTGCCTGAGCTGCCTAATGCGCTGAGATCCTCTGGTGTCCTTGATATCAAGGTAGATATCATACCTTTCATAGGGATCGATGACGGTTTTCAGCAATTCAAAGTAAGTATCATAATACCAGTCATCATGGGTCGATCGGTCGTTGGGCCTATCCTCCGCCATGATGGCCGTAAAAGAGATGGGGCTTTCCAATATCAACTCCAGGGCAGACATGTAGAAATCTACCTTCGCCGGCGAGACCTTGGTCCACTTAATCTCAAAATAAGGCGCGAGGCCGTGACTAGCCTTCAGTTTCTTAAGCTTGGTGGCGATACTGGCCGCAACCTCGGTTTCGTCAGATGCGCATTGGATGGCGCCGATGACCATAGGGCCCGATGAGTCATCCGGAAGATGCCTGCTTTCATCGCAGTATACAACATTTGAGCGGGCTTCGTCCCTTTTCTTTTGGAACAGTTTCGGGTAACGGCGACGATACCACGTCTTCACCTCGCTCACATCATTCACGCTCAAGCCTGCTGCGTTATAAAATATCTGGTCCAGCTTTTGCTGGATTTCTCCGTAGTCGAAGGTTCGATTCGCCTTCTGTTGCTCGATGATCTGATTCACCAACTCACTTACCATTGGTTCTTCAAACAAGATGAACGGCGTATCGGCCACCGCACCCTGCATCGATGCGACCGTATGGTTCACAAAAGTCTTCTGAAGATACTTGTGGAGCGTCGAGACCATCGACCCGAGCAGGAAGGTAGAATCCACTCCCTCAGCGAATATCGCAGAGCCGTCCTTATCGTACACGCTTGGCTCATGCACCCGATATGTCGGCGCATACCGTCCAATCGGCGAATAGGTTATTCCTGGCTTAAAGTAGGTGTGAGCGTTTTGGAACCTTGACGCGATCGTATCATCTCCTCCCGTTTTTCCCTGAACACGGTTACGCTCAGAAGTAGTTAGTGTCTTAATTCTCTTTACCGCCTCCTCGCTCCAATCGATGTAATACTGAGTTGGGACGAAGTAATTAGGCAGCCATCCTTCCTCTGAGTCAGATTCGCCTCCCTTGTCGTAAGGTACGATATATCGTCCTCCAAAATACCTAGAGGTGCCGTCTTCTTTTCTAGAGATTCCGAAGCTTGAAACCGCTTCTCTTAAATCCAAATCGCGTGAAATCCTTAATAGATCTTCATCCTTAAGTATAAACTCACGAAATCCTGATATATCCCTATAAGATCCACGCGCGTCACGCTCTTGAAAAAGATAGGAGGCATTGTCCCCTGTCGCAAGACCCTGATACGGTTTGGCAACCTGCCCGATCTGGACGACCTTGACCGGCCCTCGGCCCAAATCGACGTTTCGGTAACTCAGCTTTTTTCCTGAAATACTCTCCCAGCCACTGTCGCCACAATTCCTCATCAGGGCATATAGCCGAGGCGATCCGACGAAGAACGGGTAATTGCTGTTATTTGAAATAAGCACCTGCGGATAAGCGTAAACTCCGCAGCTCGGCGTGCTGATCTGCCTTCCGGGATCGCCCGACGTGTCGAAGAGCAACTTCAGGAATCTCTCTTGATCTTCGTGGATGCTGACCTGCGTAAGATCTACCATCTGGGACCAGTGCAGACCATCCTGCCCCTTGAGATGTTCGAAATCCTTCCCGGTCGGCTCCAATCCCGGGCCTCCACCTTTCTGGACAATCACAATGGCCGTGTTGACGGCAGCGTTGAAAGTATCCGCAGATGTCTGGATTACCTTATGTATGCGGCTATCCATCAGCTGCTTTCTTAGTTCCAGATGAGACCCCAGTGTCAGGAACGTATCCGATACGATGAAGCTAAGCAGCCCCCCTTTTATCAGGTCTGCCGGCAACCTGTCATTTTTGAGGAATCTCGAGACGAAGGCTCCGTATGGATCATTCGAGCCCAGGCCGAGACCGGACCTCACATTTTCGTCGATCTTAAATCCGCCATAAGGCGGATTGCCGATAACTATGTCGAAACCCCTGCCATCCATGAGCGCCTCCGGGAAGAACACCTCGGCCGAGAAGAATGGCGCCGGCAACGAGGCATCTCGGAACCAAGCCTCGATCAGCTTCTTATTCCGCGTCTGCTCGAGACGCGAATCTCCTTCGCGCCTCCCGGTCACTTTGATCGCGAAGTCCGGGATGAAGCCTGCGAGAGTTTCGGCGATTTCTTTGGCGATGACACTCCTTCGTTCATCGGTGATTCCGACTTCGTAGAATTCGGAACGCTTGGAAAGGTAGGCGTCCTTGCTCAACTGCCAGTCCAAAGATACATTAACAGACTTCAAGGTGTCCGCGCAAATGATGTTCGTCTCCAGGTTCGGGAACGGAGTTATGCCCTTGTTTGCTCCTTCTGTGACATCCTGTTCTGCCACCAAAGAAATGAAGAAACGTAGCTTCGTCAGCAAAACCGCCATTGGCTGAATATCCACACCGTAAAGGCAGAGCCTAATGATGCCGATTTTCCTCAAATATGCGTCCTTCTGAGAGGCATTATTGACGACACCAAGGGTCGATAACTTTCGTCTCCACAGCTCACAGGTGGGGTCGACGATGGAAAGCATTTCAGATATACGATGAAGCATCCCCATCGGGAACGCGCCGGATCCGCACGCCGGATCAAGCACCCGGAGTTCCGCCAGACTATCGACTATCTTTGCGTTCAATTCCGAATCCGCTGTAACATCATATTGCTTCTTCTGCAAAAGATCGCGGATGGCATCTCGGCGGGATAAGGCCTCGTCTTTTTCAGCCGCCAGCTTTCCCTCCAGATGCAATCGCAGCGTCTCACCGACCATATAGTCGATGATTTTCCTGGGAGTATAGAACGACCCGGACTTCTTCCTTGCACTCTTTGAGGCTCCTTCGTCGGCAACATCCAGCTCAGCGAGCAGGTTTTCGAAAATCAGACCTAGCAACTCCGGATCAAGCGCCACTTCTTCCTCAGTCGGAGTGTTTTCGGAAACGGTGTATTTGTACGAATCAAGGATGATGTTCAATCCTTTGACCATGAACGTATCCTTTCCGATTGTGACCTTTTCGCCATCCTCCTCCGTGGCGTAAAAAAGGATGTTCGGAACCCTGAAATCCTCATCTCTTGAACCGACATGGTCATCGTCCTGAGCATCTAACAGTCCGCCCCCCATATACGGGACCTCATTCAACATAGCTGCCGTCTGATTTTCGGCCAATACCTCCGGCTCGAAATAATCGTTACGTTTTTCATGAGGGCAGCCGAGCCCTTTGAAGAATAGGTTCTGCAGGACCGACTTATAATACAGGCTTGAGGCCCTGAACTTCTTGTCGGCCTTGCTGCCACCGATGACGCCAATCTGTTTTCCGGTGGCGGAACTAAGCCTTAGTAGAGCCTCGGGTACTAGCCCCTTTTCCTTCAAGAACCAGCAGAGAATGACGCGGCAAAGCAATCTTACCGTGAAGAGCTTTCGGCCTTCGAGGTCGGCCGCCTTCGCATCCTGCCCTTGAAGGTGCAAAGGTGCACGTGGAAGCCTGATGGCTCCGGAAGCCCAGTGAAACCAGTTAGACAGCTCGCCATAGAACTTCGAATTCAGCGCTTGTACCGAAAGCCTGCTATCAATCGCCTTATGCAGGTCATCCATCGATCGTATCTCTGCCATCCCACCCAGGCTTGGCAGCGAGATGGATAATAAAATCCTCGTATGCGCTGCATGTGGAGATTCGCAGTCTATGCGCATGAGCATGGATGCCCGGCTGTTCAGCACGCTGGCGGTGGCATCACGCCTGTTCATCCGCCTTGTAACATGGCCCACATGAAGCATCCCCTCCTGCCTGATGAATACTATTACTGGCGATGCTAGCGCCTTATTTGCCTGCCTCACGATCGATGCCAGTTCGCTTCTCGTAAGAGACCCGGAGGCTCCCATATCCAGCAGCATGAAGAAGTAGCTGTCGATATTTCCTAATTCAGGGGACTTCATTCCCCCGGCAACTCCCGTGTCAGCTAGATGCTGGGGCGTGACCTGAACCAAGAGTCCAGAGATGAAAATGGCGCCTTTCGTCGCATCGCCTTCTAATCCTCCTTTGAGGTGCTGTTGAATTGCATCGCTGCTGAGCGGGATGCGAAACTTTGTCGAATATCCTAGGGATTTGATCAGCCCTTGGGCGGCTGTTTCGAAGTCTTTTGATTTTCCGAAGACAGCGATTGCGGCGGCCAATGCCGAGGCGTCTGTCGTTCGTTTAATGATTTTAGCCACTTTATTAAGAGCGCAACAGTACCAGCCAGGTGACCAGTTCATATCCATCAAGGTCATCGGTCGGAAGCTCGTCGGCAGCTGGCAATAGACCTCCCTTTACGGACATAGCCGAGAGCGTCTTCTTTGCAAATGAAGCCGCAATCGCCTTAGCAGCGCTTCTGAAAACCTTAGTGTACTTTTCCATCTCCTTACCTTCGGCAGTCTGCCGGTTGAAGAGTTCCGTCAACTTCTCGTCGGCATGCTTCTTTCCCTCGGCAAGCTTCCTGAAAAGCTCGAGGACCTGCTTTGACTGGGCGAAAGCATATTTGATACTACCATCCTCATGCGCATATACCAAGTAATAGGGCGCAAGAGGATTGATCCTGCGGATTTCTTGCCCGGCTTTAGTTCCTTCTTCGGATTTTCTCCTAAGGCACATGATGACACCTTGGCTAACGCCATCTCCCTCCGCAGATACCACCGAGTAAAGTCCCATCGGCGCCTTTGCCAGTTCAGCGCGATCTTTTTCCAGGAAATTACGAAGCTGAGCCCGGAAATCATCCAAGGAAAAGTCGCCGAGAGAGACCGCGCCGACGTCATCCATGCTAAGGACTTCGTCGCGCAGGCGTTGAAGCTGCTTTACCCGGAACGCATGCTCCTGGCCGGCTATGTCTTTTTCCAGATCTTCGGTCAGGATGTCATCGGAACCTGTGCCCGAAATGTTGACGATAGTCATTCGTGTCTCCACCCGGCTCTTCTTCGAGAGATACTTATCCAGATCTTCCGTGGGCCAGAAGTTCACCAGCTGGACGGCGTCGTGTCTTGAGCCGATGCGATCGACTCGTCCGAAGCGCTGGACTATCCTGACAGGGTTCCAATGAATATCATAGTTTACTACCATATCGCAGTCTTGGAGGTTCTGTCCTTCCGAGATGCAATCTGTTGCGAAAATGACGTCTATCTCCGGATGATTTCCAGGTCTTTTCGTGGATCTTCCCTTTGAACGTGGGCTGAAATCTAAAAGCAAATCTTCGAATTTAACTCCGCCGGCCAAGGTCGACTTGTTCTCGGAGCCCGTGATGCAGGCTGATTCGATTTTGAGCTCAGATTTCAGCTTAGCACTGAGATTATCAAATAGATAGATGGCCGTGTCAGCGAAAGCCGTGAAGACCAGCACCTTCCTGATGGGCTCACCAACCCTGTTAATAGTGGGCTTTGATGCCTTCTCCTTGATGATGCGCATCAACGCCTCAAGTTTCGCATCCCTGTCGGGCGTAACATCCCTCGCCCCGAGAAGCAACGCATGCAGCTCTTGCTTGTCCTGCTCCAAGGCACGTCCCCATTTGGTTAGATCGAGGTCATCTAGGGAGTACTTAAGTTTCTTCCCTACATATTCTTCTCCCGCGCCTTCCAAGGATGAGTTCTCGTCGGCAGTGAAATCAAGGCCTCCCTCGATTGTCACCACGCTTCGATCGCGGATGCGTGCCTGGATTTCTTCGATTTTCACGATCATCCTTTCCAGGGTCAGCGCGAAGGAGAACACGGAGCTCTCCAGTCGAGATAGCAGGTTGACCCGCATCATGTCCGCAAGAAAGTCTTCACGGTCCGTCTGTGTGAAGTACTTAACGGTTCCTTTTGCCTCGTACTTCTCCCTCGCCTCGGGCTTCAAGTACCTGGATGGAATGTATAAAGATAACTTGAACTTGTCTATCTGCTCGGAAACACGGTCGAAGTTCAAGAACCGCGCCTTGGTATCCACCTCGCAGTTTATGGCTATCGGCTTAAGACGCTTCGGGAAAGCGCCAAGCTGGACGACCGTCTCCTTATAAAAGTTCTCGATATGCTTCCTCGAGCGGGCGATCGTAAGATGATCAAGCAACGTAAAGAAATTTGCCGAAAGCGTTGCGATGAGGTCTTCCTTCCTCCGCTCATGTGCAGGCTTTTTGGACCAACGGAGGAATTCTGCTTGAGCGACCCTGAGCGCGATTTCCACATTATCCACGCCAAGGCTTGACTTGAATGCGGCATCGTCGCCCGCCGATATGAGCCGCAACTGATTGCGAAGATCTTTCATCGAGGTGTTCACCGGGGTCGCAGACAGAAGCAAAACCTTGGTGCGCGCTCCGGACTTGATCACGTCCTGGAGCAGGCGCTCATATCTGCTCTTCTTTATCACATTACCGTCTTCGTCTCTTTCTCCTGGAGTATTGTTACGGAAATTGTGGGATTCATCTATGACGATAAGGTCGAAGTTGCCCCAGTTGAAGGTTTCGAGCTGGCCAGCGTTTGAGTCGCCCGATTCACGCGAAAGGTCAGTGTGGAATAGGACCTTATAAGCGAACCTATCATTGATGAGTTCGTTGTACTTGTCGTTCCTTGTATATACGTCCCAGTTTTCCTTCAGCTTCTTCGGACATAGAACCAAGACCCTCTCGTTCCTCAGCTCATAGTACTTGATGACCGCCAAGGCCTCGTATGTCTTACCAAGACCTACTGAGTCAGCCAAGATGCAGCCATTAAAAGCCTGAAGTTTATTGATGATGGCCCTCACTCCGTCTTTCTGGAAATCGTAAAGTCTTTTCCAGATGTCTGATTCGAATAGCCCCTTCTTCTCGAGCAGCTCATCGGTGGCAGTGTCATCAGAGGTTTCCGGGAACAGATGGAACAGGGTCTTGAAATAGATGAATTCGGGCGATCGGTCCACATACACCTGCGCAAGGTACTTGAGAACCTCCTCCTTGACGTCCTCGGTCATCGCCTCATCCGTCCAAAGATCGTTAAACCACTCCAGTAATCCGTTCTTATCTCGATCATCGGATGCCTCGATGTTTAATTCGAAGTTATTGTGGCCATGGTCACCTAATCCCAGGCCTGGCACCGTAAAGTTAGACGATCCGATGAGTGCTTCGCTGTGCTTTCCTTCCTTAACATGATAAAGCTTACCGTGAAGCAGCCTTGTCTGCTTTATTGACCTTACTTGGACGATCCTCCTGAGCCAATCTGCGCATTCTTTAGCGTTTTTGCTCTGCTCAAGGACATTTGCCAATCCAACATGGTCAGACTCCAGCGCGAAAGCCTTTGATGCAGACTTATCGGCGTCTACTTGAGAAACAAATGTCGGCTCTCCGAACAAAAACCTGATCTCCTTCGGTTTCTCCAAAGAATCTTTCAGGCGAGTGTAGGCATGAATCGTGAAATATGCGGATACGATGGCGACTGCGCTCTGCTCCGATATATTATTCCTAATCCAATCCGCCGCAGCCCCCCGAGAGTGATTGTCCCAAATCTTCGAATCATGATTTTTAGGCTTAGGGGCGTCCGGGGTTTCCATAACACATTCAGCCTGCATGATTTCGCATGGTCAAGACGCATGGACAAAGCACCCCCGCTAGGTGATTAATTGTTTCCTGCTGCTTGAATCTTAGACACTGACGCGATTTTTGAAAATTCCTTTTAGTAATACATTATCCGACAACGGGGTTCATTTGCGTAAACCATTTTCCCTGCAGATTAATGCCCAGATCGAAGAGCTAGACCAACCACTCACCCCTTAGAAGTTTCAACTTAAGACTAAATCATTTAGCCAGGCGGGAGCCTATCTATGGCCTAATGGCGGCCTTGACGTAAAGTTGTGAATTCAAGGCTGCTGCTTTAAGGCTTATCTCTTATAAATCCTTATCCAACAGATATATACATAAGTGAAAACATTAAGGAAGATGTCCAAGTCGACCGGAATGCTACGGCGTCGAAATACTAGCTGGCAAACGCCTCTCCTTCGGCAATCCAGCGTACAGACCCCATTGTCTGAGCCGTAGTTCTTTTTAAGATCCAACACGTGCAGATGCCGGCGATGTTCCATCCATAGCAAGGAAGGCAGGAGCATGCCCGGGGATGGCAATCATGTGGATAAAGTGAAGCGGGCAAGTGACGCTGGTGTTATACTTTTAGGGTAAAGGGTCTCGCCCGCATGCGCCAACCGGCACGAGGTCATCGACCAGGCCCATGGGGTTCTCAATACGGATGACCGTGGCCAGGGTCTTCTTGCCGAGACGACGAGGGAGGCAGATCCGGACCCACTCGGCGCTGAATCGGGCGAGCTTACCTTTGGAGCACAGCGGCAACTTCATGAGGAAGGAGTCGAATGCCGACGTGAAGTGCTTTGCTTCTTCGCCGAGGACATAGCCGTCGGCTCGCCCTTTTTTGGTGAGGACCTTTAGCTTAATCTCGGCGGCTGAGATGGCATCCAGGACCCCGCCCTTCTGGGCTTCGTGAAGTTCCTGGAGGGCCTTGCCAGATGCGTCATGGAAAGGGTCCTTATAGAGCTTTCCGGTCGGGGCTTCACCCCAATAGAAGTTCCCATTCGTGCCCGAGCAGGCCGTCAGAGTTTCAAACAGCTGCGATGCCAGGCGCTTGGAAATCAACTTACGTCCGGCCTTCGAGATCTCAGAGCCATAATGAATCGAACCGGCGGTTCCTGCGTCCTCGTCATAATCCATATCAAAGACATGAACTCGCCATTCAGCGGCTTCCAAGGCCGACCTGAATGGCCCGGCTACCTCATACCCATAATCCAGCATCGCGAAGTAATTTCCGTCGAAGTGATAGATTTCAAAGCGACCGCTATTGCAGTGCCATAAGGCCCCCCAGTCCGCCGTATAGATTGGCTGATCTACGCCTTGTAGGTGGCCAAGAAAAGCACTGGCGTCATTCTCCGCGACCATGTCATCGACTTCTTCATCGGTTACTTCATCAAGCCCGATCAGCTTACGAAACCTAAGTTTTGCGCCCTCTTTCGAGAATGCTTTCTCTAAGC
>JACCDY010358849.1_pt1 | contig 13081 bp, 10 predicted proteins | sample 7446391 | NCBI WGS metagenome assembly JACCDY01 (sample SAMN15323451, study PRJNA562643) | freshwater metagenome | isolation source: river surface water | place: USA:Blue River Watershed | collected 2017-08-18 | reverse complement strand
TCCTCGTCCTCGCCGTCCTCCTCGTTGAAGGTGCGGCGCATGCGCAGATCGTCATAGTCGTAGAGCAGCATGGTCTCCGCCGCCGCGCCGTCGCGGCCGGCGCGACCGGTTTCCTGGTAATAGCCTTCGATGCTCTTCGGCAGGTCGAGGTGGGCGACGAAGCGCACATCGGGCTTGTCGATGCCCATGCCGAAGGCGATGGTCGCCACCATCACGATGCCGTCTTCGCGCAGGAAGCGCGACTGATGCGCGCTGCGCACGCTGCTGTCCATGCCGGCGTGATAGGCCAGTGCACGGATGCCGGACTCGTTCAGGAATTCCGCGGTCTCTTCGACCTTCTTGCGTGACAGGCAGTAGACGATGCCGGCATCGCCGTCATGCTCGCTGCGGATGAAATCCAGCAGCTGGCGGCGCACGTTTTCTTTTTCGACGATCTGGTAGCGGATGTTCGGCCGGTCGAATGATGAAATGAACTGGCGCGCGTCCCCGAGCTGCAAGCGATGCACGATTTCATCGCGGGTCTGGAAGTCTGCGGTGGCGGTCAGTGCAATACGCGGCACTTGCGGATAGCGCTCATGCAGCACCGACAGCCGGATGTACTCAGGGCGGAAATCGTGCCCCCATTGCGATACGCAATGCGCCTCGTCGATCGCAAACAGCGCTATATGGGCCGAGTCCAGCAGTTCGAGGCAGCGCGGGGTCATCAGCCGTTCGGGCGCGACGTAGAGCAGGTCAAGCTCGCCCCGGCGCAACGCACGTTCGATGCGCAGCACTTCATCGAAGTCTTGCGTGGAATTCAGGAAGGCGGCGCGCACGCCGAGTTCGGCGAGGGCATCAACCTGATCTTGCATCAGCGCGATCAACGGGGAGATCACCACGCCGCAACCCTCGCGCACCAGCGAAGGAATCTGATAGCAGAGCGACTTGCCGCCGCCGGTTGGCATCAGCACCAGCGCATCGCCACCACCGGCGACCAGTTCGACGATGTCGGCCTGCTCGCCGCGGAATTCGGGGTAGCCGAATACGCTGTGCAGCACGTGCAGCGCACGTGCGCGTAAATCTTGGGTCATGGGTTCAGCACAAGCGGGCTACGACGGGTCGGCACTGCATCATTCAGCCCAGACGATCCAGCCGGCGCCGGCACTGACCAGCACCAGTACACCGAACACGAGCCGATACCAGACGAAGATCATGAAATCATGCGTGCTGATAAAACGCAGCAACCAGCGCACGCACAGGAAGGCCGAGATGAACGCAGCAAGACCGCCCAGCCCGAACATGGGCAAGTCAGCGGCCGACAGCAGTGCGCGTTCCTTGTACAGCGAATAAGCAGTCGCACCGAACAGGGTCGGAATCGCAAGGAAGAAAGAAAACTCGGTCGCAGCGTGGCGCGACAGGCCGAAGGCCATCGCACCGATGATTGTGGCGCCCGAACGGCTGGTACCCGGGATCAGCGCAAAGCATTGCGCAAGGCCGACCTTGATGGCATCGACCACGCTCATGTCATCGACCGTGTCGACGCGCGACACCAGCTGGCGGCGGTTGCGTCGCTCAACCACCCAGATCACCAGCGCGCCGATGATGAAAGCCAGCGCCACTGGCACCGGCTTGAACAGGTGCGCCTTGATTGCCTTGCCGAAGGCCAGCCCGAGCACGACGGCCGGCAGGAAAGCGACCAGCACATTGACGACAAAACGGCGCGCGAGGATGTCGCGATGAAAATTCAGCACCACAGTCGCGATGCGTACCCGGTATTCCCAGCAGACGGCCAGCATGGCGCCGGCCTGGATCACGATTTCAAAGACCTTGACCTTTTCGCCCGTGAAGTTCAGCAGGCTGCCGGCGAGAATCAGGTGACCAGTGGAAGAGATGGGCAGGAACTCCGTCAAACCTTCGACGATGCCCATGATGATGACTTTGATGGCGAGCGCAATATCCATGCGGGCGAAGCTTAACATGCCGCAAGCTGTGCCAGAGAGCGGCGCAGGCCGGAATTTTCAGCTTGCAGCGCTTGTTCAGGACGTCAGGCTTTCAAGGCGATGCAGGAATGTCATTGCCTGTTCGCGATCATCGCCGCACATATCGGGCGCTGCTTGCAAACTACCGCACACCGCTGGGCGCCGCGGATCACCGAACAGCTTGCAACGATCCTGTTCATCCAGCTGCACGCAACGCACGCCGGCCGGTTTGCCGTCTGGCATGCCGGGAATCGGCGACGAAATCGATGGGGCAATACAGCAGGCGGCGCAGGCAGGACGGCATTTCATGCCCGCACTCTAGCGTAATGTTCGCCGGTACAGGGATGCGCAGGCAAAAAAAGCCCGCCGGCATTGCTGCGGCGGGCCGTCCCATCAAGTCAGGGATATGGGCTGGTTATTATTGCTCTTCGCTTGACCAGTCGCTGCCCCAGTCCATGTCACCGCTGCTCGTAGAACCGACCTCGACGCTGCTGTCGTGGTCGTCATCGTGCAAGGTATTGCGTGGCGCGGCGCCCGCATTGCTGACATTGGTATCGACGAAGGTGGTAGAACTTGTCGTACTACCAGCACTCGCCGGAGCGGCTACGTTGCTGGTCGTCGTCGCAGTCACGGTGGTTCCTTCCTTCGAGTCCGTCTCTGACTCGTCGCTTACGCGGAAGCTGTCGCTCAGTGCTATCAATTGCTGCTCCACATTGGCCGGCACATGCTTGCTGACTTTCTCCAGATTGCCACCGTACTTGTAGAAGTCCTTCGCGTACTGCAGGCAATACGGAATGGGATCGAGCTTGAAGTTGTCAAAACCGCGGCGCGACATGTCAACGATCTTGTCCTTCAGGTGTTGCATGAATCGCCGGTCGAGGGCCTTCAGACCAGCTTCGCTGATGATCTGCTCGGCAAATTTGGCTCGCTCCAATTGATGCTTCATTTCCTCCTTTTTCAGCTTGAGCACAGCCGGGTCGGTGCGCGACGTGCTCGGTGCGTCCGACGATCCGCCACGCGGCGAGATCAGCTGCGACGTCGCATGCAGGATCTTGCGGCGGCGGAGCACGCTGTTATCGCTGCCCGGCATCACGACCGTCGTCCCTTTGCTGCGGGTCAGCTGTTTCGGGCTCTGGATGGCACGCACGTAGGCACGCGCCTCCGCGGGCTGTGCCCGCTGGTTGCTGATGACGTCCAGTACGAAGTCGCCCAGATTGTTCGACGCGCATGCATTCAGGTAAGCAAACATCTTCGCGTATTTTTTTGACCCATCCAGACCCAGCTCCTCGTCGCACCGATTGCGCCAGACGGCCGTGACAGAACGCGTCGCGAGGTAACCGACTTGCGCGTTCTGACGCAGCAGCAGCAAATGCTTGGGCAATTCCGTACCGCACGTTTCAAACCAGAGGATCAAGTGCTTGTCGATCGTCAGCAGCAGCTTCTTCATGGGTTCCGGCAGCCGGGATGACGCCAGCGTGCGCTCGGTGCCGCACACGTAGTCCATGAAGATTTGCACGATCGGCTGCATCAGGGTGATGAATTCCTCGTTCTTCAACAAGTCGCTGGTGCGAACGTCGTCGCCATGCTGGCTCAGCATGTTGGCCTTTTCAGCCACCTTGTCGAAGGCGCGCAAAAGTTTGAGCCGGACCTCCTCGGACTCGCCGGTCGTCAGCAGGTGGTTCACGAACGGCTGAGAGAAGTCCTTGATCACATTGACTTCCTCGTAATAGACGCCCGAGGTCGTGGTGTACTTGGTGATTTTCAGGGTGCCGCGCAAGACGCTGTTACGGGCGTCCGAGCCGATCTCAGCCTTCCCACCCCGGCTTTGCACATAGACCAGCAGTTCGCCCAACTGCTCCGCAAATTGGGGATGGCCTGGGGTAATCCGGTGATCAAGCACCCCATCGATGAAGAAGCGCAGCTCCAGCTTCACATCTTTCCCCTGCAGCACGTTGCTGCTCTCCGACTTGACCGGGGATCGCGGGGATGTGGGGGACAGTGACGTTGACGACTTGACGGGTGATGAACGGTCGGCACTGGCACTGACGTTGGGATCGGAGTTGAAAGCGGGCAGGTTGTACGTGGCCGTCGACAGCTCGCTCGGGGTACCGCGGGCTGGGACGACGCGAGTCGGAGAGGCTGCGGCGCCCAACCCACCCAGCGACAGCGGCGGTACCTTGGGCAATTGCGCCGGCGAGGGAGGCGCGTCCGAACGTCGCTGCGGCAACACCAGCGGCGGCGGCGGGTCCGACGGCGGCTTGCTGGGTATGTACGATGCGATGCCCGGGCTGGCCGCCGCAGGGCCAGCCTTCACTTGCATTGGCGACACCGGGCTCGACGCCATCCGCGCGTGGCCGAGCGGGCGGTGTGATGCGCCGGCCTTCGCACTGGCACTGCGCTGCGTGACCTCGGGTTTGCTGGAAGGCTGCACGGTCGTGCTGGCGGAACTGGCAGAACTGGCAGAACTGTTATGGCTGGTTGAGCTGGTTGAGCTGGAGGCGTTGCCGGCACCCTGGCCCGAACGGGTCGAGGACGGTGCACCGGCATCCCAATTGGACACCATCACGCTGAACATCGAACTTGTGCGCGCCCGGTTCGGCGGGCGGGTCGACTGAGCGGGCTATTGCGGGTTTGGCTGCGAGGCTTGCTGGCCGGACGGCTGCTTCATGTGCGGCCCGCCCTTGTTCTTCTGGTGCGCATCCTTGTCGGATTGCTGTTGCGTGCGGTTGCCGATCTGGGTTCCGATCTGGTTGCCGCTTTGGTTGCCGCCCTGACGCCGCACATCCGCACGGGCGTTCTGGCTGGCCTGCTGCTCGGCGTCATCCGGCGAGGGCGGCAGCGGGGGCAGTTCGTAGTTTGCGGTGGGGGGATTGGGCGGCGGCGGGGTGCCGGTGGGTCTGGCCATGGATTGCCTCTGGGAGTAGTTGAGGGAAGTTGAGGGAAGCTTGCAAAAGCCGCGATACGTAACCCGTGCTTTCGCCGCGGTTCCTGCCCGGCACCATGGCGGCATGCGGCATCTGGCGTCCCCCGGGTTGCCGCGCTTGACGCCCTCCCGCCGCACAGCCTATATTGCTGACCCATCGGTTAGTAATTTTCAGACCACCATGACGATCCCTTCCATCGACACCAAATCCAAGCCGCGCTGGGAGCGCCGCAAGGACGCCCGTCCGCAGGAACTGCTGGCCGCCGCCCTCGACCTGTTCGTCGAACGCGGCTATGCCGGTACGCGCCTGGATGACGTCGCATCGCTTGCCGGTGTCTCCAAGGGCACGCTGTACTTGTATTTCGAGAACAAGGAAGAATTGTTCAAGGCCGTGGTGCGCGAGAACATCGTCGCCGCGCTGGTCGATGCCGAAGACTTGATCGCGGGCTTCGAAGGCCACAGCAGCGAATTGCTGCGCAAGCTGGTCATGAACTGGTGGAACCGCATCGGCCAGACCAAGCTGTCCGGCATTTCCAAGTTGATGATGGCCGAGTCGGGCAATTTCCCCGATGTGGCGCGCTTCTATCATGAAGAAGTCGTGTCGCGCGGCGAGGCGCTGCTGGCCAGCGTCGTCGAGCGCGGACTGGATCGCGGTGAATTCCGCGATGTCGACGCCAACCAGGCCAAGCTGGTCATCATCGCGCCGGTGCTGATGCTGATGCTGTGGAAGCACTCGTTCGCCGGCTGTCGCAGCGAACCCATCGATACACAGGCGTACCTCGACTGCCTGCTGGACCTGCTGACGCGCGGCCTCGAAGCCGGCCAGCGCTAACCCCTCCACTCCCCCAGAATTCCAAGACTGCGACCCTACGCCGCCCGCCCCATGAAAAAAAGCCTGTTCCGCCGCGCCGCCGCCCCTGCCCTGATCGTGATCGCCCTGCTCGCGGCGGCCAGCTGGATGATGAAGCCCAAGGCCCCGGTCACGCCAGTGACGCCGCCGGCGGCGGCGCCGGTAGCGCTGGAATTCCTGCCACAGGAAATCGTCACCGCCAGCCCGGTCGAGCTGCGCCAGGTGCTGCTGCTGTCGGGCTCGCTGCGTGCGCTGGACCTCGCAACCGTGAAGGCACGCGTGGCCGGCGAAGTGCGCGACATCCTCGTGCGCGAAGGCGAAGCCGTGCGAGCCGGGCAAGTGGTGGCGAAGATGGACAGCACGGAATACGAAGCCAAGCTGGCGCAGGCGCGCGGCAACCTGAACTCGGCGAAGGCCCAGCAAGAGATCGCAGCGAAGGCGCGCGACAACAATGCGGCGCTGGTCGAAAAAGGCTTCATCTCGAAGAATGCCTTCGACAACTCCGCCAGCCAGTACGCTGGAGCGAAAGCCAGTGTCGATGCAGCCCAGGGCGCGCTCGACGTCGCGCAGAAGCAGTTGAATGACACCGTGCTGCGCGCGCCGATTTCCGGCCTCGTGTCGGCACGCAATGCACAGCCGGGCGAAAAGGTATCGCCGGACTACAAGCTGCTCGAGATCGTCAATTTGCAAAAGATGGAGCTTGAAGCCGCCGTACCGGCCAGCGAGATCGCACGCATCGCCATCGGGCAGAGCGTCAGACTGCATATCGAAGGCATGCCGCAATCCTTCGATGGCAAGGTTGTGCGCATCAATCCGGCCGCGCAGGCCGGTTCGCGCTCAATCCCGGTCTATGTACAAGTCGCGAACCCGAACAACCAGCTGCGTGCCGGCATGTTCGCCGAAGGCAAGCTGGTATTGAACAGCAAGCCGGGCGTGCTCGCGCTGCCGCATAGCGCCGTTCGACGCGATGGCAACGGCGCCTATGTATTTACGGTCGATAACGGCAAGATCGCGCGCAAGCCGGTGAACACCGGCAGCGAAGGCCAGAGCGGCGACGAGCCGCGCATCGAAATCGTGTCGGGCCTTGATTTCGGCGCGCAGGTGATCCGCACCGACATGGGCAACCTCATACCGGGCACGCCGGTGCGCGTGGCCGGACAGGCGACATCGACCACGACCAACGCAGCGCCCCTCGCCCCCGCTACTGCCACGGCCTCGAACCAGCCAGCCGTCCCGGCCCCGGCCGCACCAGCCCCACCAGCCGCTCCTGCCGCAGCGCCGGCAGCCACCAAATAAGACAGGAAGCTCGACACCATGTGGTTCACGCGCATCAGTATCGGCAACCCCGTCCTCGCGACGATGATGATGCTGGCCTTCGTTGTGCTCGGCCTGTTTTCCTATCAGCGGCTGCGCGTCGACCAGTTCCCGGACGTGACCTTCCCGGTGGTCGTGGTGCAGACCGAATACCCGGGAGCATCGCCGGAAACGGTCGAAAACGACATCACGCGCAAAGTCGAAGAAGCGGTCAACACGATCAATGGCATCAATGCGCTGACCTCGCGCTCGTATGAAGGCCAGTCGGTGGTCATCATCGAATTCGCACTGACCATCGACCCGGCGCAAGCCGCGCAGGATGTGCGCGAGAAAGTGGCGCTGGTCAAAACGATCTTCCGCAAAGAAGTCAAAGAGCCGCGCGTCACTCGCTTCGACCCGGCAGACCGACCCATCTTCTCGGTCGCTGTCACCAATGACGCCAGCAAGGGCCAATACTCGGCGCGCGAACTGACGACGATTGCCGACGAACTGGTGAAAAAACGCTTCGAGAACGTGCGTGGCGTCGGCTCGGCCACGCTGGTGGGCGGCGTCAAGCGCGAGGTGCAGGTCTATGTGAAGCCGGCCGAGATGGAAGCACTGGGCGTCTCCGTCGACCAGGTGATGAACGCGGTACGCAACGAAAACCAGGAACTGCCAGCCGGCAGCGTACGCACACTCGCTAACGAACAAGTAGTGCAGGTACAGGGCCGCGTTCGCCGTCCGGAAGATTTCGCGCGCCTCGTGGTCGCGCGCCGCAACAACCAGTCCATCCTGCTCGGGCAAGTGGCCGATGTGGTCGACAGCCAGCAGGAGCAGGAAAACCTCGCGCTGTTCAATGGCAAGCGCACGATTGCGATCGATATCCTGAAGGCGCAGGGCCAGAACACCATTGACGTCGCCGACGGCTTGCAAAAAGCGATTCGCGAACTGCAGCCGACCGTGGATGCGCTGCACCCCGGCATCCAGCTCGAAGTCATTCGCGATGGCTCACGCCAGATCCGCGTCGGTGTCGAGAACGTGCGCCGCACGCTGATCGAAGGCGCGCTGCTGACGGTGCTGATCGTGTTCCTGTTCCTGAACTCATGGCGCTCGACCGTGATCACCGGCCTCACGCTACCGGTGTCACTGATCGGCACCTTCCTGTTCATGGACATGTTCGGCTTCACCATCAACATGATTACGCTGATGGCGCTGTCGCTGTGCGTGGGCTTGCTGATCGATGATGCGATCGTGGTACGCGAAAACATCGTGCGCCACGCCGGCATGAAGGTGAACGGCCGCTTCAAGGACCCGCGCACCGCCTCGCTGGAAGGTACGGCCGAGATCGGCCTCGCGGTGCTGGCGACCACTTTCTCCATCGTCGCGGTGTTCCTGCCGGTGGGCTTCATGGGCGGCATCATCGGTCGCTTCTTCCACCAGTTCGGCGTCACCGTCGCCGCCGCGGTGCTGATCTCGATGTTCGTTTCCTTCACACTGGACCCGATGCTGTCGTCGGTCTGGCACGACCCGGAAGCGCATGGCGAGCATGCGAAGAAGGGCTGGTATGCGATGACCTTTGGCCGGGTGCTGGCGAAGTTCGAAACCGGCGTGCAATGGATGTCGCGGCTGTACCAGCGCTGGCTGCGCTGGTCACTGAAGCACCGCGTGCTGACCGTGGTGCTGGCTGCGGCGACCTTCTTCGGCGGCTTCCTGATCCCGGCCTCGGGCCTGATCGGCACCGAATTCGTACCGCAGGCTGACTATTCGGAAACGGGCGTCATCTTCAACACCCCGGTCGGGTCCTCGCTCGAATTCACCGAGAGCAAGGCACGCCAGGTCGAGGCGGCGCTGCGCACGCTGCCCGAAGTGGTCGACCTGTACACCACCATCAACACCGGCAATGCGCAGGGCAAGAGCTATGCGACCGTCTATGCGCGGCTGAAGCCGCGCGCCGAGCGCCAGCGCTCGACCAAGCAACTGAACCAGCCGCTGCGCGACAAGCTGGCCGGCATCCCCGGCATCACCGTCACCCATGTCGGCTCGCTCGACGGCGTCGGCGGCGACAACAAGCAGATCCGCCTGTCGCTGCTCGGCCCTGACCTGAACCAGCTCGGCAAGCTGTCCGAAGAAGCCATTGCCCGCATCCGCGCGATACCGGGCATCGTCGATCTCGATTCCTCGCTCAAGCCCGGCAAGCCCACGATCAAGGTCGAGCCCTATCGCGACGTGGCGGCCGACCTCGGCATCGGCGTTGCGCAGATCGCCGGCACGCTGCGTCCGCTGCTGGCCGGCGAAGCGACCAGCACCTGGCGCGCGCCGAACGACCAGAGCTATGACGTGAACGTGCGGCTCGCGCCATCCGACCGCAATACGCTGGGCGACCTGTCGCGCCTGATGCTGGCCAGCACGCAATCCAATACCGATGGCTCGATCCGGCTGGTGCCGCTGCGGCAGGTGGCCAGCATTGCGCCGGCCACCGGTGCGACCCAGATCAACCGCCGCGATCTGAACCGCGAAGTCGAATTGTCGGCCAACGTCGTCGGCCGCTCTGCCGGCCAGGTCAGCGCCGAGATCAGGAAGGTGCTGGAATCGATGAACTTCCAGCCCGGCTACCGCTGGCAAGTCGGCGGCGCGACCAAGAACATGCAGGAGTCCTTCGGCTATGCGCTGCAGGCGCTGCTGCTGGCGATCATTTTCATCTACATGATCCTGGCCTCGCAGTTCGCCAGCTTCCTGCAGCCAGTGGCGATCATGTCGGCGCTGCCGCTGACGCTGATCGGCGTGTTCCTGTCGCTGTTGCTGTTCAGATCAACTTTGAACCTGTTCTCCATCATCGGCTTCGTGATGCTGATGGGCCTGGTCACGAAGAACGCGATCCTGCTGGTTGACTTCGCGAACCAGGCGCGCAAGCAAGGCATGGACCGGTTCGAGGCGCTGCTGGAAGCCGCGCATGTGCGCCTGCGCCCCATCCTGATGACGACGCTGGCGATGGTGTTCGGCATGGTGCCGCTGGCACTGGGCCTGGCCGAAGGCTCGGAGCAGCGCGCGCCGATGGGCCAGGCCGTCATCGGCGGCATCATCACCTCGTCCATCCTGACGCTGGTGGTAGTGCCAGTGATCTATACCTGGCTGGATGACCTGACCGTCTGGGGCCGCCGCAAGCTGGGCTTGCCGCCGCTGCCGGCAGCGATGGCCGCCGCTGTGCACGAGCCTGCCGGCGCGGCGCCGCTGTCGAAAGTCGCGTCCAGGAAGGACGAGCCCGTTTGATAAAATCGCAAGCCTTTTGCGGCCTGCCTGGCCGTCATTTTTCGCCAGATAACCGAGTCCGCTTTTTTACCTTTTTCGATTCGCCAGAGAACCCGCCATGAACCTCGAACAAGCCCGCCAGAACATGATCGCGCAGCAGATCCGCACCTGGGACGTGCTGGACAACGACGTGCTGCAGACCCTGGTCGACGTCCGCCGCGAAGACTTCGTGCCGCTGGCCTGCCGCAGCCTGGCCTTCGTCGATACCGAGATCCCGCTGCCCTGCGGCCAGAACATGTTCCCGCCCAAGCTCGAGGCACGCCTGCTGCAGGAAGCCGCAGTCACGAAGCAGGATCAGGTGCTGGAAATCGGCACCGGCTCCGGCTACATGGCGGCGCTGCTGGCGCGCCATGCGCGCCATGTGGTAACGGTCGAGATCGAGCCAGAACTGCATAAGCTGGCCGAATCCAACCTGAAGGCCTATGGCGTGAGTAACGTCACGGTGGCGCTGGGCGACGGCGCGCGCGGCTGGGCCGGCAGCGGTGTGCATGCAGCGCCGTATGACGTGATCATCGTGTCGGGCTCGCTGCCGATGCTGCCGCAATCGCTGCTGGAGCAGGTGAAGGTCGGCGGCCGGCTGCTGGCCATCATCGGCGAAGCGCCCGTGATGGCTGCCTGCCTGGTCAAGCGCACCGCCGCCGATGCGTGGGACACGGTCAAGCTGTTCGAGACCAGCGCCAAGCCGCTGCGCAATGCCGAAGCGCCGACGGCCTTTCATTTTTGATTGTTGATGGCTGATTGTTCATGGCTGATTGTTGATTGTTGATCCCCGTTTCCCTTTACCTGGTACCCGGTCCATGCACCACTTGAGCGCCCCCGAACTCGCCGCCTGGCTCGCCGACAACACGCGCGAGCAGCCCCTGCTGCTCGACGTGCGCGAGCCTTGGGAATACGAAACCTGCCGCATCGACGGCTCGCAACTGATGCCGATGCAGCTGGTGCCGGCGCGCCAGCAGGAGCTGGACCCGGAACAGCCGGTGGTCTGCATCTGCCACCACGGCGCGCGCAGCATGCAAGTGGCGGCCTTCCTCGAGCGCGCCGGATTCGAGAACGTCACCAACCTGACCGGCGGCATCCATGCGTGGGCGCTGCAAGTCGACCCGGCCATGCCGACCTACTGAACCCCAGACAAGAACGGACAACAAGCATGCGCAAGACTACCCTCGCCACCCTGATCGCCGGCGCCCTGTTGTCGCTGGATGCCAGCGCACTCGACCTGCTGCAAGCCTTCAATGACGCGCAGGCCTACGACAGCCAGTTCGCCAGCGCTCGTGCTTTGCGCGACGCGACCCGCGAGCGCGAGGTACAGGCGCGTGCCGGACTGTTGCCGCAAGTGTCGTTCACGGGTAGCGCCAACAAGATCGACGGCACCTTGACCCAGGGGGCGGTGTCCAACGGCATCAATTACCAGTCGCAGAGCTACCAGATCTCGCTGCAGCAGCCGCTGTACCGTCCGGCCAACGAGAGCGCTTACGAGCAGGGCAAGCTGGCCGCGGCCGCAGCCGACATCCAGCTCGAGCAGGCGCGCATTGACCTCGCGCTGCGCATCTCGCAAGCCTATTTCGACGTACTGGCCGCAGAAGACGTGATTGCCTTCATCAATGCCCAGAAGATCGCGATCGCCGAGCAGCTGGCATCGGCCAAGCGCAATTTCGAGGTCGGCACCGCGACCATCACCGACACCCATGAAGCGCAGGCGCGCTACGACCTGGCGCTGGCGCAGGAAATCGCCGCGCAGAATGACCTCGAGGTCAAGCGCAATGCGTTCGCCGTCATCACGGGCAAGCAGCCGGGCACGCTGAACGGGCTGCGTCCGGGCGTGACCATCAGCGCGCCGCAACCGGCCGGCATCGAGCAATGGGTGGCCAGCGCCGAGACCGGCAATATCGGCGTGGTCGCGCAAACCTACCAGATCGAGATCGCCAAACTTGATGTGACGCGCTACCGCGCCGGCCACCTGCCGACCCTGGACGCCGTTGCCGCCTACGCACACAACAAGGGCCTGCCGTATGCGACCGGCGCAACGATCGCCACCACCAGCATCGGCCTGCAAATGACGCTGCCGATCTTTACCGGCTATGCCACCACCAGCCAGGTACGACAGGCAGTGTCGCTGGAAGACAAGGCACGCATGGATCTCGATACCGCCAGACGCAATGCCGCGCAAGCCGCGCGCACGGCTTACCTTGGCGTGCAGAGCGGCCTGTCGCAGGTGCGCGCGCTGGAAGCGGCCGAGACCTCGAGCAAGCTCGCACTGGAAGCGAACCAGCTCGGCTACCAGGTCGGTGTGCGCATCAACATCGACGTGCTGAATGCGCAGCAGCAGCTGTACTCGACCCGCCGCGACCTCGCGAAGGCACGCTATGACACGCTGGTCAGCGGCCTGCGCCTGAGGGCCGCCGCCGGCAGCCTGACGCAGGAAGACGTGTCGCAGTTGAACTCACTCCTGACATCGCGCTGACATTGGGCTGACATCAGGCTGATATCGTGCCGCTACCACTCAGAAAACGACCACACCAAAGTCGCGCTTAAACAAACAAAAAGTGTCGGCCTCCTGAAGCTGCACCAAGGCAGCTCGGGAGGCTTTATCGTTGCAAGGTTTTGCCCGGATGTCCTGCATCCGTGCCAGAAGTCGTGCGGGGGCCCTGCTCCCGCCAAGCATTGTCCCGGGCGAACAGCCCGGCCCGTATCACCTGATCCGTGCGAGTCACCATGAAACCAATTAACACTGCGCGCAGCATCCTGATTCCC
>JACCDY010589467.1_pt1 | contig 13082 bp, 14 predicted proteins | sample 7446391 | NCBI WGS metagenome assembly JACCDY01 (sample SAMN15323451, study PRJNA562643) | freshwater metagenome | isolation source: river surface water | place: USA:Blue River Watershed | collected 2017-08-18 | reverse complement strand
GTGTACTCGATCCAGCTAAAGTTACACGTTCTGCTCTGCAAAACGCTGCATCTATCGCTTCATTAATGCTGACCACTGATTGTATGGTGGCTGAATTAAATGAAGACAAACCAGGCGGCGGCATGGGTGGTATGGGCGGTATGGGTGGTATGGACGGCATGATGTAATTGCAGTCCGCTTAAGAAAAAACCCGCTTTTTTCAAAGCGGGTTTTTTTACGTCCATCAAATTAATTAAGCGTCGTACCTTCAATATTAATTTTAGATTTAATCAATTAAATCTAGATTAGTGACATCTTATGTAAAAATCATACATCGTTAGATTCACTTCTTCCAAGCTGGATCACGTTTTTCTATAAAGGCTTGCACGCCTTCTAAGGCAGCTTCATCCATCATGTTGCATGCCATGGTTTGGCCTGCTAGCTGATAGGCTGCATCGATGCCCATTTCTAACTGACGATAAAAAAGCTGTTTACCCATAGAGATGGCGACTGCTGGTTTAGCTAAGATGCTATTAGCGATTGATTCAATTTCTTCATCAAGAAATTCCATCGGTACGACACGATTTACCAAGCCTCGATCGAGTGCAGTAGCTGCATCAATAAAGTCACCCGTTAACAGCATTTCCATGGCTTGTTTGCGTGAGATGTTGCGTGAGAGTGCAACCGATGGTGTAGCGCAAAATAAGCCATAAGTCACACCTGAAACTGCAAAGCTCGCTTCTGCGGCAGCTACTGCTAAATCACACATGGCGACTAACTGACAACCTGCTGCAGTTGCTAAACCTTGCACGCGCGCGATGACTGGTTGCGGCATGGTTTGTATGGTGTGCATCATTTTGCTGCATTGATTAAATAATTTTTTATAGTACTCATTTGATGGTTGTGCACGCATTTGCTTTAAGTCGTGACCAGCACAAAATGCTTTACCTTCTGCAGCCAAAATCACCACACGTACTTGTGGATCTGCTGCGATGAGATTTAACTCAGTTTGTAATGCTGTCATCATTTCTTCTGACAGAGGATTAAATTTACTAGCGCGATTGAGTGTGAGTGTAATGACGCGATTTGTTTGCTGACGCAATACGTAAGGCAGCTCAGTTGCGGAGTGAGTTTGATTCATGTTGTTCTCCCAGACGAATGCAGATTTATTCTGACTCTTGTTCTGCAGGTTGTTCACCTAATAAAACAGGTGGTACATAATTTTTTAATAATTCTATTCTGCTTGCCGGCGTTTCTAAACTAATGCGTCCTAATGCGCCACTACGATAATCTAACAGCAAGGCATGCGCTGATTTTTCGAAATCAGGCTCTCCACCTTTTAAGCGATAACTACGTTTTGCTGCAATCGCTTCAATCACACCGACTGCATCTGTATCTGGTTTTACACCATATCGTGCTGCGAGTAGCGTTGGATATCGCTCTAATAATAATCCTGCTAAAAACACAGCCACTTCTTCTTCGATCACTGCATTGACACCGATAGCATGACTTGCTGCGAGCATTAAGCCATCAGTAGGGTGTGCAATCTTAGGCCACAGCATGCCCGGTGTATCGATCAATACCATGTTATTGCCAAGATAAAGACGTTGCTGTGTTTTTGTGATCGCAGGTTCATCGCCAACTTTTGCTACACGTTTTTTTAACAGAGCATTCATGAGTGTAGATTTACCTACATTCGGTATGCCCATGATCATCATACGTAATGGCTTTAATGCTGTACCACGATGCTGAGCGAGTTTCATACATAGACCCGGCACTTTAGCGACATCGGATGGTGATTTACAGGAGAGCGCAACGGCATGCACGCGCGGCTGACTGGCGAAATACGTTAACCATGCTTTAGTTGCAGCAGGATCAGCGAGATCGCTTTTATTCAAGATTTTTAGACAAGGGCGCTGACGTGCATTGCGCAGCTCTTCTATCATGGGATTGGAGCTTGCTTGCGGTAGACGTGCGTCCATCACTTCAATCACCAGATCGACTTTTTCCATGGACTCTGCCGCCTTACGGCGTGCAGAATTCATATGACCGGGGAACCATTGTATGGACATGTGTATCTTTACTCTCTGAAAACTACTATTTTACTCGCTGTGAGCGTGACTTATGCCAGACCCGCTAAGGTACGAATATGCGCAACTGCACTACGTGCCAATGCTGAGAGTTTATAACCCCCTTCAAGACAACTGACGATTCTGCCGTGGCTATAACAATCTGCGATTTGCATGATTTGCTTGGTCATCCAAGCGTAGTCAGATTCAACTAATCCCATCTGGGCTAAATCATCTTCGCGATGCGCATCAAATCCTGCTGAGATAAATATCATTTCCGGTTGATGGGCATGTAGTGCGGGTAGCCAGTGCTGTTGCAGCACATCGCGCGTTGTATCACCACGTGCATAAGCTCGCAGAGGAATATTCACCATATTGCTTGGCTTAATCCCTAGCTGATCTGCGCCGCTATAGGGATACAGTGGATGCTGAAAAAAACTCACCATCAATGCCCGGGTATCATGACAAAAAATATCTTCGGTTCCATTACCGTGATGGACATCAAAATCAACGATTGCGATGCGCTGTAATCCACAAACATCTAGCGCATAACGCGCTGCAATCGCTACATTATTGAATAAACAAAATCCCATGGAAGCGGTAGAAGTTGCATGATGACCAGGTGGTCGGATGGCACAAAATGCATTTTCGATTTCACCATCTATAACAGCCTGTGTGGCTGCAACAGCTGCACCTGCTGCACGTAATGCTGCATGCCAGCTAAAGGGGTTTATCGCAGTATCAGGATCTAATTCAAAATACGTCAATGTCTCTTCGCTTGTGCCGCCATAAGCTAGTGGCGTATGCATTCGTATGCGCTCTATCACTTCAGGACTATGCACTCTTGTGATATCGGCTATCTCTGCTAGCGGCGCTGTGCGATATTCTAAAAAAGGCGCTGTTTGGCTGGCAATCAGTTGATCTTCAATGGCAGAAAGTCGTTCTGGTGATTCTGGATGCCAAGCCCCCATTTCATGGCGTTTACAATCAGGATGGGAATAGAGTGCTGTGGTCATGTTGATAGCTATTATGCACTAGCTGTCTATGCTTTTTCCTTAAGCTGAAAGGGGACTCAAAAGCTAATAGAGAATGAAAAATATTTGTCATTCCGATAATCAAATTTTCACCTTTAATTTAGTGATGATTTGTCGATTTATCAGTCAGGTGATGCTCTATACTCACGCACCAAACTAGCCATAATCATTTTTAAAGCCTATGCCGAATAATTTTTTCTCTCGCTGTCTGCCATTTCTAGTAATGCTCTGTATTTTGTCATTGAGTGGTTGGTCGCAAGATGCTCTCGCTAAGAATAAGCCTCAAAAAATAAAACGATCAGCGTCTTCAAAAAAAGTCGTTCATAAAAAAATCGCACATGAAGAGGAATACACACGCTTTTCTGACTGGAGTGCTGCCGCTGCCTTCATCGATGAGATGCATGATAAGCATGGATTTGATGCGACTGAATTACGTAAGCAACTTAACCGCGCGCATTTTTTAGAAAATGTTGTACAGCTGATTAATCCCCCACCTCCGACTAAATTAAAAAACTGGACAGTTTATCGCCAACGATTTATTGAACCCGTACGTATCAAGGCTGGTATCGCATTCTGGAATAAATATGAAACACAACTTGCGCGTGCTGAATCCGAATATGGTGTACCTGCAGAAATTATTGTTGGCATCATCGGTGTAGAAACACTCTATGGTCGTATGGCAGGAAAAATTCGCGTAATGGATGCGTTGAGCACCTTAGCTTTTGCTTATCCTAAAACTGCGAATCGTGATGCACGTATGGCGTATTTCAAAAGTGAGTTAGAACAGACTTTACTCTATGCACGTGAAAATAATATCGATCCTTTTTCTTTGTATGGATCATTCGCTGGCGCAGTAGGTTGGCCACAATTCATGCCGGGCAGCATACGCCGCTTTGCTGTTGATTATGATGGCGATGGAAAAATTGATCTAAGAAACTCACCACCGGATGCGATTGGTAGTGTGGCGAGTTTTTTATCTCAACATGGTTGGAATAAAAATGCCCCACTCATTTTTCCGATCACAGAAATCACATCTGATGAAACACGCTGGCAAGCTATGCTTGGAAAAAGTCTAGAAGCAGAATATTCAGTCGATACGTTTCGTCAAGCGGGCGTGATTGCTAGCGATGCACAAGATAAATTTCTATATGGCTTAGTCGATCTTCAAGATGGAGAAAGACCTACTCTTTATTGGTTAGGTAGTGAGAATTTTTTTGCCATTACAAAATACAATCGTAGTTTTTTCTATGCGATGTCAGTGATTGATTTAGGTAGCGCAGTGAAAACGCAGCGCGCTAAATAAATTTTCGAGCGCAGAATGAATCAATCTGATACAACACGCATTATTCATGAAACACAAGCATGGTTACAACATGCCGTGATAGGCCTGAATTTATGCCCTTTTGCCAAAGCAGTGTTTGTAAAAAATCAAATCGATTATCAAGTCAGCATGGCGACTGAAGTCACTACTTTGCTAGATGATTTACGACATGCATTAACAAAATTAGTAGTAACGCCTGCATCAGAGATTGACACGTGCTTACTCATACATCCACATGTCTTGCCTGATTTTTTAGATTACAACGATTTTCTTTATCAGGCAGATGATCTCTTACATGATTTAAAACTGAATGGTATTTTACAAATTGCCAGCTTCCATCCTGATTATCAGTTTGCTGGTACAGCGAAGGAGGACATTAGTAATTGCACTAATCGCTCTCCTTATCCCATGTTGCATTTGCTAAGAGAAGATAGCTTAGATCAGGCAATTTCTGCCAAGCCAGAATGGGAAGAGATAGTCGAAAATAATATTGCAACAATGCATAGTTTAGGTTGGACAGGCTGGAAAGATTTACAAAAGAAAATACATGAATAGATGAAATATTGAAATGCAATAAATTTATTTAATATATAAAAATATTTACTTACATTCTTTTTGTGAATTGATAAATTGATTTTTTATTTTATTGAATTCGATTTACTATTATCTGTAAATGCAAGATAGATAATAGTTACCTTAGTTAGCTCATCTACAATTCTGCTTTATCAATTACTTATTACTATTTCATAAGTAGAAAATTATCTTCCCTCTCTTCATTCGATTAATGTATCGATAATAAATACGTGTTTTTTGCGTAGTACTTATCCATTACATATTACAGAATTCGTTCGAACAACGACTACTTGTATAAATTTTTCCAAGCTATGTGTAAAAATATTGCTTTTACTCTTCAGTAGTGTTGAACAATAAAATCTATTTCGCTCAGATCAATCAAGAACGCTACTGTGTGACGGCACACATTTATAACTGCAATCTTTTTTTATAAGAATTTTCTATAAATCGGTTTGTATCAATGCGTTAGATCAACAAACACAGTGAAATTCAATTAAACACCAGACTGATACAAGGTCTATCTGAATGGCAAAAAATTTCAGAATTTTTGTATGAAAAAAATTTACTTTGTTACTGAGTCCCAATAGAATATTGTTAGTAATTTAAAAACAATAATTAACTTTTCACAACCGTCGTCGAGTAACCAGAAAGTAGTAATCAAGCCCATGTTTCATCATCAACTAGTCTCACCTTAACCACTCAGCCTTATGGAAAACATCTCAACATGACTACTCCGTTTGACATTGAAGACAGCAGCCGACTAGCAGATCAAGTTGCTTATGATCCAAATAATTTGCTAGATTCCTTGATAGAGAAATTACACTTAAAGAATGATGCTGCCTTATCGCGTGCACTAGAGGTGGCGCCACCCGTCATTAGCAAAATTCGTCATAGACGATTGCCTGTAGGGGCTTCGTTATTAATCCGTATGCATGAGGTGAGTGAACTCAGTATTCGCGATCTTCGTGTGCTTATGGGTGATCGCCGTGAAAAATTCCGTATCAGTGATAAGCAGTTCAAACCCAAACAAAACGGACTCTCTGCCTAAAGTCTCTAAAAAAATGCGTCATGCAGTCACTGATTTTGTATGCACATGCAAAATCATCAGTTACAACAATACTGAAAGTGCTGCAGCTATGTTTACGACATTTTGTTAGAGGCTCTTACGCTAGAGTCCCGAGTTTGTGATGGGTTGAAGTCAGAGCTATGTGTAGTCTGACTAAGAACAAATGAGATAGCTGGCTCAAACAGAGCCAGCTATCTCATGCAGGAAGATGGTGTGTGATACAACTTATGCAGGAAAGACGCCTGTTGATAAATAACGATCACCGCGATCACAGACGATGAATACGATGGTGGCATTTTCCGTTGTTTGTGATACTCGCAATGCAACTTCACAAGCACCTGCTGCTGAGATGCCACAGAATATGCCTTCTTCTACCGCCATGCGTCTAGCCATTTGTTCTGCTACAGCTTGACTCACATTCTCTACAACATCCACACGCGACTTATCAAATATTCGCGGTAGATATGCTTCAGGCCATTTACGTATACCGGGAATTTGCGAACCTTCTTCAGGTTGTGCACCAACAATTTGTATATTGGGATTTTTTTCTTTGAGATAGTGCGACACACCCATGATGGTGCCGGTCGTACCCATAGCACTGACGAAATGCGTGACACGACCTTCCGTATCACGCCAAATTTCTGGACCTGTGCCTTCATAATGCGCACGCGGATTATCTGGATTAGCAAATTGATCGAGAATAATTCCCTTACCTTCTTTTTGCATTTGATCAGCCAGATCACGCGCATATTCCATACCGCCTGTTTTCGGAGTGAGTACGATTTCTGCGCCATAGGCAGCCATACTTTGCCTACGCTCTAGACTCAGATTTTCCGGCATCAGCAAAATCATTTTATAGCCGCGCATGGCTGCTGCCATAGCGAGTGCAATACCTGTGTTACCACTGGTTGCTTCTATGAGTGTGTCACCCGGTTTGATCTGACCGCGCTCCTCAGCGCCTCGTATCATGGACAGTGCAGGTCTATCTTTGACTGAGCCGGCGGGATTGTTCCCTTCCATTTTGCCCAGAATGATATTGTTTCTCGCCGCAGCATCTGCGCCGGGAATGCGTTTAAGCTGTACAAGTGGCGTGTTACCTACTAAATCTTCTATGACTTGATATTGCATGAATGGTATCGCTCTCGTGCTAAAACCACTATTCTAATCGCAGCGAGATAGAAGTGTGTGAGAGCGATATTCCAGGCTTTCGCCTAGCCGCAGCCTGCTTATTAAGGACTGAATAGAAACTGCCACACTCACCCACAGCAGTGCTTTTGCTGCGGGTGAAATGCTAAAGCCTTATAGCTATGCTTTATGACTTATTTTTCTTTAGGCTCACTCTTAGCTGGCTCAGATTTCGTCATCTCATTAGATGACTGTGTTTTCTTAGGTTTGGCAGCGCTCGCACCAGGATGCGTTTGGCCATTGACGACTAAACCTGCAGCAGATAACTTGACTGCATTTTTAGCACCCACGCCTTTTACTCTGCCTTCTAGGTCTGACCAGTCTTTAAAGTTACCGCCTTTTTTACGTTCATCCAGTATGGCTTTAGAAGTTGCTGGTCCCACGCCTGTAATACTATCGAGTGCTGCTTGATCAGCCGAATTGACCTCTACAACTGCAAAAGCCTGACTCGCCATTAAAAAAACACCAGTAAGGAATAGCGCAATTTTTTTCAACATGTTTTCTCCTGTCGTAGTTAAATGAAGCGTATCGATGCAAAGCACTATGCATTGGTCGATGACGAATTAAACGACAAGATAGAGGCTATGTGTCTGAGATATGAAATGATTAATCTGCATAAAGCATTTCTAGTTAGCAGATTAGTAGGAGGCAATATCAAATAATTTTCTACCGAGACATGTATAGAAAATTATTTGCATAGAGATTATTTTTTACTTCAATGCAGAAATGAACCAAACTAATTGAACTAAACTTGATTCATCACAGATAATTCTTCAGTACGACGTGGCGCATAGCTTTCCCAATGACTACAACCAGGGCATTGCCAATAAAATTGTTTAGCTTTAAATCCACAATGACTACATTGATAGCGCGCTAATTTTTGCGCATAGCCTGAGACTAGATTTTTCACTACGGATAATTCTGTGCGTCTATCAGGTGCAACCACCATCAAACGCGCTTCAAGCAATTTATCTAAGCCTAATAATGTTGGTGTGCGACGCAACTCATCACTCACAAATTGATTCGCCACTTCAGGACCTTCAATTTCCAACACAGCTTTAAAAATCACTTCCAATAAATCAACAGAAGGGACTTCTGCGTGATAAGCCTTCAATAAGTTAATGCCTTCTTGCGTACGATTTACAGAACGATAACCATCCATTAAGCGCTGAGCAACTAATGCAACATGCGCCACACTTTGTTTTTCTACACGCTCCCACACTTTTAACGCTGCTTCTATATCACCTTTAGCTAATAAAGCATCTCCATTTAAGATCATGGCGCGTACATTATTTCTATCAAATGACAGCGCTTGTTCCAAGGTCACTAAAGCAGCATCGGGACGTGCATGTACTAATTCATCTTCTGCGATTTCACAGTGAAATTGCGCTATCTCTTTTTGAAAGTTTCCTGCGCCAGATTCTTGTAATGCACGAGCCGCATCAATTGCACGCTTCCACTCTTTTTCACGCTGATAAATTTCTAACAGTGCACGACGTGCTGATGTGCCATAAGGTGTGACAGCGAGTTGATTAAAGGTTTCTTCTGCTCTATCTAATAAACCGGCTTTGAGAAAATCTTGGCCTAATTCATATTTAGCCTGACTAGCAATTTCAGGTAATAAATCAGCACGCGCCAATAATTCTTGATGCACGCGTACGGCTCGCTCTATATCACCACGCTGTCTAAATAATTTACCTAATGCGAAATGTAATTCAGCAGTTTCAGGATCAAGACGTGCGATTTCTATAAATAAGTCTATCGCCTTATCAGGCTCTTCATTTAATAAGGCATTCAGACCTTTGTAATAACTACGCGGTAAATGTCGTGATTCAGAAATCAAATCACGAATATCAACACGCGCTGCAATCCACCCTAGCGCGAAGAAGAAAGGAACACTTAATAACCACCAGGTTTCAAATTCCATGAGGAAGCCTGTCTCTGCAAAAATATTAACTTGAATTTAAACGCAGTTTACGCATCTGAGATGCCAACAAACTATTTACATACCGATCTGCTCAATTAAAGTGTCCGGTGTAGGCGGTGTGATTTTTGCCTTCGCTGCAATGTCCGCCTCGCTTTGCAGCTTCTCTAATAATTTTTTCTTACTGGTCAATTCACGTCTGGTACGCAACACCATGCCAGTCATAGCAAGTACACCCAAGACAGCGCCTGCGATAAAGAAAATTAGCAACAATAAAATCAAAGGCGACTTAGCTTGACTATTCCAAAACAAATGCAGCACGACTTCATCTGTATTTTTTAATGCAAAACTAAAAAATACGATAAATAAGAGCACCGCTATTATTCTGAGAATGATCTTCATAGGACTAAGCTAAATTTGACTGGTGTGAATGACATGATGACAAGAATTGTACGCGAAAAAAAACGGCATCCTGATGACGTAAAAAAAAACGGCATCCTAAGATGCCGTTTCGACAGGGGTTAAGACCTAATCATCCAAGATAGGTTGACCGACCATTGCATCGACGCGTTCACGCAATTCCTTGCCTGGTTTGAAATGCGGCACCCTTTTTTCGGGCACCATCACCGACTCACCAGATTTTGGGTTGCGACCTATGCGTGGAGGCCTGCTATTTAAAGCAAAACTCCCAAAACCCCGAATCTCGATGCGCTGTCCAGATGAGAGTGCATCTGTCATCGCATCAAGTAAGGTTTTGACTGCAAAATCCGCATCCTTTGCAACCAGCTGCGGATAACGCTCAGCAAGGCGGGCAATTAGCTCCGACTTAGTCATAATCCTGATCCAGCTCAGCTCTTGTTATCGAGTTTCGCTTTCAACAGTGCACCCAGACTGGTGGTACCTGTAGAAGCAGCAGCAGAATCGGTTGTCATCTTTTGCATTGCTTCTTGAGTTTCCGCGCTGTCCTTAGCTTTGATCGACAGCTGAATGCTCCGTGCTTTACGATCAACATTGAGCACTACCGCTTCAACCGTATCACCCTCTTTTAAGTGGGTACCAGCATCTTCCACGCGATCGCGTGAAATTTCTGATGCGCGCAAATAGCCTTCGACTTCTTCAGACAGTTGAATCACAGCGCCTTTAGGCTCGACTGATTTAACTGTGCCTGTTACCAAAGCACCTTTGTCATTCATTGCGCAGTAGTTATTGAATGGATCGCCTTCTAACTGCTTCACACCCAATGACACGCGTTCACGTTCTACATCGATCGCCAACACAACTGCTTCGAGCTCGTCACCTTTTTTGAAGCGACGTACTGCTTCTTCACCAGTTTCTGTCCATGAGAGGTCAGACAAATGGACTAAGCCGTCGATATTGCCAGCTAAGCCGATGAACACACCAAAGTCAGTGATAGATTTGATCGCGCCTGAAACTTTATCGCCCTTCTTGTGGGAGATAGCAAAGTCATCCCATGGATTTGCTTTGCACTGTTTCATACCGAGGCTGATACGACGACGCTCTTCGTCGATTTCCAATACCATGACTTCAACTTCATCACCTAACTGCACAACTTTGTTTGGTGCGACGTTTTTATTGGTCCAATCCATTTCGGATACGTGAACCAAACCTTCGATACCTTGTTCAACTTCAACGAACGCGCCGTAGTCGGTGAGGTTTGTAACTTTACCGAACAGACGTGTGTTTTGCGGATAACGACGTGCCAGTCCAGTCCATGGATCATCGCCCAGTTGTTTCACACCGAGTGATACACGGTTTTTATCTTGATCGTATTTCAGAACCTTAGCCGTGATTTCTTGACCTACGGTCAATACTTCGGAAGGATGACGCACACGACGCCATGCTAAATCAGTGATGTGCAACAGACCATCGATACCACCCAGATCCACGAATGCGCCGTAGTCGGTGATGTTTTTCACCACGCCGGTTACGACCGTACCTTCTTTCAGTGTTTCCATGAGTTTGGAACGCTCTTCACCCATCGATGCTTCGATTACTGCGCGACGTGATAAGACCACGTTGTTACGCTTACGATCAAGCTTGATGACACGGAATTCCATAGTTTTGCCTTCATACGGCGTCGTGTCTTTAACAGGACGGGTATCAACTAATGAACCAGGTAAGAATGCACGTATGCCGTTGGTGAGAACGGTTAAACCACCTTTAACTTTGCCATTCACGGTACCCGTTACGAGTTCGCCAGATTCCATGGCTTTCTCGAGCGATAACCAAGATGCTAAACGTTTGGCTTTATCACGCGACAAGATGGTGTCGCCAAATCCATTTTCTAACGATTCGATAGCAACGGAGATGAAATCTCCAACGTTGACTTCGAGTTCGCCATTGTCGTTCTTGAATTCTTCGATTGGTATAAATGCTTCGGATTTCAAACCTGCATTTACGATGACGAAATTGTGGTCAAGACGAACCACTTCGGCTGAAATCACTTCGCCAGAACGCATATCCTGACGCGACAATGATTCGGCGAACAGGGCTGCAAAGCTTTCAGAACCGGATGATGCTGGGGAATTCACTACAGTAGACATAATTTTTAGACTGGTTAGCCAACTGACGGCGGAATTGCCGGAAGCTGGGTTAGGGTTATTCAACACCCAGAAGCGCGTTGCGCGCCTTTGAGCACCTTACTACTTAGTTTTACTGAATTCGTGATGCCAAGCTAGGACTTGTGCGACAGCCTCAGCAACCGTTAATGAGGAGGTATCCAAGACTTTCGCACCTTCGGCTGGCTTTAAAGGAGCAACGGCGCGTTGTGTATCGCGTTCGTCTCGTTCCCGCAAATCCTGCAAAAGGGCGGTCATATTAGCAGAAAACCCCTTGCCAATCAATTGCTTATATCGTCTTTCGGCACGTGCGTCGACACTCGCTGTTAGAAAAATTTTCAGCTGAGCTTGGGGGAAAATCACGGTTCCCATATCGCGACCATCGGCGACTAGGCCTGGCGCCTTGAGAAAACCATGCTGTAAGTCGACTAATGCTGCCCGCAAAGGAGGCATGGTCGCAATTTTGGACGCTGCCACACCAATTTCTTCTGCGCGAATCGCATCTGAAACATCTTCACCATCGAGAAAAATTTGCTCTGGTCCAAAGCGCACGTCTAGCGAGGATGCTAAATGCGAAATGGTTAAGGCATCGGTAAGTTCCACGCCCTTTTGTATCGCAGCCAACGCTGTTAGGCGATATAAAGCACCCGAATCCAAATAAGCATAACCGAGCGCTTCAGCTACCCGACCTGCAACGGTACCCTTGCCCGATGCGGTGGGACCATCGATAGCAATGACTGGAATCACATTATCCATTTCAATCTCGGTGGAGTATGCCGGCAAAGGCTTGGAAATAATCGGGGAAGGTTTTGGCGACACACTGTGGGTCGTTGATACGTACTTGCGACCCATCTCGTAGAACACCGTTGAGTGACGCGAGAGAAAAACACATAGCCATGCGATGATCATCGTAAGTATCGATTGTGGCGGGCTGTAAAACAATAGGTGGTGTTACTCGCAAATAGTCTTGCCCTTCTTCGACTAATGCACCCAATTTTCTTAATTCGGTTGCCATCGCTGTTAAACGATCAGTTTCTTTTACGCGCCAGCTCGCAATATTACGCAACATGCTAGTGCCATCTGCATACAAAGCAGCAACCGCAATCGTCATAGCAGCATCAGGAATATGATTGAAATCCGCATCGATCGCTTTCAATGTACCTTGTGCACTGACTTCTATCCAGTTTTCACCCATCGTAATCTGCGCACCCATTTGTTCAAGTGCTTCTACAAATCGCACATCACCTTGAATGCTAGCCTTACCCACACCTTCTACGCGCACTGGACCACCAGCGATAGCGCCAGCAGCTAAAAAATAAGAAGCAGAAGAGGCATCGCCTTCTACATGTATG
>JACCDY010283070.1_pt1 | contig 13082 bp, 33 predicted proteins | sample 7446391 | NCBI WGS metagenome assembly JACCDY01 (sample SAMN15323451, study PRJNA562643) | freshwater metagenome | isolation source: river surface water | place: USA:Blue River Watershed | collected 2017-08-18 | reverse complement strand
GCGCTGCCAGTCGGGCCTGCCACTCGGCGATGGACACGATCCGTAGCGGCGGGCCCCCGCCACGGGACCACCCATCGTTGTCCCACCGCGCGGGGCCCGTCTCGCCCTCCAGCCACAGCGCCCGCCCGTTGTACTTGCCCGGCGCCACCCGCGCCACGATGCGCTCCTCCAGGGCCTTGGAGGGGTCTACAAGGCTGTAGACCACCACCTTGTCGCCCTTGCGCAGCAGGCCTGGCTCATTCTCCGCCATGCAGCACCTCCAGCACAGGCGCGGGGCACTCCGGGTCCCCGCACAGGGGGCACTTCCCCGGCTCCATTTCGCGCAGCGCCGCCTCTAGGCGCCGCGCGAGCGCGAGGAGGGCGCCCCGGTCTTCGTGGGCCTGCAGGGCGTCCTCAAAGCCAAGTTCGGGGTGCTCCTGCGCGGCCAGGGCTGTGTGGCGATCGATGAGAGCTTGCAGATCGTCGGCGCTCATGTCCGCATCTCGGCTACTAGCGGCCATCGCCTTCTCCTGTTGGTGTGGGCACGGCCCAGGTGGGCAGCCCTAGGGCCGGGCGGACCTCGGACAGGGCGGGGTCTGGGCAATCCCTTCGATGAGGCTCCTCATTGTGCAGCGCCGCACCACAGAAGAAGCAGTCACCGACGTGGCCCATGTTCACCCTGCAGCCCGCCTTGGCGATGCGGCGCAGAAGATTCAGGAGCACGCGCCGGTCTTCGTGGGCCTGGGCGTGGCGCGGGTGCCACGCCATGCGGTGCGGGGGCGTCCCCTCGAGCACCTCCTGCTCATGGCGATCGATGAGGGCGCGCAGATCGGCGGCGGTCATGCAAGGGGGCGTCTCGCGTGTGGGCGGGGCTTCGGCGAAGAGGCGCGGCGGCTCGATTGCGGTCACCGCCCCCGCCCGTTCGCCAAGGGGGAACTGCTCCGGCCTGTGGAAATGCCCGCAGACCGTGAACCCATCTACCCGCTCCCAGTGAGCCCAGACTCCGGCAACATCCGGAGACCCCGTGCATGCCGTGCAGAATTTCGATTTATACTCCGCGCCCACCAGCTGGCGCCACCCTGGGGTCATGGTGTCATCAGCACTCACCGCCCATCCCCCACGTCAGCCCACGCCTCCGGCATCAGCAGGAGCGGGGCGCCGGGCCACCGCTCCACCACTACGGCCAGCCCGAGCTTGGGGATGCCAGTCCAGACGTAGGCCGGGCGCGCGCTGGGGTTGATATAGCAGGCCTCGTTGCGCTTTCCCGCCCAGGCCACCCCCTCCCCGGCGTAGATCTGCACGCACTGTGGCATGTCACGCCACGGCACCAGGTGGTGGTGCTGCGCGCGGTAGGGGGGCGTGATTGCGGGCGGGACAACCATCGTCGGCAGCCCGGCCATCATGTACGTCGCAAACGCGAGAGTGTTCATGGAGATCTCCTTGCGGCGTCGAGCCGCGATTCATTAACCATGCCGCGAACGGCCCCGAAGATGTGGGCCCACGGATCCTCGGAGGCCATAGTGTCAACGAGCGCAACCGCTCGCTCTGCCACCTTGGGCCCATACCCTGCCTTCGTGGCCTCGCTGCGGATGGCTGCAATCAAGCGCTCTCGCGCCTCTAGGGTCCTCATGACCGTTTTCTCCTTCCGTCCTGCGGAGGCTCCGGCAAGAGCCCAGATCCCTTCAACTCCCGCAGCGCGCTTTTCCGGTCGCTGTCCTGGGGGCGCGCGCTCGGCTGCTCACATATAGCGCGGGTGCTGGGCCTTGGGGAACCCCCTTCTTCGCCCTGGGCAAGGATCTTCCGCTGGCGGGGGGCGCCAGGGCGGGCCTGCAGGGGGCGGTGCCGCAGCGCCCGCTCGTCCTCAGGACCGGCCTCTTCGGCAAGGTCCGCGAGCGCCACCACGGCTCGCGCCAGCACCTGCCGGCGCAGGGCGCGAAGAACCTCGGGCGGGAGGGCTTCTAGGAGGCGTTCGGCTTGCTCTTCGGGGGTCATGGCGCCTCCCCTGCGCCATCCCCGGCGCGCAGACGGTGCCCCTGGCAGAACCGAATAAACCACATGCAGGGCTTGCATGTGATGGGCTTGTCCGTCGGCTCACCGCCTTTGCTGCGATACCCCGCGATGGATAGCCAGTCGGTCAAGCCGCATAGGGTGACCTGATCTGACATGGGCGGCGCGGTCGAGTGGATGAGTCCAGTATCCCGCTCTAAAACTCTTGGAAAAATGGGGCGTGCCATCACGGCATCTCCTGGGGCCGCGCCAACCGGTTGAGCCGCTGTGCGACGTAATGGCGAACGGAGGTCATTGCTGCACCAAGAGGTGGCCCACGTGGTACACCTCCTCCGTCACCCACATGCACTTGTAGACCCGCAAGGGGCGCCGCAGCTTCCCGCTTTGCAGGAACCCCGGCAGGCCGTGGCGCCGGAGCTGCAGCGCGCCCAGGGCACGCCGGTGGGCCTCCGCCCCGGGCCGGGTCGCGTGGGCGATCTTGCCGCAGGCGCACCGGGGGAGCTTCCGCACCGCGAGGATGGTCTCCCGGGCCTCCCACAGCACGTCAAAGCGGCGCTCCAGGCGCACCCGCCGCCGCTCCCACTGGGGGTCGTGCCGCTCCGCCAGGAGGGCATCCAGCACACGGATGTGCGCCTCCAGGGCTTGGATCCGGGCGTCGGCGTCCACCTCGTAGGTCATGGCTCGTCATCCACCGCCCCGGGCGGGGGCCAGTCATCCGCCACGCTCACGCGCTGGAAGCAGCGGTCACAGCGGTAGCCCAGGCGCGTCGCGTCCGCTCCGGCCTCGCGCAGGGACAGGTGGCCTTGCAGCATCATGGGCTGTCCACAGCACAGGATGGTGATGCGGACGCGCTCGGCGAAGCGGGGGCGTTCCGCCCGGCTCATGTTCCCTCTGTACCGCGTGGCGCCTTGCGGGGGATGCGCACGCCCATTGCCGCCAGGTTGGCGGCGCACTTCAGGAAGACCTCACGCCCCTCAGGGGTCATTTCGCTGAGTGGGCAGCACGGCACGCTGTTCGCGTCGAAACTCGCCTTGGCGAGGCAGGCGGCAAGCGCATCGACCTCAGCGTTGTGGTCGGTGATGATCTCTTCCATGGTGGGGCGCTCGGCGGCGGCGACGCGCTGCCGCAGGCCCGCAGCCTCAGCTTCGTACACCGAAGCCTTGGCGATGAGGCGGCTCTCATCCACTTCATAGTCAGCCTTTCGCGCCATCTCCCGCAGCGCCAGGGCTTTCTTTTCAAAGGACGCGGCCAAGTCCTGTAGCTCGTCCATCATCACCTCATTCCTCCTCGTCATTCCAGTTGGGGGCGCCCGCCGCGCGCTGGTCCAGCTCGGCGAACGAGCGGACGGCGCCAGGCAGGGGGCGCAGCGGGCGGAGCCGGCCTTGGGCCACGGCGTACCGCACCCCCACCGACTCGCGCCCGAGGCAAGCCACGAAGCCCGCACAGGCGGCGCGGGGCGTGTCGTGGCACTCCATGAACCAGCCGAGGCGCTCCATGCCCTCGCGCAAGGTGCGCCGCGCGCCAGGCTCCCACCCCAGGCGCTCATTGCCGGGGCGGAACGGGCAGGTGGGGCACAGCCGGCAAGGGATCTGGTCCTGGCTCATGGCGCACCCCGGTTCTGCTCATCGACGAGGGCCCGGCGATCCTCCGCGGACAGGCGCCAGAAGTCCCACGGCTCCGGGGTGCCGTCGGCCTGGACGCGGCGCCCGGTGTCCAGGCAGAAGCGCGCCCGCCCATGCTCACCGCTGGTGAGGGCTGCCCCGCCGCGCACCTCGACGAGGCGCACCTTCACCCGCTGCGAGGGGAAGCCCTTCAGGTAGAGCGTGACTTCGCGGCTCATGATCCGCGCACCCTTCGCTCACGAGCCCACGCCCGCGCCTCGTCGCGCAGCAGGAACGCCGCGCGGTGCAGGGAGGCGGGGGCGTCGGCCTGCCACGACTCCTCGCCCGTGGAGAGTCGGCGCAAACCGTCCTCGGTGTGCACGACCCGCAGCGGAAGGGTGCCCCACCCATCAGGGCCGCCGCGGCTGCTCCAGGTGCGCGCCAGCTTGTCCAGTGCCTTGGCCAGGGCGCGCAGTTCTTCCGGTTCTCGGGCCACGAAGGTACCACCCCGCAGCCATAAGGTTACCCCGGTGACGCGTTCGCGGTCCTCGCTTTGGTGGGCCTGCGCGATGATCTCCACGGCGCCGGTTTTCTTGTCGATGAACTCGTTCTTGAGCAGCACGGTCACACCTCCGCCCGCAGGATCAAGTCCACCCGGAGCCAGTCCGATGGGTCGCCCACGCCGGGCTTTCTGGACTTCTCCACCGCCTCGTATTCGGGCAGCAGCCGCAGCAGGCGCTTGACAACCACTTCCGATGCTCCGAGCCCGTACACGGCCCGCAGGCTCCCATCGGGGCCACGGTCGGCCCTGCGGTAATCGTGGCCGGGGTGCAGGTGCTGCGTGTCCAGGGCCCGCTCCAGGGCGCTCAGCTTGCTCATGGCGCCTCTCCGCGCAGCCGCGCCGCCAGCGCGCGCAGCCGCTCATGCTCCCCAGCCCGGTGCCGGGCGTGGGCGTCCAGCCAGGTCACCACGTCGCGCCGGGCCCAGGTCCACATCATGATGGAGCGGTGGCGGTTGTCCTGCGGGCGCAGGTACTCCGCTGGGGGAGCGTCGGGGTGGGCCGCGATCTCCCGCGCCTCTGCCTCGGCGATGCACGCCAGTTCTTCGCGTAGTGTCATCGTCGCACCTCTGCCTGGTACTCCGCCAGCAGGCTCCGCAGGTCCCGCAGCGGCAGGGCCCGCAGCTCCGCCCGCACGGCAGGTTTTAGGCCCCCGCGTAGCTCCGCGATCTGCCCCAGGATGCGCGTCTTGTCGGAGTTCTCGGCCTTGCAGATCACCCGCAGGGCGATGGCTTCGGGCGTGGTTCGTCTCTGGCTCATGGGTTCTCCTTGGGCCACGGCAAGCGGCGCCACTTCGCCCCGGGAAAGCGCTCCAAAAACCACGCCAGGGGCTCCGGCGAATGCGCAGGGGCGCCGTAGATCAGGGCCGGGTTGGCAGGGGCATCCGGGGCGGGATTGGTAGGGCTCGCATGCACGACCACGGGCACCCAGCGCCCGCCCGAAAAGCCCACCCACCACGCTTCATCGATGGCGTGCGCAGGGTGGGGATCGGGGCGCTCCTCCCGCAGGAGGGTGAGCTGGTCACTCATGGTCGCATCCTTCCCTCGGGCCAGGGAAGCCGGAGCCACAGGGCCTCGGGATTTTCCGCAAGGAACCGCTCCAGTGGCTCGGGCCAGTTCGGCAGGGGGCCATAGATCTTGGCCGGGCCCGCCAGCGCCTGCACCACCACGGGGATCCACCATCCGCCTGGGCAGCATACCCACCACGCCTCGCGCAGGGCGCGCGCGGGGTGCGGGTCGGGGCGCTCTCCTCGTGGGGGTGAGGGCTGGTTACTCACTGCACACCTCCGGCAAGGGCCGGCGCAGAGACTCCATCACGTCCTCCTCGGAGAACCCCACGCCCAGCAGCCAGCGCACCCACGGCGGGAGGGCATCAAAGGCGTCGGCGTACCGGTCCCACCACGTGAGCCAGCACAGGTTTATGCCCGCGCCCCGCACGTCGTCACCGTCAAGACGCTCGCCGATGCGCTCCATCCGGCGCAGGATTTGGCACAGCCCCCGCGTGCTCATGGTCGCTCCTCTGGTCCCTTTGTGGTTACGACGGAGCCGCAGCGGTTATGCCCACACTCGCACAGGGCAATATTGCTTTGCATCCATCGCCGGCACCTGCAGCACTGCCATCCGGCTTCTGTGTCGCCCAGGGGCGCGCACATCCCCGGGTGAAGTGCCGCGAGGGCGCGGCGAGCACCGCGCGATCCAAGACGGCGAACAGAAGTCACGTCGCCACCTCCCTCGATTTCTCCGCAGCGGCGAGGCAGATCTGGCCCCGCTGTGCCGGGGGCAGGCGCTCCTCTGCGAGCAAGACCGCCTCCGCAAGGCGCCGGTTCTGCTCCTCCAGGAAGCGCAGCCGGGCCCACAGGGGGCCGAGGAGCCCGATGGCGGCGTGCCGCGCCAGCAGCATGAAGCCGAAGAACACCAGGATGAGGCGTAGCGGGCCGCCCACGGCAACGACGCCCAGCATCACCCCAGCCGCGAGGAGGGCCACCCACTGCGCCAGCAGACGGGCCATAAGGTCCCACGCGCTCCTCATTGCCGTCTTCTCCCGCGCTTACGGGGCCGTGGCTCGGCGGGCGCAGAAGGTCGCCGCACCTCGCGTGTGAGTTGGGCGATCATCTCCTGCCGCGCCTTGTTGTCGCGCAGCAACTCCTCCAGAGGGCAGCCCGAAGCAAATGGGGCGACGTATGGCTGCAGGACCTGCAGGGCGCGCACCCTTCTGGTAAGACGGGAAATCTCCGCCCGAAGGGATGCGCGCTCCGCTGCGCGCTCCTCGGCGGCGCTCGCGAGCAAGTCCCGCGCGTGTGCCAGGGCGCTGCGCAGTTCCTCGCGCTCAGGATCGTCTTCGCGCGGGCTGCTCGCAATGGGCGTGGTCATGGCAATGCTCCTTCTCCCACAACGGGGATCTCGCTGTGCTCCACCCCATCGAGCAGCCGGCCCGCCGCGCGCTTGCCCACGCGGCACATTTCCGCTGCGAGCGGCGCATCCACGGGGATGTCCACCTTGCTGGCAAACGTGAACGTGCGCCCGTCGGGCAGCATGAGCAGATTGCCCGGTTGGAGACCCCCGGGGAAGTAGCACACCTGCGCCCACTCCCCGTGCTGCTTGAAGAAGAATGGCACCCCCGCCCCGCGGGCCTGGTCGCGCAGGTCGCGGGACCACTGCGGATGGGATGGGGTCGCCCGCGGACCAGTCCATCCCCCAGTGATGATCCAGCCGAGGCCGGGCACCTCACGCGCATCGGCGCCGCAGGAGGTGCAGCAACCATCCTCATCCACGCCCCCGGGCCCACACGCGTCACAGATGAAGCCCACGCGCAGATCGCCAGGGCGGCGCAGCCATCGGCGCAAGTCCAGCGGCCCCACCAGCGGCTCCGCTGACACCCCGAAGTGGAGCGCCGGGCAGCGCACCAGGTCCGGCACCCGGTAGTCTGCGGCGGCCTGGTTCTCCGTGGTGGCCATGCAGACCACCCACTGCATGATCTTCCAGTACAGCGCCTCCATCTTGGCCGGGCCCATGGCGGCGGCGAACGCGCTCGGCTCGCCCAGGGCATTCCCGCGGCGCATCGACTCCAGCAGCAGGCGCAAATGCGCCGGTCGCTTGGTGAGCAGGTAGTAGGTGTGCGGCTGTTTCCGCGAGACGTTATCGCGCAGCAGGTCCCAAAACGGCAGCCACCGCTGCGGCGTCAAGGATTCGTGGGCGATGTCCCCCATGCTCTCGACGAAGATCCTCCGCGGGCGGGTCCACTTGCGCGGCTTCTCCAGGTCCTGCGGGGCGAACCCCACCTGCCCCGTCCATGCGGGCGTGCCGTCTTGCCCGAACACGGCGAGGCCGTGGTACTTGTTCACGACGGGGTTCGTGCTCATGCGCGCCGCGACGCGCTCGGCGTAGCACCCGCCGCCGCATGCCGGGCTCACGGTGCCATCGGGCAGCCGGGCGTGGCTGCATCCCGGGAAGGGGTTGATTGTCGCGTCCGCCCATTCGATCAAGGTTCTGTCTGCCATTAGAGCGCCGCCGCCGCTGGGGCCATGACCCGAAGCTCCGAGACGTGCGCCGTGAAGTAAGCGAGGTAGCACTGGACCCAGACCGGGGGAGGATCACAGCGCACGCAGACGATCTCCGCTCCCACCAGCGCATAGACCACGCCCTGCGGCCGGAATGGATACCCACGGAAGTCAAGCTTGTCGGCGATAACTCGCTTCCCCATGAAGGAATTGTTCGTGGCTGGGGTCACGGCAGCACCTCCTCGGCGGGCTCCGGCTGGGCCTGCGGCGCCGGCTCGCCCACGAAGCCCCATGCCGCTAGCAGCGGGTCAAGAGCCGTCCACTTCCTGCCGGTGCTGACGTGGGTGCAGGTCTCATCGCGCCACCCGCCCGGCTGCCCCGGGATGAAGCACGCCAGGACCCGGTACACCCCCTGTGAGGTGAGCGCGTCGCGCACCACACCCAGGACGGCGCAGCGGCGCGCATCATCCACGGCGGGGGGCCGCAGCCGCATGACAAACTTCGTCAGCATCCCGTGCTCATCGGTCAGGACGAGCCGCTTGAAAGGCTCAAGGACATCCGCATCATGTGCGAACTTGTCCACCTGGCGCGGGCATAGCAGTACGGCGACTGTCATCTCGTTTTCGGGCTCGGCCATTAGGGCACCTCCTCCCCGGGCGCAGCCCCTGCCAGCGCCTCCAGGGCGAACGCGCGCGCCTCGGCCCACTCGTCCAGTTCTCGGACGCGGATCGCGATGGAGTGCTCATAGAGAAGCCGCAGGACAGCAAGGCGGTCGCAGCCCGCGTCTCGCGCCACTCCATCCACCTCGCCCAGCCACGCGGCCAGCCTTGCTGCGCGCGGCGGCTTTGGTGTGGCGTCTTCCGTGAGCGGCAGCGCCCGCCACCGCGCGTACAACTCTTTGGGGATTGGAGCCTCCCGACAAAGGTCACCGCCCTCCATCAAGACCGCAGGCCTCATATGTTCGGCGACGTAGTCGGTCATTCCGCAGAAACGCCCTTCAGAGTACGCCGCGCACCGCCCATCCTCCCGAATGGGGCCGTAGTCATCTGCGCGGCTGCGCTTGTAGTCCCCCGGATCGCTGCGCCGCACGGTGCAGCAGGCCGCGCAGAGAAGGGCATCGCTCTTCGCGGGCGTGGCCTCGCGCCACAGCTTCACCGGCACCGCTGCCCCAGCGCCGCACCCCGTGCAGACGTAAGGCTGCGCCATCAGGGCACCTCCGCCAGGGGCAGCGCGTCCCACCACACGGAGCGATCTTCTGGCTGCGCCCCATACCCCCAGAAGGACCCGGCGTCATTGGGGATGGCGGGGAGCATCCAATCCGCCACAGAATCCGTCAGCCCCCGGGAGCGGCCCGCGCTGAACACCTCGCAGCGGCCATCCTTCTGGATGGGGCCGTACTCCTCGGGTTTTTCCCGTCGCGTGCGGGTGCAGCACGCCGCGCACAGCAAGTCGCGCAGGGGCACGAATTCCCGAATCTCCCGCCACAACTTCACGGGGGTCACAGACCCGGCGCCGCACCCCGTGCAAACGTAGGGCAGAGCGGGCGGTGGCGTCAGGGCCACGCGGATACCAGGGCGCCCCTTGCTGCGAGCGCGGGCGCGGCGCTCCCGCCGGGTGAGCCAGGGCGGGCCGCCCAGCGCAAAGCGGCGACGCGCGCGGGGCGACTGGTTTTGCAGGGGCTGCGTGGCAGAGTCGAGCGCGCCGCAGCGACGCAGGGCTGCAACCATGCGCCACCACCCACTTAGGAACACCGCATCGGGATCCTCCCGCCACCCAAAGGAGGGGTTCCACTCCTCCTCCCGGGTCCATGGCCGCTTACCCTCGCTAAAGAATATTTTCAGCCGCACAAAGAGGTCGCGCGGAACCGCCACAAGGCACTCGTAGAAGTTGTACCCAAGAACCACCCCCGAAGGAAACCGCACCACCGGCATGGGCGCGCTCTTGCTGTAGTGGTAGTCCACCACGGGCAGATCACTCCACCGGCGCAGGAGTCTATCGACATACCGGCCATGGGCCTTGAAGGCGTACAGATCCGGGGGGCATGGCTGGGCCTGCGACAGCCACCCGATCGGGGGGCAGGTCAGGAGATTCTTGTCCTCACCCTCACGCATGGCCACCCCCCAGGTGCTGCGCGATCCGCTGCTCCAGCAGGGCCAGCGCTCCGTCAATCTCCCGGGTCGGGAGTGAGGTGCGGGCCTGCGCCAGGCCCACCTGAGCCGTGGCCAGGAGCGCCCGCGTGGCGCGCAGTTCGTTGAGTAGTTCGGTGCCCACCAGCACCGCACCCACCAGTTCATTGTAGGTCGGCGAACTGATGCTGTCGAGCTGGTCCAGCTCGGCCTCCAGGTGGGCCATCCGCGCGTCCGTCATGGGCCCCGGGGCTTTATCCGGGGCGGGCACTGCATCCTGGAGGAGTGCGGGCGGCAGCACCTCAAAAAGGTACCACTCGCGGTTGCCGCGCTGGACATCCACCTCGGGGCAGGTGCCGAGTCGGTGGAGCGTGTATCCCATCTCTAGCAGGATCTGACGCGCGGCCCAAACCACCTCCGCGGAGGTGTCGCGCTCGACCTCGCGCAGGCGCTCCTGCACCGAAGGAGGCCCGATGAACAAGCCACGCCATCCGCGCTCTCCATAGAAGACACGCAGGGCGACGGGCACGCCATGCTCACTTGTAGTTGCGCTTGCGAGATCCCGCCCAAAAAACATCTTCACGACGCACCCCCGTGCCCCAGCGGAATCGAGGCTGGCGGGGCATCCTCTGAAGCGGCGCCCCCGCGGCGCATGGGCAGGGTTTCGAGGGTGCGCCCGCAGCGGTGGCAGCAAATCTCCGCCGCCGCCAGCTTGAAGTTATACACTGCCTGCACCCCCGCCATGCAGACGCAGGCACGGCTCCGCCCCGGGGTCTGCTCGGTGGCGAGTGCAATGATGGCCGCGCCACACTGGATGCACGCCACGCCGATGCCGGGCCCGCCATCGGTGAGCGGCTGGACGGTCTGCGCGGCCTTGGGGTGGCACTGGCCCTGCAGAAGGATGATCTCCGCCCCGGCGGGCCGCCCGCGCTCCATCTCCTCCACGAAGAGCGGGCGTTTGCTGTAGAGCAGGTTCTGCGAGAGCACTTCTCTGGGCATCAGGTCCTCCTTGAAGTTGCCGCGTCGGGTCACAGAAACACCACCCCTCTCTCCCGCAGCGGCAGGGGCGCGTGGCGGGACCCCCGCGTGGGCGCGGGCCGGCGCCGCTCCTCCACCCGGGCCCATGCCCTCTCGTCCACGAGACGTACGGACCCCTGGGTCTGGAGGTGGCGCAGCACCCGCGCCGTCAGCAGCACCGCCCGCGAGGTGTCCGGGAGCTGCAAGAGGCGCCGCAGCTCCTCCCGCGTGCGGGGGTAGTCCATGAGGCGCAGGGCCTGGGCGCCCAGGCGCCGCACCTCCACGGAGTCGAGGTCGGGCAGATCGCCGAGGCCACTCATGCCCAGGACATGGCCGCCGGGGGTGTCCTCCCCCTCGTCCTCGTAGGCAGCGAAGGAAAAGCGCGTCATGAGGCACCTCCGTCGGTGGGCATCTCCATCATCTGGGACCACTCAAAAGCCGCCGCGAAGTGTGGCCACAGCGCCCGCAGCGCAGTCTTGGCCTTATTGGCGTCTCCTGTGGTCACAAGGCGAGCGCGCCCACCCACGTAGTGCCAATCTGTCCGGCCCTCTGTCCCCGACAGCGCGGCCACAGCTCGCACAATCTGCTCCACATTCCATGAGCGCCCCCCTGACACCACCGCGAAGCACACGCCGTGCTCATAGACATCCCCCGTGCAGGGCGCAGGAATGTCTCCATCCGCCATGTCAATGAACAACACACGCCCGAGCCTACGGCGCCTATTTTTGGCGGCTCGACTCCGGGCTGGCCAGATTAGTCGCTCGGCCAGGGCGCGAAGATTGACCCCTGTTGCGGTCGTCGATTCTGACTCATCAAAAAACGGCGCCATTTCGCATAACCTCTGTGTAGATCTGGCTGAAGTTCTCAGCGTTCAGGACCTTCCGCGTGGCCGGGAAGGTGGTCTTGATCCATGCTTCCAGCACGTCGAGGTCCGTCTTGCGGGACCACGGCTCCACGAAGGCCACGAGCCGTCCCTCCACCCGCACCCACAAAACCAGAACCGTCATCTCCCCATCGAGTGTGATGGGAGTCGTCCACCCGGGCTCCTCGGGATTCCAGGAGACTCCGCGCAGGCCCGCGGGACGCTCCGCGGAGGCGGCGGCGTAGTGACACCACAGGCAGTGCTGCTCAAAGAGCGTGGCGCGGACCACGTACTCCGTCAGCGGGCACGCCTCTTCGGCTTTGATTAGTGGCATGGGTCTTCTCCGTGTGCGCGCATCGCAGCGGCGAGATCGCTCACCTCGCCCTGCAGCGCCCGTGCTTTGCGGTGCGCGCGCTCCAGGGCATGCGCGAGCGGCAGGGCCTCGGGCTCCGGGCGCCGCGCGAGGTGCCGGTGCGCACGCCCCAGCGACTCCTGCGCGCGCTGCGCCAGCGCCTCCAGTTCGGCGGCGATCTGAGCCGCGTCAGTCTTGGTGGGCATGGTGCTCCTCCCGGGCGCGAGGCCGCAGAGCGTGGACGAGGACCAGCAGCGCCAAGATTGTCACCAGGAAGGCGAGGCCCGCCTGGCGCATGTCTTCGCGCTCCGCCGTCTCTGCGTCCAGTGGGACGTAGACTTGCTGGGTCATTGCAAGGTCTCCAGGGCCGCCGGCACCAATTCAGGCTCCCAGTCCACGGATCGGAGGTTGCCCGTGATGACGCCCCGCCGGCGGAAGTCCTGGCGTCCATCGACGGTGATATACGAGTAGTTGCAGGTCCCATCGGCGTTCAGGCTGAGCACCCTCACGCGCCGGATGGGCCCACACCGAGTGCGGAAGACCTTCCCCGGCAGCGGGGTGATGCCCGGGGGCAGCGGCGCGGGGCACGTCCCCGTCAGGCGCTCCAGTCCCTCGATGAGGCCCCGGTCCGCCTCACGCCCGCGCTTCCGCAGGGCCCGGCTGATGGCGGCCAGGATCCGGGGGGCGCCGTGGTTCATGCAGATCACGCGCTCCGCCAGTTCGTCCATGGTGAGCGTGACCTGCACCGGATCGGTCGTGTTCAGGTGGTCGTGGGGGCCCCTCATGCGGCCTCCCGCTCGTCCACGACGGAGACCGCCAGATCGGGCACCTGCGCTACCGCGAAGGGCCACCCACCTGCGAGCCATGCGTGCTCGGCGCCCGGGTCCGCGCGGAGCACGTCCAAGGCGAGCGTCAACTCCACGGGGTCTGGGCGAAGCCCCCGCTGCTCCATCTCCCCCTGCAGGTGGAGCCGCACCTGGCCCATGAGCTGCATGACTTCCAGGATCCACGCGACATCTTGCGCAGGCGGAGCGCACTTCGCAGGGTCGCTCATCACCAGCACCTGCCGGCATGCGGTGGGGC
>JACCDY011233301.1_pt1 | contig 13087 bp, 4 predicted proteins | sample 7446391 | NCBI WGS metagenome assembly JACCDY01 (sample SAMN15323451, study PRJNA562643) | freshwater metagenome | isolation source: river surface water | place: USA:Blue River Watershed | collected 2017-08-18 | reverse complement strand
TCGAGGGCATGGTGAAGATCGAACTCTACAAGGGAGGCTTGATCGAGCGGACGATCACCGCTGCACCCCCCAACACCGGCAGCTATGACTGGTCCATTCCAGTCCTTCAATCACTGGGCAGCGACTACAGCATCCGCGTCAGCAGCGTGGAAGCCCCCAGCGTTGTGGATTCGAGCCCGTCAACATTCTCGATCATTACCCCCTCCAACACCATTCTGGATGCGAATCTAGACACCAATCCGGGCTTCATCACCACAGGCGAGTTCCAATACGGCACCCCGACCACCGCCAACAAACCAACCAGCGCCTACACCGGAACCAACATCTATGACACCAGACTCAATGGCACCTGCACTACCAGCAGCACGCTGACCACGCAGGCCATCAACTGCAGAAACCACCGCAACACCACCCTGGAGTTCTGGGCCAACGTCTATTCCTACCCGATCAACTACGCCATTTACTGGGACATTTCCACCGACCAGACCAACTGGACGAGACTTCATGCCGTGACTGGGTGGGATGTCCCTTGGACAAAATACACCTATGACATCTCCGCCATCGCCGACGGCCAGGAAACGGTGTACATCCGCTGGTCATACGATGGAGCCGGCGGCCAATACCAGGGTGGCGGCCTGGCGGTCGATGACGTATTAATCACCGGAACCTTCACGCCTGACGTCACCCCGGCGGGCGTCTCGATCGCGGAGTCGGCCAGCTCCACCGAAGTCACTGAAGGCGGATCCGGCGACACCTATGCGGTCAGGCTGGACTCGCAGCCGACCAAGAATGTGACCATCACCGTGTCTCCGGATGGAACCGATGTCAGCGCTTCACCCGCCACGCTGACCTTCACCTCCACGAATTGGAACACCCCCCAGACCGTGACGGTCACAGCGATCGATGACAGCGATCATGAATTGAACCACACGGGCACCATCACCCACTCCGCTTCGAGCGTCGACGGCAATTACAACGGCATCAGCATCGCCCCGGTGACCGTCCTGGTGACGGACAACGACAACACGACCCCCGAAGTCAACGCGGGTCCGGAACAGAACATCCGTTTGGGTTTGCCAGTGAATGTGAATCCGGTTGCCGGCGCGGATGTTTTCCTGAATGCAGGCCAGGACAACGGTGCCAACAGCACCTGGGAAGATACCCTCAACAAATGGAATCTCAGCATTGACTCGGGAGTGACCTGGCTGGCGAATGTGGGCAGCACCCTGCCAGGCATCACCGCCGCCTACGACTTCCCCGGAGGCGGCGCGGGAAGCGGCGGCTGTGACGGCTCGCCTCTGTCCACGCTGGGCGTGAACACCAAACCCATCACCCTCGAGCTTTGGTTCAAGCCGGACACCACCTCGGGTCACCCGAGCAACGGGCAGGTCCTGTGGGAAACGGGCGGTGGCACCGGTTTCGGAATCTTTTACAGGAACGGCATGGTCGAAGTGGCCCACGACAGCAATGTGGGACAGATCAGCGCCGATGTCAGCTCATTGACCAATGAATTCATCCAAGTGGTGGTGACTTACGACACGGCAAGTTCCAGCAACAACTTCAAGCTCTACATCAATGGCCAACTGAAGGCCACCGCAAGCCGCAATGACAACGACCTCTCCGGCACAGATGGCTCGGGTTTGGGCAAGCGCGGAGGCACTGCCGTCGGCGGGGCCGGCAGCAATGACGCCAACACCGAAAGCTTCAATGGCAAGATCGCGATCTTCCGCTCCTACCACAACCAGATCCTCAACTCCGAAGAGGTGCTCACCAACTACTATTCCGTAGCGGGCAAAGCCAGCGTCCAGACTGTTCTTGAGGGCATCGCCACGGATTCGGACCATGACCCGCTGACCACGAGATGGAGCGTGGTCAGCAAACCGGCATCAGGCATCGTGAGCTTCATCGATCCAAACGCACCGGATACGACGGCCACTTTCAGTGCGGTCGGCGACTACCAACTCCGCCTGACCGCCAGCGATGGCGTTGCACAGGCAAGTTCGACGGTCTGGATCCACGTGCTTCCGGCACAGCTGGCGAAGGTCACGCTCTCGGTGGATCCATCCAGCATTGCCGAGGACTCAGGTGTGGCCACCGTGACAGCCACGCTCAGCGCGGTGCAAAGCGTGGCGACCACCGTTAACCTGACCTGCAGCGGCACGGCCACCGGAAGCGGTGTGGACTACACGATCAGCGCCACTTGGATCGTGATCCCCGCAGGCAGCACAAGCCGCACCATCACGGTTTCCGCCGTTCAGGACAACATCGAGGAAGCCAGCGAGACGGTCATCATCGACATCAACCAGATCATCAATGGCGAGGAAGACGGCACCCAGCAGCAAGTCATCACCATCACCAACACGACCAACACCCCACCTGAGGTCACGATCGCCGCAGTGCCCTCCTCGACCATCACCCTGACCGAGGGGACAAGTCTACCGTGGACGCCGGCGAATATCACGACCACGGCCTGGTATGACGCGAGTGATGCGACGACCATTACCGCGAGTGGCACTAGCGTGACCCAGTGGAAGGACAAAAGCCCAAACGGCAACCACCTCACCGGCAGCGGTGGGCCCACAACCGGAACTCGCAAGATCAACAACCTGAACGTGATCGACTTCGACGGCACCAATGATGAGTTGAAGGATGCAAGTTTTTCCCAATTCAGCACGGCAAACCTCTCCATTTTCGCAGTGCAAAAACATGATAGGACGGACGTGCAGAGCATGACGGCTTGGACTCTGGAAAGAACCACCGAGACCCAGGGCATGCTTTTCCATAGCTCATACGACACAAAATTCAGCCTGGGGCAGCGATACCCCGAAAACACAAGTGTCGGCTATGGGGAAAACACCAACATCGAGCTGATTTCCTACGTCAAGTCCGGAACCGCTTCGCAAAGCGGCTGGGTTGGTGGTTCATCCATCGGGACCCAGACGGGCACGGTCACCAGCTTCACGACTCAACAGCTGGCATTGGGATCCCGCAGTGGTGCCAACTACCTGGATGGAGCCATCGGAGAGTATATCATTGTTCCCGCGGCCCTGTCCGATGCCGACCGCATGAAGATGGAAGGCTACCTCGCCCACAAGTGGGGCCTGGCCGGCAATCTGCCAAGTTCACCGACTGTCCATCTTTACAAGGATGCGGCACCAACAGTTGCGTTACCTGCTTCAGCGACGGTGACCCTCGACGGCACCGTCACTGATGCCAATGGTGATTCCTACTCCGCTGCCTGGACGGTGGTGGGATCACCGCCTGGAACCGTGACCTTCGGTGCCGCGAACGCAACAGACACTTCGGCAACCTGCACCGTGGCTGGCAGCTACACCTTGCGTCTCACGGCCACCGACGAGCACGGCCTCCCGGCTTATCAGGAAGTCACGATCACCGTGACCGATCCCACCAGCACCTACACCGTCACGCTAGACAAACAGGGTGGCACCGGAGGCAGCAACTCCGTAGTGGTGACAGTGGGCGCCGCCATGCCCGCTGCCGACGCCCCCACCCGCTCGGGCCACGTCTTCCAAGGCTACTTCAGCGCCGTGAACGGTGGCGGCACTCAATACTACACCGCATCCATGGCCAGTGCCCGGAACTGGGACATCTCCTCGAATGGCACGCTCTATGCCCACTGGCTCAGCAACTACAACCACTGGTCTGAATCCACGGCTTTCGGTGGAGATGACAATGGTGATGGCGTCGCCAACGGTCTCGCCTGGTTGTTGGGCGCCTCAGACAAGAATGCCAGTGCCCGTGGCAGGCTGCCACAGCTTTCGCGTGGCGCAAATGGCGATCTGGTCATCAGTTTCACCTGCCTCAGGTCCACGGCGCGGGGTGCCGCCAGCCTCAAGGTGCAGGCCAGCAGTGACCTCGGGTTGTCCGATGCCTGGAACAACCGGGAAGCCGAAGTGCCTGACATCACGGGCACCATCAACGGCATCCAGTTCACCATCACTCCCAACGGCAATCCCGATCTCATCAACGTCGAAGCCAGCATCCCGGCAGCAACGGCAAGCTGCTTCGGGCGACTCATGGGGTCTCCGTAAACCAAGGGACTTGAATAAAAACGAGAACCAGCAATAGAGAAACCGATCCATGAAATTCATGACCATATTGATCGTGGTTTTGGCAGCGAACCTCAATCTCCGGGCCGGTGAAGGACCCATTGAAGCCAAGGCTGCGCCAGCCAGGCATCTATTCATTCTCTCCGGTCAGTCCAACATGCATCACATGAAATCAGGCACCTTCGACGCGGCCGTGAAGGAGACCTTTGGCGAGAAGAATGTGACCGTGGTGAAAAGTGCCAAGACCGGCGCCCCGATCCGCAGCTGGGACAAGGACTACCAATGGCCTGAGGACAGGGCCATACCTCAGGGCAGAAAGAGACCGGGAGAAAAGGAGAAAACCAGAGAGGAATTCATGCAGGGCTTCGGCGGGAACTACGACGCATTGATGGCGGCGGTCAGGAAATCCAAGGAGGGCAAGACCTATGATACCGTCACCTTCGTCTGGATGCAGGGCGAGAGCGACACCAACAAACAGGGGGTTGATCAATACTTTGAAAGCTTCAATCGCGTCGTCACCCGCCTGAAGTCCGATCTCGGGATCGAGTCGATCCACATGGTCATCGGGCGTCTGAGCGACTATGGTATGCAGAATCCGAATTGGGTCAAGATGCGGGAGCTTCAGGTGAACTACGCCGAACAAAATCCCAACTGCGAGTGGGTGGACTGCGACGACCTCAATGATGTTGGGGAGAACGGTGAGAAGAAGAACGACCTGCACTACACCAAGGAAGGCTACGACACCTTGGGCAAACGGTTCGCCGAAAAGGCGATCGAGTTGATCAAGAAGAGGCAGGTTCCTTCCGAGAAATAGAAAATCCGCAAGGTCGGGGAGGCATCAGGGCCACTGGATGCGCCATTCTCAGGCTTGCCCGACTGCAATCGACGGTGATGGAAGGCAGGCGACCGGCTGCCATGAGCCTCCCCTATCCCCATCCTGGTGCGGGGTTTTCGGGAGGAGCCGAGGGAGAAAAGCAATAGGACTGGCATCTCAATGGCGTCCCGCCCGCTCTCTTCCGGGAGTAACTCCAACAACCAACACAAACCGAAACCAAATCCCCGAGCATTTTCAAATCTCCAAATTCAGATCTGTACCGCCTTTGAGGGAGCTGAAACGGACACCGCACAAGCATCCTGTTGCCGCACATGGAGTAACAAAAGACCGAGCAAAATCACGGAATATTCATTGTTGGACGGCCACAGTTGCATGTATGGCTCTCTCGATAGCGCGCTTATCAACTTCCTCCGCCCCACCCTTCAGGGGATTCTCCACGTTGGGTGAAAAATCGAATTCCCAGCATCCATTCAGCATCCATCCAGCGGTAGCGATTTATTCCCTATTTTGCCTGTTATGAAAACTTTAGCCCTACACAGCATCTCAGCCCTTGTGATCATAGCCCGGAGCTTCGCGGGTGGCAATTTCAATGACGACTGGAAATTCAGCAAAGGCACCGAGCCACCAAAGGAATGGGAGTCGGTGCAGATTCCTCACACTGCACAGTTGGAACCTTATGTTTCCAACAATATGTGGATGGGACAGTGCTCGTATCAAAAAGAGTTCGCATTTGATCCAGGTTGGGAAAACAAGAAGGTGTTTATCGAATTTGAAGGCGCGATGGGCATCGCCAAGGTTTCTCTCAATGGGAAGCTGCTTACGACCCATTACGGTGGTTATATGGGGTTTCAAGTGGATCTCACCGAGCACCTTGATAAGGGGCGCAACTTGTTGGAGGTTGCACTGGATAACAAGGAGAACGACAGCTACCCGCCAGGCAAGGAATACCGTCGACTCGACTTCAGCTGGTTCAGCGGCCTGTACCGCAACGTCCATCTGCAGGTTTGCGACAAGCTATACATCAGCAATGCCATCGCAGCCAATCAGCAAGCCGGTGGCGGGATCTTCGTGACCTACCCTCAGGTCAGTGAGGAATCGGCCGAAGTAAGCATCAAGACGCATGTGGTCAATGCCCACGCCGGGGCAAAATCCTTCTTCATCGAGCAAAGCCTTTGGATGGGAGAGCAGAAGATGAGCTCGCAACTCAGCGATGCGCTCACACTTCAGGGCGGTAGCAATCAGCATTTCTGCCAGAATCTCAAGCTGGCCAGGCCGAATCTCTGGAGTCCGCAGCAGCCACATCTCTACACGCTCCGGACGCGTCTGCTGGATGCCGGGAAAAATGAAATCTCCTCGAGATCACAAAAGATAGGTGTTCGCAGCATTGCTTATGCCGCTGACGGCTTCTACCTGAACGGAAAGAAACTCTATCAGCGCGGCACGAATCGCCATCAGGAATATCCTTACGTCGGTTATGCCATTTCCGATGAAGCCCAATACCGCGATGCGGTCAAAATAAAGGAAGCGGGTTTCGATATGGTACGCCTTTCCCACTACCCGCAATCGCCCGCCTTCATGCGAGCCTGTGACGAGCTGGGGCTGATGGTTATCGACTGCATCACCGGTTGGCAGTTTTTCAAAGATGGCGAGTTCGCGCAGCGTTCCGTGCAGGAAGCGCGCGAGTTGATCCGCCGCGATCGCAACCATCCCTGTGTTGTGCTTTGGGAAACCAGCCTGAATGAAAGCCCCATGCCCGCATGGTTCATCAAGCTGCAGCACGAGCTTGTCGATCAGGAATACCCGGGCGACCAAAGTTACAGCGGATCTTGGAAGGAAGGGCCGCACGACGTTTTTCTTCCAGCGCGTCAACACGCCAAGGGACCTGTCTTTTGGGATAAGTGGGAAAGAGGCAACAAGGCGCTTTTTACGGCGGAGTATGGCGATTGGGAATACTATGCCCAAGCCGCTGCGAACTTCAACCAGGACGGTGCCAAGGAACTCAAAGCAGAAGAGCGCACGAGCCGCCAGCTCCGCAAGCACGGCGAGGCCAGGCTTCTCCAAATGGCGATGAATTTCCAGGAATCGCACAATCAAAACATGCGCGGGAAATCGATCATCGGCGATGCCAACTGGTTGATGTTCGACTACAACCGGGGCTATGCCAAAGACCACTGCACTTCCGGAGTGATGGATCTGATGCGCTTGCCGAAGTTCGCCTATTACTTTTACCGCAGCCAGCGCTCGGCAGGCGAAAAATCCGATCTCTTTTCTTCTGGGCCGATGGTGTTTGCCGCGACGTATTGGAATGACAAATCGAGCCCCAAAGTGCGGGTGTTCTCAAACTGCGACACGGTCACGGCTTACCTCAACGGCAAGAAAATCGCCACCCGGTCTCCTGACAACAACCAGTTTGGCGACAAGCTCAAGCACCCTCCGTTCACCTATGATTTTGAAAGATTCACTCCTGGTGAGTTGAAGTTTGTTGGGGAAATTGATGGCGAGAAAGTCGTCGAACACAGCGTCAGGACTCCAGAGGCGGCAGTGACTCTGAAGCTCAGTGTTGATGAAAGCGGCAAACCCCTCGTTGCTGATGGTTCGGATCTCGTCTTTGTTTATGCTTCCGTGGTGGATTCCAATGGAACCGTCGTTCCGGATGCCACAGCGCCGCTCACCTTCGAGGTGGAAGGCGGTTCGCTTGTTGGCCCAGCCACGATCGATGCCGAGGCTGGCATCAATGGCGTGCTTGTTCGTGCGGATAAGCAAACGACCAGGGTCAAAGTCAAAGCTTCCTCCCGCGGCCTTGCTGCAGCTGAAATCACGATTCCAACTTCTCAAAATAGATACTGACAAAAACCACGCGATTTTTTCATTCTCACACAAAAAACCTTGGCGGCGTTGCTTTCTTTCGATTTTTTCTGATGATTAAGGGACACATCTTTTATCGGATTGCCAACCTTGGATCGTCCTGTCAACACGCCACTGGAGCGTTCGGCTTTGCTGCTGACGTCGGACCGCGACGTCAGCACTTGACACCCCGGTGGATCAAGCGCGCCTGCGGCGCAGCAGCAGCAGGCAGCCGAGACTTCCGAGCAGAGCCGAGGCTGGCTCCGGCACCGTCACCGTTTGCAAGAGCACGTTGTCGATGGTGTAAACGACATCCATGCTGCCTTGACCAATTGCGATCGTGTTGAAGGTGTAGTTGTTGTTGAGTGGCGAGGCCAGAGAACCGGTTGCTGCGGTATTGCCATCAATGCTGGCACTGAAGCTGAGGCTGCCGTTGGCATTGCGGGTAATGGAATAGAGGAAGGAATGCGTGCTGGTTCCCCAAACGATGGACTGACCAGCCACCGGGCTTCCGACGGCAGTAAGCCCATTGGTGGACCCGAGAATATTGTCGCCACTGTTTTCGTAAAAGACATTCGTGCCGCTGGCTGATGCCAAGCCGGGGTTGCTTCCGAAGGCATAGCCGTAATGGCCCGTTCTGCCGTTGTCTTCGTTGGTGACCTGAGGCGAGCCGTAGTAGAGGCCGACACGCAGCCCGCTGGCGAGATCCACGGGGGCGGATACGTAGGTAAGGTCCACGCTGAGTTGCAGTCTTTCGCCCACAGCAATGGTCGTGTTGGAGAAATTGCCAAGGATGAAGCCGAAAGTAGCGCTAGGGTCTACGGAGAGTTTGTTGCTGGTAACGCTTAGGGTGGTGATATTTTTGCCTGTATACCAGGAAGCGTCATTCGGATCGGTCCCGTTGGTGCGACCTCCGTCGTTAAACGAATCGTTGACGATCACGGCGGCCGATGCAGCAGGAGCTGCAAGAACAAGAGCAAGTGCCGGGAGAGTGAATATCAATTTCATGGATTCGTTGGTATCAGTTGCGTGAAGAATCAGTTGCGTGAAGAATCAGTTGCGTGAAGAATCAGTTGCGTGAAGAATCAGTTGCGTAAAGATAGGCGGGCACTCCACCACGCCCACTAAGTCCGATCAAGTCGTATTTCAAGAGATCCTGGAATCCATAGGGTATCAGCCGTTCAGGAATGGAAAACGGCGCTTGTTCTGGGGGATCTTGAGCGCGCTCCATTCCGCACCATCCTGCGATCCATGAGAATTTCACCGCTTGCCGGGTGCTGGCCAACGGCGCCACTTTCAAGCACTTTCACATCCTGCTGGAAATGCCGTCGCTGCCCGAGGGTGGGCATGACTGGCTGCGCTGCCTGGGCAAAAACCACCATCCACCTCCCCATTCCCCCCCCGCAATCCCCTTTCCCCTTCCTGAAGTGGGCCCCCTGAGGGTGCTGTCCCCGAGGGTGCAAAAGCACATTCCTGGCTTCCCATGGACTGCCGCCCCCTGATTTGCGGTGTCTGGATGGCTGCTTCAGTTATCCAAAAAGTAATAGGGAGCGGCAAATTGCCCATTGTGGGCTGGAGAAATTCAGCTATAAGGTCACTTACCTAAACCCACCCCCACCCAGAACTCAATGAGCGTCCCAAACCCGATTGCGCGCATGAGAATCCTTGCGCACTGTCTCATTCTGATCCCTTTCATCTGTGGTGGCCTGCATGCCGCCACTCCGGCGAACATTCCCAACCTCAAAGCCGGCGCGGTCGTTCCCGATGTGCCTGATTTCACCGCGGGAGATCCGATCGGCACCACCCACGACTGGAACCTTGGACCCACCGGAGCGCGTGGCTGGATGTGGGGATGGCTGCTGAGCACGGATCTGGCGCGCCAGATCTATGTGACGAGTGTCGCTGCGGGTTCGCCTGCGGCGCAGAATGGCGGCAAATTGAAAGTGGGCGATGTGATTCTGGGCATCAACGGTGGCTTGTTCACCAGCGACGCGCGCATCGCCTTGGGCAAGGCGATTACGGAGGCGGAAAAGTCAGCCAACAATGGAGCACTCAATCTGACCCGTTGGCGCGCGGGCACGACCAGCACCGTCACCATCAACCTGCCCGTGAAGGGCGAATACAGCGCGCTTTCGCCCGTCAGCTGCAGCAAGTCCACGGCTGTGATGCAAAGCGCCTGCCAGTACATCGTGAACAAGGGGCTCACCGCCGAAATCCAGGGCTATGTGAATGCCCTTGGCTTGCTCGCGACCGGCGACTCCCAATACGCCACGGTGCTGCAAACCTATGCGCGCAGCCTCAATCCAAGGACCGCGCCGGGCAACTGGAACTGGGATGCGGCCTACATGAATCTCTTTTTGTGCGAGTACTATCTGGCCACAGGCGACACCCAGGTGCTTCCGGAAATCAATCAGTTGTGCCTGTTCCTGGCCAACGGCCAGAGCCAGGTCGGCTCCTGGGGGCACAGCCCGGCGCTGCCCAATCAGATCCTCGGCGGCTATGGCGCCCTCAATTCAGTGGGCCTGGTTTGCGCCATTTCACTTGAACTCGGCCGGAAGTGCGGGGTGAACGAACCTGCGGTCGATTTGGCGGTCACCAGGGCCGCGAATTTCTTTCGCCGCTATGTGGGCTGCGGAACGGTTCCCTACGGTGATCATGCCCCCCCGCAGCTTCATGACGACAACGGCAAGAGCTCCATGGCGGCCGTGTTCTACGATCTGATCGGCGAAGCGGTTCCAACTGCTTATTACAGCCGCATGACCGTGGCTTCATACGGTCTGCGCGAGATGGGCCATACCGGGAACTACTGGAGTTACATCTGGGGGCCGCTTGGAGCCCAGCGCTCCGGCGATGAGGCAACGGCAGCCTTTTTGAAGGAGCAGTACTGGTTCTACGACCTCGAGCGGCGCTGGGACGGGGGCTTTGTCTATCAGGGCGGTGCCGACCAGTCGGGCAGCGAACACAAAACGCCGGGCTGGGAGATGACGGGAGCACGGGTGCTGATGTATGCCATGCCGCTCAAAAAACTCTACATCACGGGCAAAAGCCCTTCGAGCGCACCGACGCTGACCACGGCAGAGGTCAATGAAACCATCCTCAGCGGCAGCGACTTCAGTTACTGGTATGCCCTGAATCAATTGACGCGGGATGCCTACGACGACCTGACGACCGCCCAACTGCTCGCCCGCCTCGACACCTGGTCCTGTGAGCAGAGGGAGCGCGCTGCCAAGGCTTTGAGCCGCAAAACAAGTCCGCCGATCGCGGATTACCGCACCATGATTCAATCCACCGACCGCGACACCATTCTGGGCGGTCTTTGCGGCTTGAACTTCATGGGTGCCGCGGCACTGCCCGCGCTCGCGGATGTGCAACCACTGCTCAACCACAGCGATATCTGGATCCAGTTCCAGGCGGGAAAAGTAATGTGCGCGATCGGTGCCTCGGCCCGGGCCGCCACCCTACCGGCGATCTATGACATCGCCTCGACCGCCACGGACGCCAACGACCCGCGCCGTTTCCGTCAGCGTTTCGCCGCTTACAACCTCTGGGGCAACGGTTGGCTTGAGGGGTCAGGCTATGGTCTGCTGCGCAACTACAACGGTGCCGACAAGGCATCGCTCATTCCGGCCGTGCGCAAGACCATGCAGCACGAACATTCAGTTCCCCGGGCGTTTCTTGCCCAATGGATGAGGACCCTGAGCTTCGCTGAGCTGGAGCCTTACTGGTTCGACATCTATCACGCCGTCGAGACCCAGGCCCCCACCGCGGTGATGTGGAACCACGAATCGCGCAACGACTGCCTCGCCCTCCTCGCGGAGCATAATTTCAAGGAAACCGTCGATGCGGCGACGACCTACGCCGAAACCATGACGAACCACGGTGCGGAATACCGCATGGGCGAGGTCATGGATGTGTTGATCCCTTTCGGCACCGAAGCGCAACGCGTCCTGCCGAGGCTCCGCGCCGCGAGGACTGAGTACCTGGCGAATTGGGGTCCAAGCAAGCCATACGACTTCCCGCAATGGGCCGTCGATGCCATGATTGGCCACCTCGATCGCGGCATCGCCGCCATCGAAGCGGCGACAAGCGCCCCGGCCAATCTCAGGACCATCCAGGATTACTCCATGGCCGTGCTGGTGCCGGCCGCCGCCTCCCCGGCCACAGTGGATGTCGGTCAGCCAACCACGCTCTCCATCACGGTCAGTCAGGGCGAGGATCTGCCCATCACCTACTCCTGGAGCAAGGTCTCGGGCCCCGGGGTCATCACCTTTGGCTCGGCCAATGCCGCCACGACCACCGCCACCTTCAGTGCCGCCGGCCTCTACGAGGTGCAGGTGACCATGCAGGACGCCTACCGGACGAAAACCGATGTGGTGCAGGTGCTGGTGGGTGGTCAGTTGGCAGGCGAACTGGGCCGCCTGGATCTTGCGGCCAACGGCGGAATCAACCCGGCCACCGGCGCACCCTGGCAACTGGGCGACACCTACCGCCTGGTCTTCGTCTCCAGTGGCACCACCGCCGCCACCTCGACCAATCTGGCCACCTACGACACCTTCGTCCAGGGCCTCGCCACCACCGCCGGGCTTGGCAACGGCTGGAAGGTGATCGGCTCCTCCAGCACGGAAGATGCCCGCGACCACACCGCCACCAATCCGAACACCAACGGCCTCGCCGAGGCCGTGATCCTCATCAATGGCAGCACGGTGATCGCCAACAATTATGCGGACCTCTGGGACGGAAGCATTGATGCGAAGATCAATATCAACGAGCTGGGCACGGGCGGCGTGAATGCCAGCGTGTATACCGGAACCTACACCAACGGCACCAAGGATCCGGATGGCAGGCATTTCGGCGGCTCGAGCGAATCGCCCCCGAAGGTGACCACGGGCCATAGCGACAAGACGGGCACAACCTGGGTCAGGGACTTCAGCTTCCCAGCCACCGAAAGCAAGCCGGTCTATGCGATTTCCAAAGTGCTTCAGATTGTCGCGTCCTATCCTCCCTCGGTCAACGCGGGCGCGGATCAGGAAGTGTCCTTGGTCAGTCAATTCACGAATTGGACGCCGGCAAAAATCACGACCGCCGCTTGGTATGACGCGGCGGACACCACGAAAGTGTTGTTGAATAGCGGCAAGGTCAGCCAATGGACGGACAAGAGCGGCAATGCCCGACACCTCACCCAGTCCACGGCAGCGAGCCGGCCCGGCTACAACACCAGTGGCCAGTATCTCACGTTTGACGGAGTGGACGATTCCCTGATGGGCGGGGGCAAGGGACTTGGGGCGGACGCCGTGACGGTCTTCGGGGTGGTGATGACACAGACCGATGCCCTCAGCGG
>JACCDY010341252.1_pt1 | contig 13096 bp, 12 predicted proteins | sample 7446391 | NCBI WGS metagenome assembly JACCDY01 (sample SAMN15323451, study PRJNA562643) | freshwater metagenome | isolation source: river surface water | place: USA:Blue River Watershed | collected 2017-08-18 | reverse complement strand
TCACGTCCCTGCGGGCCGTGATGGCCCCGTATCAGGCGCTGACCACTTTATGTGCTGGATATTTTTCAGCTGAAGTTTTCCGCTCTGCCAAACGCTGAGAGCGCGGTGTTTGATTTGGCGCCATCCCGGCCCGAAGGGACGTTAAGCCAAGTCAGACACGGCGCTCTCGGCGTATCTGCGATTAAAGAAACGAAGCCAGGCCAAACCGACCCATCTGCGAATCAACCGAAAATTACGAACGCTTGCGACGCGCCGCCACAGCCTCAGACAACACGTCCAATGAAGCCACTGAGTCATTCCAATCCAAGCATGCATCTGTGATGCTTTTGCCGTATTCCAGCTTTGACACATCATCTTTTCCTGGCGTGAACTTCTGAGCGCCACCGTGGATGTGACTCTCAATCATCACACCAAACACTTGGTTTGAACCACCGCTGATTTGATCGGCAATGTCTTTGGCCACCACCAACTGGCGCTCGTGTTGCTTGCTGCTGTTGGCGTGGCTGCAATCCACCATCAAGGTTGCTGGCAACTTGGCTTTGGCCAACTCTTCACAGGCAATGGTCACACTGGCCGCGTCGTAGTTAGGCGTTTTGCCGCCGCGCAAAATGACGTGGCAGTCTTTGTTGCCCTTGGTTTGCACAATGGCCACTTGGCCGTTTTTGTGCACAGACAAGAAGTGGTGCGCACCAGCGGCAGCTTGAATCGCATCGGTCGCAATTTTGATGTTGCCATCGGTGCCGTTCTTGAAACCAATAGGAGCAGAAATACCTGAAGCCAGCTCACGGTGCACTTGACTCTCGGTGGTACGCGCACCAATCGCGCCCCACGAAATCAGGTCGCCAATGTATTGCGGGCTGATGGCATCCAAGAACTCGCTGCCTGCGGGCAAGCCGAGGCGGTTGATCTCAATCAGCAGCTGACGTGCGATGCGCAGGCCTTCGTCAATGCGAAAGCTCTCATCCAAGTAGGGGTCATTGATCAAACCCTTCCAGCCCACAGTGGTGCGCGGTTTTTCGAAGTAAACACGCATCACAATTTCCAAGGTATCAGCGTATTTTTCGCGCAGCGGTTGCAAGCGACGCGCGTAGTCAATCGCGGCAGCAGGGTCGTGAATGGAGCATGGCCCAATCACTACCAGCAGACGATCATCTTTGCCGTGCATGATGTCGTGGATGGTTTTGCGGGTCTTGGTGATCAACTTCTCCACGGGCGTGCCCTGAATAGGGAAGAAGCGGATCAAATGTTCGGGAGGAGGTAGCACGGTAATGTCCTTGATACGTTGGTCATCGGTTTGACTGGTGTTTTCAACGTGGCTTGGATAACTGGTGTTCGTTTTCATGGTCTCGTCCTGAAGTTTGAAAAAAGTGATTTAAGAATTTGGCAAAAAAAAACCGCCGGGGTCCGGCGGTTGGTTTGGGAGTTCAGAGCGTTTGGGCTACGTTCAGATCTCTCGACCGCCGTGGGGGCGTGAGATAAAAAAGTAAGCAAAATAAAAACGGGCTGAATTCATGAATTGAAATGTAGCACAGAGAATCTGGCACTTTCCTGACAAGTCACTGGGGTTTACGCGAGACGTTTGGCGCTAGCGTAGCGTCATTGATGCTGTTAGAACAACAGCATTTAGGCTGTACCACCGACAGTCAAGCCATCAATGCGCAAGGTCGGTTGCCCCACCCCCACAGGCACACTCTGACCTTCTTTGCCACAGGTACCCACGCCTGGGTCGAGCTTCATGTCGTTGCCAATCAGGCTCACGCGCGTCAGCGCATCAGGCCCGTTACCCACCAAGGTGGCACCTTTGACAGGGTATTGAATCTTGCCGTTCTCCACCCAAAACGCTTGCGATGCCGAGAACACAAATTTGCCAGAGGTGATGTCGACTTGGCCACCACCGAAGTTCACGGCGTACAAGCCCTTCTTCAGGCTGGCCACAATTTCTTCTGGCGATTTATCGCCACCCAACATGTAGGTGTTGGTCATGCGCGGCATCGGCACGTGAGCGTAACTCTCGCGACGGCCGTTGCCTGTGGGCTTGACGCCCATCAAGCGTGCATTCATGCCGTCTTGGATGTAGCCCTTCAAAATGCCATCTTCAATCAACACATTGCGCTGGCTGGGATTACCTTCGTCATCCACATTCAGTGAGCCACGGCGGTCAGGAATCGTGCCGTCATCGAGCACGGTCACGCCTTTGGCGGCCACGCGCTGGCCGATGCGACCACTGAAGGCACTAGAGCCTTTGCGGTTGAAGTCGCCTTCTAAGCCATGGCCAATTGCCTCGTGCAACAAAATACCAGGCCAACCTGAGCCCAACACCACACTCATCTCACCCGCAGGCGCAGGGCGCGCATCCAGGTTGGTGAGTGCGCATTGCACCGCTTCATCCACATAGCTTTGCGCCAGTGCATCGTCAAAATGATCTAAGCCAAAGCGGCCACCGCCACCGGCCGAGCCCACTTCACGGCGGCCATTTTGTTCGGCAATCACGGTCACGCTCAGGCGCACGAGAGGGCGCACATCAGCAGCCAAGGTGCCATCAGCACGCACCACCATCACCACATCGTATTCACTGGCCAAACCAGCCATGACTTGAATCACGCGGGGGTCTTTCGCGCGGGCCATTTGTTCGACGCGGCCCAACAGTTCGACTTTTTCAGTGCTATTGAGTGAAGAGATCGGGTCTAAGCCGCCATACAAAGAACGGCTTGACGCTATTTTGCGTGTGGGCACTTTGACGCGCCCGCCTTTGGCCGCAGCACCAATGGTGCGCACGGTGCGTGCAGCGTCCATCAAGGAAGCTTTGGAAATATCGTCGGAATACGCAAATGCAGTTTTTTCGCCGCTCACGGCACGCACACCCACGCCTTGGTCAATGCTGAAAGAACCAGTTTTGACAATGCCTTCTTCCAAGCTCCAGCCTTCGGCTCGGGTGTATTGAAAGTACAAATCGGCTTCGTCAACCTTGTGCGCTTTGATCTCAGCCAAAGTTTTGGCCAAGTCGGTTTCGTCCAAACCGAAAGGCTCTAACAACAGTTGACGGGCAATGGCCAATCGCTCAAGGGTGGGTTCGCGTGAAATCATGACAGCGATTGTAGGAGCGCGCCGATAATTCCTGCTGACGCGCAGGAATTGACCTAATTCATCTGTCGCAAAAATTGCAGCATGGCGGCATCATCCAAATCATCCCATCCCGCATCACAAGCTTTTGCAAAGACCTGCGCTGCAAGCTGCCCCAACGGCGCGTCGCAATTCACCGCCGACGCCGCCTCACAGGCTAGGCGTGTGTCTTTGGTCAACAGTGTCATGTGTGCACGTGGCACCAAGTCATCGGCCAAAGCACGCGCCATGCGATCGCTGCCAATCCAACTTTGCCCGCTCGATTGCGCCATCACGTCTAAGGTGGTTTGTGCAGACAAACCCATACGCTCAGCCAAGACCAACACCTCGGCCGCACCGACCAAATGGATCCCTGCCAGTAGGTTGTTGACCAACTTGGTTCTTGCGCCGTCACCAGGCCTCTCGCTGATGCGAAAGATTTGGTTGGACAACACATTCAGGACTGCTGCATGCTTTGAAAAAACAGCTTCGTGACAAGCGATCATCAAACTCATGGTTCCAGCGAGAGCTCTAGCTGGCCCGCCAGACATAGGTGCATCAATCACACATGCGCCAAATGACTGAATATGCTGCGTGAATCGCTCCGCATCATCTGGGGAAATCGTGGGGCACAACATCACTGTGTGGCCAGACGTCAGCGCCTTGCTAAGACCCAACTCACCAGCCATCACTTGGTTCACCTGCGTCGCATTGACCACGGCAATGATGATCAAGTTAGCCGACTGTGCCAAGTCATACGGACTGTCATGAACCACGGCGCCAGCGTCGCGCATTTGTTGTTCCGAGGTGGGGTCAATGTCATGCACATGCACGGCGAGGCCATGTGTCAACAAATTGCGGGCCATTGCAGCCCCCATGTTGCCAACGCCAATGACGCCAACAACAACTGTCATCTCAAGACTGCACCAACTGTTTGGCCTTAGCCACAGACATCAAAATACCCAGCCCCAGCCCCAGCGTGACCATAGCGGTGCCGCCATAGCTAATGAAAGGCAAAGGCACACCCACCACAGGCAGCATACCGCTCACCATGCCCATGTTCACAAAAGCGTAAATGAAGAAGCTTAAAGTCACGCTACCGGCCAACAAGCGGGCAAACAGCGTAGGGCCTTCCACCGCAATGGCCAAGCCACGCAGAATCAAAAAGATGAAGGCGGCGATCAGCATCAAGTTGCCAATCAAGCCAAACTCTTCGCCAAAGGCAGCAAACACAAAGTCGGTGGTGCGTTCGGGGATGAAGTCCAAATGCGTTTGCGTGCCTTGCATGAAGCCCTTGCCCCAAAAGCCACCCGAGCCAATGGCAATCATGCCTTGAATGATATGGAAACCTTTACCCAAAGGGTCTCGCGAGGGATCTAACAAAGTACAAATACGTTGTTGCTGGTAATCGTGCAGGATGGGCCAGCGGAAACCATCAGCGCACAAGGTCGGCTCAAACCACACCACCATGCCCACACCAACTAGGCCGATCAAGATGGGCGGCACGATGAGCCACCAGCTCAAGCCCGCAAAGAAAATCACAGCCAGGCCTGCCGACAACACCAAAATCGAGGTCCCTAAATCGGGCTGACGCATGATCAAACCCACAGGCACCAGCAGCAGCAAGCCGGCCACCAAAAAGTCCAACGGTCGCAACTGGCCTTCTCGTTTTTGGAACCACCAAGCCAACATCAGTGGCATGGCGATTTTCATGATCTCGCTGGGTTGAATGACGATGCCAATGTTGAGCCAACGGCGTGCGCCTTTTTTGGTCAAACCAAACAAGGCCACGGCCACCAACAAGGCCACGCCCACGGTGTACAGCGGCACTGCAAATGCCATCAAACGCTGCGGCGGGATTTGCGCCACCACAAACATGATGAAACCCGCAATCATCATGTTGCGGCCATGGTCAAAGAAACGCGCACCATTGGCAAAGCCAGAAGAGTACATGGTCAACATGCCCGCACAGGCCAGTAAGAAAACGCCAAACGCCAAGGGGCCATCAAAGCCTTTGAGCAAAGGCATCAAGCGCCGAAATGGACTGGGTTTATGAATGACGGTGGGCATGTGCCAGATTATCCCCTGTTGCGGGGGTGTCCATATGGGCACTGCTAGCATCAAGCATGACCATGCCCAGCCACCCTTCGTCCACCGATTTACCCACCACCCATGTGCTGTATTTGCATGGTTTTCGCTCGTCACCACAGTCCACCAAAGCTCGACACGTGGCGACGGTCATGGCTGCACAGTTCCCGCACATCAACTGGTGGTGCCCGCAATTACCGCCATCTCCAAAAGCCGCTGCTGACATGATTGCAGAAGGCACCGCCCTCTGGCCACCGCACAGCATGGCCGTAATGGGTTCGTCGCTGGGCGGGTTTTACGCCACATGGCTTGCCGCACAACGGAACTGCAAAGCTGTGCTGCTCAACCCCGCCATCGACCCCGCACGCGATTTGGCCAAATACATAGGCGAACAAACTGCTTGGCATGACCCTGCTGAACGTTTTTACTTTGCGCCTGAATTTGTAGACGAACTACATGCCTTAGAAATCGGCCCCATGCCAAGCCCCGAGCTCGTTTGGGCCCTCATTGCCAAAGGTGACGAAGTGCTGGACTGGCGCGAAATGACCGCCCGCTACCCCGGCTCACACCAAGTGGTCATGGAGGGTGGCGACCATGGCATCAGCAACTTTGAAAGCTACCTGCCGCAAGTGCTGGCATTTCTCAATTTACAGCCAGCGCCGTAGGCCGACATTGCGCCTGAGCATGGGACAATTGCGAACATGTACGCATTGTTTGAAGAAGCTGGAAAATTCCAGACGGGCCGCATCCTTTCCGAAGCAGATAGCTCAGCCCAAATCGAGCTGGAATCCGGCAAACGGGTCAAGGTCAAGGCCGCCAATTTGCTGCTCAAGTTTGAGAAACCCTCCCCCGCCGAACTGATGCGCGATGCGCAGGCTTTGAGCGCCACCATCGAGCTCGACCTCGCGTGGGAATTCGCCCCTGAAGACGAGTTTGGTTTTGCTGACCTCGCCCGTGAATACTTCAGCGCACAAGCCACACTCACCGAGCAAACGGCTGCCCTGTTTCGCTTGTTTGAGGCACCCCACTACTTTCGCCGCGCGGGCAAAGGGCGCTTCAAGAAGGCATCTGCCGAAGTGATTGCCCAAGCATTGGCTGGCATCGAAAAGAAAAAACAAATTCAAGCGCAAATTGAAGGCTGGGCAGCTGAGCTGGGCCAAGGCACCTGCCCTGCCCCCATCCAAACGCAGCTCTACAAAATCTTGTTCAAGCCTGACAAGAACGCACCCGAATACAAAGCCGTGGTTGAAGCTGCTCGCGCCACACAAACCGCGCCGTTGGCTTTGCTGCAAAAAGCAGGTGCGATCAATTCGGCCTATCAGTTCCATTGGCAACGCTTTTTGTTTGACAACTTCCCCAAAGGCACAGGCTTTCCTAATTTGCAAGCGCCCGCCATTGCGGACGAGTTGCCATTGGCGAATGTGCAGGCCTATTCGATTGACGACTCACAAACCACCGAGATCGACGATGCCTTGTCTGTGCAAGGCTTGGGCACAGGTACCGTTACCTTAGGCATCCACATCGCTGCACCTGCGCTGGCTTTGAAGCCTGGAGATGCGATTGACCAGCTGGGCCGCAACCGCTTGTCCACTGTTTACATGCCTGGCTACAAAATCACCATGTTGCCCGACGACGTGGTGCAAAGCTACACGCTGCAAGAGGGTCGTGACTGCCCTGCAGTGTCGCTGTACGCCACGTTTGACGAAGCCACGCTCGCGCTGCAAAAGACTGAAACGCGTGTGGAGCGAGTGCCCATCGCCGCCAACTTGCGCCACGACCAGCTCGACACCATCGTCACCGAAGCTTGGTTGAAAGACGACAGCTTCACGCACGCCACCGATGTGATGGAGCCAGCCATGCCACGCGCACAACTGGCCTTCCTGTTCCGCTTGGCCCAACACCTCAAAGCCCAACGCGAAGTGGTGCGCGGCAAGCCCGAGAACTTCAACCGTCCTGATTACAACTTTCGCTTGGTCGGCAATGACGGTGCTGAACCCAAAGGAAATGAACAGGTGCAAATCAGCATCCGTCAACGCGGTGCGCCGCTCGATTTGATGGTGGCCGAGGCCATGATCTTGGCCAACAGCACCTGGGGCAATTGGATGGCCGAACTCGGCGTGCCCGGCATCTACCGCAGCCAAGCCAGCTTGCTCCCCGGCGTCAAAGTGCGCATGGGCACCAAGGCGCTGCCTCACGCTGGCATTGGCGTGCCCAGCTACGCATGGAGCACCTCTCCGCTGCGCCGCTACACCGACTTGGTGAACCAATGGCAAATCATTGCGTGCGCCAAACACGGCAGCACGGCAGCCTTGGCTGCACCGTTCAAACCCAAAGACGCTGAGTTGTTCTCCATCATCTCCGCATTTGATGGTGCCTATGGCGCGTACAACGCCTACCAAAACGGCATGGAACGTTTTTGGACCTTGCAGTATTTGAAGCAACACAACATCACCGAACTGAGCGCAACGGTGTTCAAAGCTTTCCCAGGCCAACCACCCATGGCACGCGCCGATGACCTGCCTTTGGTCTTACCTGTCTTTGGTGGAGGCGACTTGCCACGTGGCGCACGCGTACAGATTCGCTTGAGTGATGTGGACGACATCAGCCTAGATATCAGCGGTCATCTGTTGCACCTCTTGGAAGTCGATGCACCCTCGAGTGCTGAAGAAGCCGAGATGACCGAGGACGAAGACGACAGCGCAGCAGGCCCTATTGCACTCGCGATGGATGTGAACGAGGCACCTACCGCGGAAGGATCAGCTGCGTGATGCTCGCGGGTTTTTCATGGAAACATTGGTCAAGGCTACAAAAAGCTTTGTTCATTTCGTTTGCTATTCACGGGGCCTTGCTCACCTTGCGCATTGCATCCCCTGAACGCTTTGACCGCTTGTTCAGCGATGCACCGCTGGACGTAATTTTGGTCAACACCCGAGCCAAAGCCGATGCACCGGACAAAGCCCAAGCTTTGGCGCAAACGCAATTGGCCGGTGGCGGTGAACAAAAAAGTGGTCGCGCGGCATCCCCCCTACCCACAGCTGCCACGACCTCGGTGGGTGAAATGACCGAGTCCATGCAGCGCCAAGTGGCTGCCATGCGCAAAGAGCAATCACTGTTGTTGGCGCAAGTGAAAAACTTGCTCGCCCAACTTCCACCACCACAGCCTCAGAAATCAAAAGCAGAGCAGGATGCGATTGAGCAAAAACGCCGTCAATTGCTCAAACTCTTGGCTGAGATTGAAGAACGGATCAACCAAGACAACGCTCGCCCGCGCAAACACTATGTGAGCCCCGCCACCAAGCAAGTGGCCTACGCGCTTTATTACGACACACTGCGTCGAAAAATTGAAGACCGCGGTACACGCTACTTTCCGGTCACCAACAGTGGGCAAAAACTCTACGGTGAGTTGACCATGATCATCACCGTCAACACCGATGGCCGCGTTCTGGCCACCGAAGTGGTGCAAAGCTCGGGGCAAGCTGACCTCGACCGTCGCGCTCAAGCCATTGCCACAGCGGCAGGCCCGTTTGGTGAATTCACAGAAGAGATGCGCAAGCAGGCAGACCAGCTGGCAGTGGTCTCACGCTTCATCTTCAGCCGCGACAACACCTTACAAACCAAAGGCGGCGAAGCCGCCAACTGAGTCACTTAACCCACATGAATACCTCACGCTTTCGTCCATGGCTGCGCTGGTTATTGCTCATACTGGTGGCTTGGGTTGGTTTGCAATTTTTTTTCTTAGCGCGCATAGCGGTGATGGCACGTGTATCACCTGAATCCACCGCGTTTGAACGTTCACAAGCTTGGCGCATCGTCAACACCCAAGACCGCCTACGCTGGCGACAAGACTGGGTGCCCTACAACCAAATCTCCAACAACCTCAAGCGCGCCGTCATTGCATCGGAAGACGACATCTTTGCGCAACACGATGGCGTGCAATGGGATGCGATTGAAAAGGCATGGGCAAAGAACGCCAAAGCGGAGCTGCAAGCCAGCAAAAAAATGCAAGGCAAAGTCGCACCCAAAGTGGTGGGCGGCTCCACCATCACGCAGCAGTTGGCCAAGAACTTGTTTCTATCAGGCGAGCGCACCTTCATTCGTAAAGGCCAAGAGTTTGTGCTGACCGTGATGCTCGAGGCCTTGCTGGGCAAACAACGCATCCTTGAGATTTACCTCAACCATGTGGAATGGGGCGAAGGTATTTTTGGTGCAGAAGCTGCCGCCCAACACTACTTTCAAAAGCCGGCATCGCAACTCACCCCATGGGAAGCTGGCCGCTTGGCTGTCATGCTGCCGCGCCCCAAGCACTACCAAAAGTTCCCGCAGTCTGAATATCTGTCAGGCCGTACCGAAATCATTTTGATGCGCATGGGCAGCGCACAACTGCCGTAAATGCGTATTCTTGGCATTGACCCCGGGCTTCGTACCACCGGTTTTGGTGTGGTGGAAAAGCACGGCAGCCAGTTGCTGTACGTGGCGAGCGGCACCATCAAAACCAACAAAGAAGTCCAAGGCAATCTGGCTGAACGCTTGAAGGTCTTGTTTGATGGCATTCACGAAGTGGTGGACCGCTACAAGCCCGATACCTCGGCGGTTGAAATTGTGTTCGTCAACGTGAACCCGCAAGCCACACTCTTGCTCGGTCAGGCGCGCGGTGCGTGCATCACCGCTTTAGCCACTTGCAACTTGCCGGTAGCTGAGTACACCGCTTTGCAAATGAAACAAGCCGTAGCCGGACATGGCCTTGCGAAAAAAGAGCAAGTGCAAGAGATGGTCAAACGCTTGCTCAACTTGCCAGGTCTACCCGGGCCAGACGCGGCCGATGCACTGGGCATTGCCATCACCCACGCGCATGCGGGTCACTCGATGGCCAAACTCGCTGCGGCCACTGAACTGCAACGCAGCACCAGCGGCATGTATAAGGCAGGCCGCAGCCGCTGATCTGTGCTGCGCCAATCAACGCTGAAGCGCTGGCAAGTTCAATTCAACCAATGCACCGCCGCCCACAGCGTTGGCAATACTCAAACTGCCACTGTGCATTTGTGCAATTGTTTTAGAGATCGACAAGCCCACCCCCATACCTTCACGCTTGGTAGTGACAAACGGCTGCCCCACATGATCTTTCACCACCTCATCCAAACCTGTGCCGCTGTCAAGAACATGCAGAACAACGCGTTCGTCTTCGCGGGCTAATGAAACAGATATTCTTTTTTCATCGCCTCCCGCCATGGCTTGAATTGCATTGCGATACACATTCAACACAATTTGTGAGAGTTGAATTTTGTCGCCGTGCACCACACAAGCGCCCTCATCAAAATCCCATTCAAACTGCACATTGTTTGCTCGGATATCGTGGGACAACAGATGTTGCACATCATGCACCAGAACCTTCATGTCGACGTCTTCGTAATCACCTTGTGCAGGACGAATGAAACTTCGAATGCGACCTACCAATTGCACAGTGCGATTGGCGCTGCGCTCTACATCGTCAATCGATTCTTTGATGTCGTTGACATTCAGCGGATGGGCAGCAAGCGTACTCTTGATCGCATGCGTATCCATCAAAATCGCCGTGAGCGGCTGACTCAACTCATGTGCAAACGAGTACGACATGGCACCAATCGTGCGTTGTCGTTCTAGCTGAGAAATTTGCTCTCCAAGTCTGGCACTTTCTTCTTGGCGAACCCGCTCTTCCGTGGCCAACATTTCACGCTTTACAGCACGTTCGATGAACAATCCCACAAAGGCAAAACTGCCCAGCACCGATACAACCATGCCACTGAACACCAGCAGGAAACTATCGACACCCTGTGCCGCAGCGTCTGGCTCGGTGTAGCCAAATGCAATACGGAGCATGCGTATGAAGACCAAGAATGAACCCAGGCCATAAATCACAGCCAGACTGCGTGCATTTCGAAAACCATACATCACCGCCATCTGAGCAGATAAATATGAGATGTACGCAAAGGCTAAGGTGACATACAGCAAAGCCCAACCAAATCGTAAGTGTGTATTTTCAAGAACCAATCTGAAATACTCAAACACCGCCAACCAACCCAAAATGCCCATGGCAATGGTTAGATTTGAAGGTCGACGCAGCTTCAAAACTAAAAGTAGCGACGTTGCTTGCATCCAAATAGCAAACCAAGATAAGCCGTTGGCCACGGTGTAGGACAGCCAAGTAGGCAATACGGGCCTTAAACCTACGAGCAATAAGCTGATGGCAAACAGCTCACCACCCACGCACCACCAAATGAGCGATTTTGACTTTTGGTTGTTCAGCGCGATCCAAATCGCGATGGGCATCAGGAGGTAGATGAAACTCAGAAAGAGATAGACCGTTGGGATATGAATCATGGCCATCTCGGTGTCTCCCTCGCCTAGGCGGCGATGTCAGTCGTCAGCTTACCAAGCCGGTGCCAATTGGGCCAAGCCTGGAGGCGCTTTACGCGCATCTTCAAAGGTGACAAATTCATAAGCGTCAGGCTGGCTCAGCAACTCACGCAATAACAAGTTGTTCATGGCGTGACCCGATCGAAACGCCACATACGAAGCCAGCAAAGGTTTGCCAATCAAATACAAGTCACCCATGGCATCGAGAATTTTGTGTTTCACAAACTCGTCGTCATAGCGCAAGCCATCGCTGTTCAACACCTTGTAGTCGTCCATCACGATGGCATTGTCCAACCCGCCACCCAAGGCAAGTCCGTTGGCGCGCATCATCTCTACATCGCGCGTAAATCCAAAGGTACGCGCGCGTGCAATGTCGCGCGTGTAATCGTTGACATCCATGTCAAACACCACGCTTTGGCCTGTGGAATCCACCGCAGGATGGCGAAAATCAATTTCAAAGCTCAGCGTGTAGCCGTGGTGCGGCTCAAGACGTGCCCACTTCACGTTAGCGCCCTCGCCCTCACGCACTTCCACGGTCTTCAACACGCGGATGAAACGCTTGGGTGCGTTTTGCTCCACGATGCCCGCACTTTGCAGCAAGAACACAAACGACGAAGCAGAGCCATCAAGAATAGGCACTTCTTCAGCTGTGATGTCGATGTAGAGGTTGTCAATGCCAAGACCTGCACAGGCCGACATCAAATGCTCCACAGTGAATACCTTCGCACCGCCATTGGAGATGGTCGACGCCAAACGCGTATCCGTCACCGCCGTGGCGGTGATTGGAATATCAACAGGCTGCGGCAAATCCACCCGACGGAACACGATACCTGTGTCGGGTTGCGCAGGGCGCAATGTCAGCTCCACGCGTTGACCGCTGTGAAGACCAACACCCACCGCCTTGGTGAGGGATTGAAGGGTTCTTTGTTTAAGCACGTTGTGATTTTAGTGAATCCCCCGCTTGGGGGTGATTCACTTCATTAATCTCAGTGATTAATAAATCTCAATCCGCTTGCTTGCGCAAGAAGGCTGGGATTTCGTAGTCGTCCATGCCGCCAGAAGACAAGGCATCGACCTTGGCAGCTGCCGAGGTACGGTTGCCACGCCACACAGCGGGAGAGTTCATAGAGTCGTAATTGGGTTGTGCTGCAGCAGAACCAAGTCCCAAACCACTGGCCAAGCCAGCCAAACCACCCGTGGCAGCAGCCAACACACCGGCAGGCGATGCATTGTTAGCTTGCGTCGTTGGGAAGCCCACGCCGTCCGTACCTGTGCGCAACACTTGCAACTGAGGTGCAGCGCGACGGCTACCGGCCAAACCTGTGGCCACCACGGTGACGCGAATTTGGTCTCCCAAGCTTTCGTCGTAAGCCGTACCGTAAATCACGTGCGCATCTGGCGAAGCGAACTTGCGGATCGTATTCATGTCTTCGCGCGACTCAGACAACTTCAAGCCACCCTTGGCTGCGGTGATCAACACCAACACGCCCTTGGCACCTGACATGTCCACGCCTTCGAG
>JACCDY010131225.1_pt1 | contig 13096 bp, 12 predicted proteins | sample 7446391 | NCBI WGS metagenome assembly JACCDY01 (sample SAMN15323451, study PRJNA562643) | freshwater metagenome | isolation source: river surface water | place: USA:Blue River Watershed | collected 2017-08-18 | reverse complement strand
TACTACATATTGTCATCCCCGACCCCGGCCATATCCAAGTATTCTCGGTACAATTTGTTCTGTAACTCGGCGATCTTGCGCTTATCCGCATGGTATTCGCTATTGTCTTCAATGTCTAGACGCTCGTCGTGTGGATACGCATTCAGGGCCACGAGAGTCATGCGTTCACGCACTTGGTCGGGCGTTGGCAAGTACTGCAAGACTTTGGAAGCTGCCAGACCGCTACTGACCCATCCCGCCAAGAACACCGCGTCCGAGCTCTTTTGCATCATCGACTTGAACTTGTCAAACTCTTTATCGGCTCGGGTCAGGTACTTGACAATCGAGTCCCGCATCTGTTGTTCCATGTGTCTCGCACTGATGGATGCGGCCCAGTAGCTCGTTCGGGTCATTTCACGACGCGTCTCGTCTTGGTGCAGCAGTGTAAACAAATGGCGTGTAAACTCGACGTGTGTCATGTAAATTTCCGTGACGAGCTGTTCCTTGGTCTGGTTGCCATTCGTTTCGAGACGCGACGTAACACGGTTGTATTCACTCCGGACGTGCTGTGCAATGGGACCCTCTCCTTGTGTGAACCCTTCGAGCAAGAAAATGGGATGATCGTCGGGTATCGATTCGTTCGCTGGATCAATCACGTTGTAAACCTTGGTATCAAGCCAGTTCTTGATCCAGCCTTTGGCTCTCAATAACCAACTCTCTTGACCCGGATTCTGAACTGCTTCCACAAACGCATCGATCATGAGCCGACCCGACGGCAATTCCGCAACGCGCCATCCCGTCATGAGCCGACCCAGCATCCCACGCGTCAATTCACACCAAAGAAACAATCGGTCCATGGCTTTGTAGATCGCGTCATTCTCTTTCTTGAGCTTGTCCCGTTCTTTACGCACCTCTTTACAATCCTCTTGTTTCTTGTCTGATAGCTCTTTACGCATGGCAGCCGCGACATCGGCCAGTGGTCCTCCACCACGCCTCATCAAGTTCAATACGTTCTTCACTCGGTTGTGCATTTCCTTATTCTCTGCTTCAGTAGGCTGTAGTCTGCGAATCAAGTCCAACATGTCCGAGATCAACATGGCTGAGGCGATCTGGGCCCGTAAGTCTGCGTTGGCATCTCTGGCTCGTCTTCGTTCACGTCTTTGGTGACCCAATTGGCGCAACGTATCATCCAAGTCGTCCGTCAATCGTTCGAGACCCGTACGCACTGGATCTTCTTCTTGCTTCAATTCGCGTCTCATGGCATCGATCTTATCGCGAGCCTCGGCCAGTTTGTCCAGTGCATGTTTGCGTTCGTCGTGACATTGCTTGAGCTTTTCTTCTAGACTCTCGATACGTGCCTTGGCTTGTAGCATCATTCGCTGGGCACTTTGGAGCTCGCCTCGAGTCACTGGAAACGAACCCAGAGCCGCTCCCAATCGATTACCGAGCCGATCGAGGCCCGATTTGAGATCATCTTCTTCTGGTGCTGCTACTGGAGGTGGACCCGGTGGAGGTCCAGGAGGTGGACCGGGTGGAGGACCCGGAGGTGGGGCTGCTGGAAGAGCTGGGTATTGCGGTACTTGTACAACGGGTGCAGCGTCCATGGGTCTGGCTTCTTCTTTCTTTTCGTCTGTGACGTCCATGGGTCCTTGCAGGACTTGGCCCGGTAATCTGAGTTGCTGGACAGGGTAGTGTACGACGGGTTCCTGTACAAGAGGCGGGGCTTGGGCCGGCGCTGCTTCAATGGCCAATACCTCTTCTTTCTCGTCCATGGGCACCACGTCGTCATCGCTCTTGTCTTCCTCTTCTTTCTTGACTACGGACGGTGGAGGATCGTCTGGTGGACCCGCGGGTCCAGCCACAGCGACAAGTCTCGTATCCTCCAAGGGAGGCATTACAACCTCGTTGTCTCGCAGTTTCGCCTCGATATCGGGAGATGGTTCGATCTTGACCCATGACGACGATGGGCTCGTGTTGTTGTTGTTGTTGTCATCCGACGAAGGCCGGCTGTCATCGCTGTTGTCCGAAAGCGGTTCTTGTTTGACGGCAACGACATCCAGGGGCACTTGCTGCTCGATCTGTTGAATCAGTTGATCCAGCCTCTCCATAGTCGCTGGCATCCCTTGGTACTGTCTAAACACTGAATAAAGTTGGTTCACGTGGGTCGTTCTTGACTGGACCACCGATACAAGCACACTGTGTCGATCTCTGCGCCCGGTCTTGAATGCGGCTTTCTTGTATGCGTCCAGTACTCTCGCGATCAACTGCCTTCTTGTGTCTGGAGGCGTTTCTGAAGGAGCCACGGGACGAGATTGGCCGTGCATTGGTGATCTTACTTCCGCGTCTTTGTCCCACTGGGCTAACCGCGTCGATGGCGGCTGTTTGGATTCCACAGCGTCGTCCACGTCACGCAATACGGCTAGTTGTTGATCGGGCGATTCGTTCGAGTCAGTGACAGGCGGTGGTGGTGGTGCTGCCAAAGAGATGGCTTGTTGCATAACTTCATCATCCTCGGTTTCGTCACCATCGCGACGTTCCCGCTTGGGATTTATTGCGGGTGATTCGAGAACCGTCGGGCGCTTCTGTCCCTGTTTATCATTGAGTTTCTTGCTCTTGGCTACAGGACTATCACTCGTCTCCTCGCTTCGTAGCCCGGCATTGCGAGCCGCGTCATTCTTCCTCGATTCCTTTCGATTGCGTATTCCAATCTCTGGGTCGTCTCGGTACCTCGCCTGTCTCGCCTCGCTATCCCGTTGTGCATCTTCTAACGCACGATCATTGTCTTCTTGTGACATCGTGACTACGAGTGTATTGTGGTTACAGCGGAAGGAGGCTTCATATTGGTCTTGGCCATGGTGATCCATTCTTCGTGAGTCAAACGTCTCGACACATAGACTCGGTTATCGGTATCCACCATTGTCGTCGTCGTCGTCTCGTCTTCTTCATCCGTTACGGCAGCAGTATGCTTGACCACCGTCAGTTCCTTGAGCATCTCTTCGAGATCCTCTACGACTTGTTCGGGATCCTTGGTCTCTTCTTCTTCTTCCGCCCCTCGGTTACGCACCTTGCGGTACAATTCTTCACATGTCTTGTCGTCAATCCCCGTCGAATCGAACCCGTTGTCCGCCAAGTACTGACGAATCGCCTCCATCTCTTGCCCCACCCCCTTTTTCTATTTTTCAGAGTTCGTATATATTGTGAGCATGGCACTCATCATCACCCACCATCACCGCGATGATGATGTACGCCCCGCCGGTGATGACCACCGATACACCGCCTCCGCCCACCGAATTCTATACTGTGCCTGTTATCGACCCGCATTATCACTTCCCTTCAACAGAAAAGCCGCCCCAGCCACATGAATTCAAGCCATCGTGCTGTGAACGTGGCCTGTCCGTCACCGCCAACCTCGTCGTCATTCTCGTGTTCCTGACCCTCTTCGGCGCCCTCGTCTACAATTGGCGTGCTCTATCGACCACGGCCGAGAATGCTCAAAACATTAGCGGCGACGTGGCCGTCAAGATGCCTGTATTCATGGACATGGCCACCAACATGAACAAGCTCACGTCGGGCTTTCGCAACGTCAATTCGACCGAAATGGCCCTCAATATCGAAGACTCGTCTCGCCTCTCGGTCCAGCTCCTAAGGTCCTTCTTCAAGAACCGCCAAATCTCGTTTACCGTCCAAATGCCCTTTGGTGGTGAGATTGACGAGAATGGCAACAATAACAACGGGACGGATTCAAACGGGGATGATCCACCCGCATCGCCACGTAATGGTCGACCCAGACCGCGTGATCCTTTGCCTATGTAAGTTTTTCTGTCTCGTCAAAAAAACAAATACACACACGCGAAAGGATGGGTGGTTCGTGGTGTAAATCGAGACGTACACAAAAGGCACTTGCGTCATGTAAACTGAGAATCGATATCACGGGAGCCAAAGTCGAGGAACTGGAAGGACGGCTGGCACAATTAAGTGAACACGCCAAGGCGTGCCCGGGAGTAGACTTTTCCGATGCCGAGACCAAGATCAAGAATTTACTCGAAGCGACCAAACTGACACACTCCAGGGCGTATAACGAATGGATTCAGGCCCAGGCTGTGGACGGCTTAGCCCCTATTTTGCACGACACGGCGAAAAGTGCTCGTGACCTTTGTGTATTGAACAACAAGGATACCAAGACCTTTGACCGAGTCATTGATGTGACCCAACAGCACGACAAGGAAGGCGACCACACGAGTGCGGTGATTGGACAGATCTTGCACGTTATCAAGAAGGAAAAGGACGAGGAAGAAGAGGACGAACTCGTGGGACATTATGCTCCGACCACGGCCGTGATGATGCGAGACGCGCCTCGTGTACCCAGCAAGAAGCAGCAATCACCGCCGCCACCAAACAACAACAACTTGTTACTAGAGATTGCTCAAATGAATTGAAGGAAAATATGAATACCCTTGTATCCTCGATTGATGTCAGTGCCAGTGGAAGCATGTCGCATCCAGTGAGTGACAAGGACAAGACCGGCATCACCCAGCCGGTGGTGCACCAGGCCAGCATCGTCGTCAATACGCGTGCACCAATGGGATTCATTCGCAAGCGCAAGGCCATGGCCGTCGACATGGAGGCCGCCAATCCAGCGAACAAGCGATTGTTGACGAACCATCTCAAGAACTGCCGCGCCTCGGATACCGAGATCTACTGCCTGCGCATGCACGAGCTTGCGTTCCGAGAAGCACCGGGCAATGTCTTTGGTGGTCGAAGCCAGAGCGTTCACTTATCCAGTATGGAGGTGTTCACGGCCTTCAACGAACGCAAGCTCGATGACGCCAATCCACCCTCGTTCATCGGCGTGGTCGACAATGGCGAGAAGCCTACATTGAATGGTCCTGACACGGCTTCGAAAGGTGTCGTCGTGGCGATGCAAGGCACACGAAGCACCTTCAACACGGGTCCGAATACCATCCACATGGGCGATCGTGTCTACTGGGACTATCCCAAAGTCAAAACCATTCGGGGCGGGATTACCGAGGCCGATCGGCCGCGTATCGAGCATACGCCCCAAGACAAGCTGATCGCCATCACCATCAGTCTGCCTCAAGGCTGGGTCTCTGCGTTTAGTCTGACGGACATGTTCAGTGTCAACTTCGCAGACGATGCAGACATCGATCGATACCTGTTCAAACACGGCGTGCCCGTGTTTTTGCAGAATATCCTTCGCGATACACTTCTTGTGGTCAAGCGTAATCAACCCGAATCGATCTTGTATCCGTACTTGCCACCCGCGCTACACAAGTCCAACAACCAGATGGCCATCATTGCAGCCATAACGGATCGCGTCCATGCTCTATTGAAATCACACGAGGTCGGGACGGCACACAACACGGCCTTGTCCGGCAAACAACTCGACATCATGATCCGTGGCTAGCAAGCTAGATCCAATCCATCGGGCTATTGACAAAGACTCGAGGCGACTGGTCCGGATACATGACGACGGAATGGAGCAAGGCACATCGTCGGTTGGGGTGTTTGGCACGATAGCGCCATTGGTCTTGTATGGAATGTATGAGAGGACCTGGAATAAACTGAGGTTTCCCACGAACCATGGCACCGAGATCCTCGATATCCAATTGATTCGATACCACGCCCTGTAGATCAAAAGGACACAGTTGGTTCGTCTTCATGTAGTTACACCCCATCCTCCTCTGTCCACTCCACGGCTCGGCCTTGTAAAACATGTCCACGGAAGCTTGGTGGCCCTTTTGACGCGCTCGATGAATACACGGTGGCTCAATGGCTGGTGATGATGGCAAAGATAAACCGAGAGCTTGTAAAAACAAGTCCCGGATCGGGACGTCGCGCGAAGGGTCGAGATCGAGTGAGGCACACATGCGATCGACTTGTTCGTGCCAGGTACATTCCTGTAAAAGAACTCGGGTTCGGAAATGATGTAGCAACAGAGCATGGTCGACCCATAGACCCGGTACGACTTCGGCCTCGAGCGCGTCTTCAAATCCGGCCGAGACCCACCAATCAGGAAACGTAAGAAACGCGGGCGCCAAGTGGACCTTGGCGTTATAGACCTCGGCCCTCTTTGCTTTTGCCTCCTCGTCGTCGTTGACATGGACCACTTGACGTGTCTGTGGATGGACGAACCAGAACACTGTGGAAGAATATAGAAAGGGGGGCACGTCTTGTACGGAGATGACCTTGCCCTTGGTTCGCCAGTCGGGTAAACCCAGCCCTTCTACAACGAGCTTCGAGTGTCTCGACCGAGCCAGTTTCGAGACACGATAGGCAAACAACTTGTCCTCGGCTTGGCGCCATGCATCCTCGACCTTGAGTAACGTGGCCAAGCCACAACAGAACCAAAACGTATCGATATCGTTGGTCGTGTCTAGTCCCAGTAGCTCTTTATCCGAATCGGGTTTCGCCAGCATCGCCATACGCCGTTCGAGTCGTTCACGCAACTCATGGCCTTCGTACAAGGGCTGTCGATCGTGTCTTAGTCCGTTTGGTGAAAACATGTTGTTTGGAAAAGTGATTTTATTCGAGTGTGTAAGAAAAGCACCAAGATACACTTTGAACACCCACACCCGGGTCCGTCCGGATGATCGATGGTTTAGGGGCGTGCCCGAGGAACCCCTCCCATGTCATCATCTCGGTGATTTCTTCGGGCTTGGCATAGATGATACTGTCCCCGGGGAAGAAAGCTTGTGCATGGTCGGTCTTGCCCTCGGCTTGGTCCCGGAACTTGGCCAATAACACCTCCACGACATCGACCGAAGTCACGTCCATCTTGTCACTTTCTCGAATTCCGGTTTGGAAAAATGAATTCCGTCGACGAAGACGAATCTACTTGGACGCGCTTGAACCAGTTCGATGTACGTCGCAAGCAAGCCATGCGGTCGTTATGCAAATATCACGCCAAAGCACTGCGAGAGGACATGCCTTCAATGGGGGTCGACGGCGCCACTGCCCATGACATCGTCAATCGAATCAACATGTTCTACACAACGGTGCGCAACCCAGCACGAGTCGGGTTCCATTGGTGCGCAGGCCTGGGCGACGGACGCGTCATCTATAGCTACTGGGAGAAGACCGACCACGCCGTCTATCAAACCCGGATCGTTGCCGTCAAGCCCGACCATTGCGTCCTCGAGCTGTCGAGCGACTTGGCCGAGCCCGACTGGTTCTGTGTCCACTTCGAGTCTTCAAAGAGAAGTCTCGCCGAGATGCTGGCCCTGACTCGCCACGTCTTCTGGTTGGCCGACCTCTACGCCAAACGATACCCGTCCAAGTGCCTTCCACCCGGTCCTTATCGACGTACTCGAAGTGGGCGACCCTATGGTCCGGCCACGTGATGTCTACCGGACCTTTGGCCCGCAGGCAAAACCCTGGCTTCCCCCAAAAAAACGATTTGAGCAGCCTAGTTTCATGACGGGCGGTTCAGTGTGTTTCTTATTAGGAAGAGTGATCAAAAATGATTTCGTATTTGAAATGAGCAGCCTAGTTTCCTGACGGTGAGATCACATTAGTCTGTGGATGATCAAAAGAGATACAAATTTGAGCAGCCTAGTTTCCTGACGGAATATTCATGCATCTCTAATATAATAGAATGATCTGTATTGATTTCTGCTGTCAGGAAAGTAGGCTGCTCAAATCGTTTTTTGGGTGAAGCCGACCTTTTCCTCTGGCCTTCAAATGTCCGGTGGAAATGCGTGGCCGGACCTCTCCTAAGACGCAGCATAGTAGAAGAACATGACCGACATGGTACACTCGACGGTACTGCCCGAGGTCGTGATCCCGGGCACCGAGAAGTCGGCAGTCGTCGTGGCGTTCATGCGACCCGTGACGGGATAGGGCGATGTGCTGCCACATGCGAGAGTCCCGACGGTGGTGGTGTTGAACGCAAGGTTGGCGGGGTTGGCGGGCCAGTTCTGGAACCGGACGTTGATGCCCGACACCGAGGCCGAGACACGAGTCAGAAATGTGTAAAACATTTGGACCATGGGCGGAATGACGTGCCACACCACGGTGGGATTGGAGGACGCGGGTACCAGTGAGGTCTGAGAGCAATTGGTCAGGGACAAGTACGAGCCGACAAAGTAGTTGAACTGGCCTCTCCATTCAGATCCGTTGAGAAAGATACGTGTGGCAACGAGTGCATCCGTGACAGTGACGTTGGTGGCCGTAATGGCAGCGGCGTTGATGGTCGATACACCCAGCGTCGATACGTTCAGTGTGGTCGAGCCGAGGTTCGCCGTGCCCGAGACGGTCAAGTTGGCCACCGTCAGGGCCTGGGAGCTGAGGACCAGATTGGCTGTCGTCAGGGTGTTGGCGACCGTCAAGTTGGTCGTGGTCAGGGTGTTGCCCACGACGAGGTCGGATGTGACGTTGGCAGTCGAGGCATTGAGCTGGCCCTGGACCACGACACTGCCCGAGGCAGTGAAGGGTGAAGAGCCCGTGACGGAGAAGAGAGAGCATGAAACATTGGTGGCGTTGAGCTGGCCTTGGACCACGAGTGACGACGCGATATTGACACTGGAGTCAAACGTGGCCGAGCCTGACACACTCAGGGCCCCTGTTGCATTGACTAGACCGGATGAGACCAAGGACGAAGTGTTCAACTGCGACGCCGTCAACTGGCCGGTGATATTGGTCGGGCCTTGGATCGTGGTGGCGGTCAAGAGCGGGGTGGTGATACTGCCCTGAACATCGAGCAGTGTACCGACGGTGGCGGTGTTCGAGACGGTGAGGTTGGTCGTTGACAGGGATGAAGCAATCGAAAGAGAGGTGAAGGAGGCCGAGGTCGTGGCATTGAGAGTATCACACGTCAGGGTCGACGAGACGGAGACGTTGGTGGCACTTAACAAGGGTGTAGTGACATTGGCCGTGGCATTCACGGTCTGGGCCGTGACGAGACCCGTTACGGATAACGAAGGCACGGAATACGTATTGGTAATGGACAAATTGGTCGTGGTAATGGTGCCCGTAATGTTGAGAGTGCCATTGGACCATAGTTGTTGCGAAACCCGTAAGTCTCCGGTAATCTCGAGACCCGACGAGCCCACGGGAGGGACCGATGAGCCGATGACCACGGCGCCGCCACTCGGATTCAACAGCAGAGGTGATCCATTGCCGTTGTCGAGTGCCTGGATCGCGCCATACGAACTGGACCCACTGGGTGTAAAGTAGCCCAGACGTAAGCCGTACGTCGTTTCGTTGCGTGTACTCAATTGTAGCTGGAGTTGGGATAGAGATGTGGCGTTGCGTACAATGTGCACTGGATACAGCGGCGAGCCAGTTCCAAAGCCGATATTGCCGGTCGAGTACGAAATGACGAAATCGTACGGATTGCCCGAGGTATGGTAAATCCGATAGTCCAGCGACGTATTCGAACCCGGGCCGGCATTCCACACCTCGCTCTCCGAGCCGTTGATAGCCGATGCCCAGCCGCTGCAAATCACACCGCAACCGCATGGCGGTCCTTCCACTCCTTCAGGGCCCGGTGGTCCCTGGATCCCTGTGCCTCCAGTCGGCCCCACCAGTCCACGCAATCCCACTGGCCCGATCTGGCCCTGCGTCCCCGTCGGCCCACCTGGCCCAGTAGGGCCCTGAATCCCGGTCCCTGTCGGACCAGCGGGGCCCGTGGGGCCCGTCGCTCCAGTCCCTGTCGAGCCCACCTGTCCCTGTGGACCCACATCCCCAGTCACACCCTGAGGCCCCGTAACCAAAAGCACCGTGGCGTTGACTCGCAGCGATTCGTTGTGTAGTGTCACTGCCAAGGCCTCGGCCGCCTCGACTCGATCATCCAATTTACTTTCCAAGGCATCTTGTTGTGTTTTCGAGACCAGGATCGAGAGTCCGACCGTGGCTCCAATCACCACCACGGTACCTATCAGTGTCCATAACCAAAACGATGATGATGAACTAGTCCGTGCAACTGGTTCAGCCGCGACTTTGCCTTCTTCTTCGCCTCGCCATAACGCCTCGATCGAATCAAAAAAGCCAGGCATTTTTCCAAAATGTCTCTTCTTACGTTCGTACATAAAACCCTCTCATTCATCGTGGCCGTCGGTGCATTCGGCATATTGATCGGTCTCGTATGGACCATGTACTCGGTACCGACGAAGCTCGAACAAGACCTAACCAAGCTGCACTCAGATTGGACCAAAGTCATGGCGCAATTCGATCAAGCATCAAAAGATGCGCCTCAAATCAAGGCACGGGCTGATGAAATCCAACGACAAGTGAACGAATTCATGCGATTGTACAAGATCCGAAAGGTAGACATCGATCTAGAGCCGTTGTAACAATCACGGGCCGAAACCATAAACACCCCATGCATTGATTTCCACGACACCCGCGCCACACGCAGAGGCACATTGAAACCCAGCCCAGTAACATCCACACCCGCCTCCGCTCGAGGCTTGCTTGATGGGCGGCAACGAGACCGCCGCGATTTCGGTATCATTGCACTTGGCGTAGCCAAACTGCTGGTCGCTCAGATTGCCTCCGTTGGGTCGACCGGTCGGAAACTTGAAGCAGCAGTAGTTCAGTGCACATCGTTCAGGGACACTACATCGAAGCGTCAGTGCAACTTTGATACCCGTGCTGAGATACCCCGTGCTCGGCATTGAGAAGCTATACGCGCCCGAGATAGTACGGCATGGATAGCCTGCATTGGTGATGCCGGTAGCAGGAGTCAGGATTTGGTAGCCCAGGCGGTCATTACCCCATCGATTCGCGGTGATGTTGTCCGTCGTCAGTGACGAGCTGATGGACAGCGTCGTCTGACTCAGCGTCTCGTTGGAATAGAGGGTTCCGATTTGGAGTACCGACGACGTCAAGGTATTGGACACGGTCAAGTCGGGTACCGTGCACATGGATGTGACTGAGATCGGTCCCAATAACGTCGTGGTGTTGGCAACAGACACAGAAGGTGCCGTGGTCCGAGCCATACAAGTCGCGTTGTCACTCACAACGGCACTGGGCACGGTGACCTTTCCGCTTGAAACGGACATGGATGGTACCGAGAGTAACGAACAATTGAATACTCCCGACATGGAAAAGTTCGTGCTCTGGGTCACGGGACACGATACCGAATTCATCGTGGTGGACGAAGCCAGGGATGCGTTCTGGGCCAGTTGCAGGGTCTGAGTCACGAGAGACGACGACACCAGGGTGGACGTAGTAGCGACCACGGAAGGCGCGACGAGAGTCGAGGTATTGAGTGTCGTTGCTTGGGTCAATGTAGAAGAGTTCAAAAGAGGAACACGAATGGCCGTTGTGGCATTGACCAAGGTAGAAACCGAGAGTCGTGTCGCAACAGAGACATTGACTGTGGAGGTAGACGACACAACGGATACGAAGGGAGAATATCCCGCGGAGCAAACCAGGGAAGGCGTAGAGACAAGTCCGGTTGCAACGAGTGCAGTAGAAGATAAGCGGATACAAGTTAAGGAAGAAGAAACGACCGAACTTTGACACTGCAAAGAAGAGGAACAATTCACGGCGGGAACCAGTAACGAAGATAACAAATTCAAATCCGTGGCGCCAAAAACAAAAGAGATGTTCGCATTTGCGGCGTATATCGGATGGTTGAAAACTCGAACAGAATCAGAATCCCATCCGCCACTTTGAAAATCAACAGGTATGGTTTCTGTCATTCTTGTCACCACTCGGCCACCCAATGGATTGAGCATCGTGGTCGTGATTGTCATGCTCGAGGTCTCGGACGCGTTCAGGACCAAAGGGCCGATCCCGATCGAGACATTCGACCGAATCAAATGGACCGGCACGAGTGGGTGTTTGTGTGCCACGCCAATGTACCCTGTCGAGTAATTGACCACCAGTCCGTGTTCTGCCGCGCCCGAGGCATTGTGCCAGATCTCGTAATCCAGGGCCGTCTCGTTCGAGGCGAGTCCCGCGTTCCAAATCGTCGTCTCGGTGCCATTGATGGTGGACTGGTACGTGATGCACGTTCCACCGCATGTGCCTGAAACCCCGCGTGGTCCCTGGATGCCTGTAGCCCCCTGTGGCCCATCCGAGCCCGTCGACCCCTGTGGCCCGCGCTCGCCAACCTGGCCCGGTGGACCTCGTGGACCCTCGGGACCCTGTTTTTTTGACCAAGCGTGTAAGAAGAAGCAAGCAAGCAAGCCAAGAACCAGAACGTACCGTGGGGCCGGTAATGCCGGTCGCAGAAGGTCCGTAGGGTCCTGGCAGACCCGTGGCTCCTGGTGCTGAAAACCCTTGTGGTCCAATCACGCCTCGTCCACCAGGTGGACCTTTGGTGCCGACAGGAGCCAGATCAGACGAGTTGTACAAGGACGGAATGGCTCGTACACGCGTGACGTCATCGGTAAAGCTGTTTTTCGCGATATTGATTCGGTCTGTATACGCATCGCGTACGTCGGCATTGAATAGGGACACGACGACGTAAATGACGCCGATCGAGGCGCCGGATGCCACCAGTAGCAACAAGGCGATGATACAGGTGCGTGAACAACAATCGGCAAAGAAGGATTCTCCGTCATCGTCTGCTTCCTCCGTTGGTTTGGTAGGTACGACGACGGGTGCGGGAGCAGGACGGGTAGGAACAACGACAATGGAGGGTGGTGGAACAGGAGGAGCAGGAGTGGGACGGGATGCAACGACCACAACCGGGTTCGATGGCTGAGGTGGCGCTGACGAGGACGAGGGTTCGGCCGGACCTCCACCGCCACCGAACAGGCTATCCCAAATTTCGTCCAAGGTATCCGTCATTTTTCCGCAAAATCCATCAGTCGTTAAAAGCAAAAAGTTTATACCATGGATCCAATGACTTGGCCTCAGTGGTTTGCATACTGGCTCTTCATCTTTTGTATCCTCGTAGGAATTAGCCTGTTGAGTGGTGGATACAGGGATCACTTCGAGGCCGATGCGACGTTCAAATTCGCGGTATTGTTCGTGTGTGTATCGTATTGTGGACTGTACGCCGTCTACCAGGCGCACCCCATCGCAACAGCCGATGTCAAGGGAGCTGCACAAAAGGCCATCCAAGACGCCATCAAGTGGCGGAAACAAGTCAGTGCAGTGCACTGCAAGGCACACGCGACCAGCCTAGAAGAATACCGAC
>JACCDY011286450.1_pt1 | contig 13103 bp, 20 predicted proteins | sample 7446391 | NCBI WGS metagenome assembly JACCDY01 (sample SAMN15323451, study PRJNA562643) | freshwater metagenome | isolation source: river surface water | place: USA:Blue River Watershed | collected 2017-08-18 | reverse complement strand
CTAGGTTAGGAGGTTCATGAAACTTCATGATCTGAACGTCCCAATAAGGATATAATTGAGGACTATGTAAATCTCCGGGCTGGTCAGAGAATCTGTGATGTTGCCTATGGACTGCTACCCATGTTATAACTGTTGCATTAGTTCCTAATAACGAAATTCCTGCAAGAACTCTTTCAACAATTTTGTTCATCTTAAAGGCTCGATGTGACAGTCCCCGGTGTATAACAGCGGTGCCCATGAGACCCTTTGCTGTATATACTCCAAGTACAACAAGCCAGTGATACCAAGAGCCTAGGTAGATTAAAAGTAAAAATCCTGATAACAGGATGTATCTGTTAATCAGGATTGAAGGGCCGCTCAATCTAAACAAGTTTTTCATTTAGATATTTATTGTGCCTTATAGTCTTGCTAGTTTTACTAATGTAGCCGATAGATTAATTTCTGGATCTGCAATGAGTGTATGATCAACTAGACCTTGCTTAATAATAAGCAATGCGCTATCTTTCTTCTCTTCTGAATTTCCGAACAGTTCTAGATTGTCGTACATCCAGCGGAAGATATCTTCAATTTCCTCTGGTCTTGCCTTCGAGCAGATTAACTTACGTGCCTCGGGAATCTTACCCTTCTTAAAGAGTTCAACCATTTCGATACGATAGTCTCCACCGTCCGCTTCTGCTGTGGGTGCAGATAGTTTAGTATCCTGTACGTTTTGTTGTACCATATTGATACACTTACGCAGATCGGGATATGCAGCCTTGACGTAGGTATCTAATGTATCGAGATCAAAGTCAATGCCTTCGGTGACAAGAATAGTTGCTACACGAGCAGTGAATTCTGTTTGATCAGTTTTTTCTACGTGATAACCTTGACACCGACTGTGAATAGCCGGAATGATACGATTAGGATAGTTACAGGTTAAGATGAATCTAGCAGTACTAGAATACTGTTCCATAACACCACGCAGGATAGCCTGTGCGTTCGGAGTTAGATAATCTGCCTCGTCAAGCAACACAACCTTAAATGGGCCAAACGGAATCATTTGTACGAAATTAACAATCTTGTCGCGAACTGTGTCGACGTTGTTATCTCGACTAGCGTTGATCTCAAGAATATCGTAGTCTTCGATACCTAGTTCGTGGCATAGAACTTTAGCCAGCGTTGTTTTGCCAATACCGGCTGCACCACTAAGCAACAGATGCGGGATACTGCCCTCTTTAATCCACGAGTCTACTTGACGCCTTTGTGCTTCATCTCGAAACACATAATCGCCAACAGTTTTAGGACGATACTTTTCTGTCCACAGTTCTTTCATTCTTAATATCCTCAATTAGTAATCTTGCACGTAGAGCCGCTGTAGGTAGCGGATTGTATAAAAACAATGCAAATTTTGCAATGCCTAACAATGTATATTGTAGCATAACAATTATCTGCAAGTAAAATTTAATGAGCAACAACTTCAAAATAATTCCTCTGCAATACCTAATACTTCTGCAAGAATAAGAAATACACCTGCACCAATTAAGTCGCCTTGTATCAATCTGAAGCCTGCGGCAAATCGCATACCACTTTTAACTATGCTAATTCTAAAATGCCACTTGCTTGTGTCTTTTGGTTGAATATTAATCATAGGAGGATGATGCGGACATCTGCCCTGATCATAGTCACATGACGGACTATATTCTTTCCTACATATATCACACTTCATTGATCAAATCCTTAAGTGCGTTAAATGTTGGTTCATCCATGCACATATCAAAACGAGTACGTTCGCTATTTGGATCCTTTGCACCGTCGAAGAAAGTTGACACCCGTAAATATTTTGTACCAACTGGCATATCAATATCTCTAATTTCAACGTAGGTTTTCATTCCGCCTGTTTCGCTAATTAATCTTTTCATCTTAATGCTTCCATTGTAATAATTTTATCAATTTCTTTTCCAAAGTCTGCATCGTTGTTTATAACGTACAAGCCATTTGTGCTACGATCTGTTTTTCGATCATAACGGCGGGTTTCAACAACTCTACCGCCGTTGGCAGTATAGACAGTGAAATGTATAGCACGTTCTGGTTGATCAATTGAAGCCTCTTGTCTGCCAATCCTGTGAGACTTAGCAGAAATAATATCTGGCCCTGCTCCAACAAGATTTGATCCCTGGTGCCGTTCTGCATCGACTGCGTCTTTAACTGCATTCAGCATCCATCGTTTAAGGAAATTAATCTTCTTTTTCTTTTGCGGTTCAGTTTTATACCCTGTTGTGTCCGACTCTGTCATTGCGTATCCTGCATTCATTTCTTATTCCTTTCTGCTTCTGCTACTCGCTTACGAAGGCTACTAGAGCTGAAACTGTGATCCCTACCGTTGTAGACGATTTCAATTCCTCGCTTTTCGCAGATATCTTTACCTGTAAATTCTTTGCCTTGGTATTCTACACCTAAAATTCTAACATCAATAGGCAGCGTTAGCAAGATGTCCTCGAGATCTTTTTCAGTCTGATAAACAACTATTTCGTCCACAAATCTACAGGCGCTAACCTGTATCTGTCGTTCGACAATACTTTGAACTGGTTTGTTTTTAGTGTCGGGGCGATCTATTGTAGGATCAGTTTGAACTGCGGCGATAAGATAATCGCAGTGATTCTTTACTTCGGCTAACATAGCAATATGACCTGCATGGAGCAGGTCAAATGTACTAAATGTTATTCCTATTTTTAAGCCTTTGGCTTTTAGTTCTTTAACTTTGTTGAATATCATTCTTGCTTTTTACAAGGATATTGATCATCCTTGTCCTCCATAGTCTGGCGCTTTCTTCATCATCAAACGGAGGACTGAGCTCAATGTCGTGGTTATTTTCTTCTACCCAAACCCACCAGTCTGCGTATTCGTCGTAAAGCAGTTTCATTTTATTTCTCAGAAAGAATTTTAATTACTTTTTTCTTTTCTTGTTCTCGCAGCCACTCTTCTTCTCCTACAAACGTAGGGCATCTATTAAGAGCGTCTTCTAGGATCCATTTTATTCTATAAAGATCCTGTTTTGTATAGAAAGCGGTATAACCGTCGTTATAGGGGCTAGAACATTCATATGCAGCCCCGTTGATTTGTTGTGCTACATTAGCAACGTCTAACGCTTTCTTAAAGCCCATTTTATGTATTTCTCATTGTGGTGCCGTCTGGCTTTTCATCAGATATCAGCATAACACAGTTTGGGTCAATTACTCTAACTTCAAACTTTTCTTCACCTTCTAGGTCTAGTTCGATAGTACGACCCCAACGACCGTGTTCTACACAGATCCATTGACCTACAGAAACTTCTTTCTGATCTGGGCCTATTGCATACACTTTACACCAGCGAGGGTGGATACCTTGCACTTTACCGTTGTCGCTGTGTAGAATAATTCCGGATGCAAGTTTTTCCATACCAAACTCCATGTCGGAACCGATAATCATATCACGCAACGGAACAATTTTTCCTTGAACTTTCATTTATTCCTCAGATTGTGTCTTTTTATTTTTAGCAGAGGTTGCTGGCGCAGGCTGGGGTGTTGGTTCGTCAATTACAGTTGCACCTGGGGCTTTTCTTTTAGCCTTTGGATTATGTTCGTAATATTCCGAAACTACTTCTTCTCGAGTTTTGATAATTTTTCCGCCTGGACCTAACTTGTCGCCTCTTGCGTTCATTTTAGCATTACCCACAGCAGGTGTCAACTCGTTTCTTTGCATCAGTTTATCCATATCGATGATCTTACCTTGCATTGTTCTATGTACCATTTATTTCTCCTTTAGGAACTCGTGTATATCGAGATTGTATTTAATACTGTTAATCTTGTGTACGCCAATTAAGTAAAGCACATAACTGGCAACACTACTGCCTCGTCCTACTCCCCACACTATGTTATTCTCACGCATAGTGTCTACCAAATATTTAAGATAGAATAGCAGGTCAAACATGCCGTGCTGAATGAACAGTTCTAATTCTTGTGATACCCTATTAGTCTCTTCTTCTGTAGTACACATGCCATACAGCATCTCTACTAAATTCGGACAATAGTCATCTGGCATGAACCAATTGCATTGATTTGACTCGTCAAATAACTCAATGCTAACATCTTCTAGATTTTCTTGAGGTTCTAGTTCTGGGATTTTGTCTGCATTAGTCCGACGTGCAGTGTTGTATTGATCAAGGTTGCCGTCAATGGACACACCGGATAAACTTTTTAGTTTACCAGTGTACAGTCCTTCAAATGCTTCTTGCTCAGTTAACGATACTCTACCGTATCTGTCAGTTATCACTCTTTTTTCCGCCTTTGATGATTTTTGGTTCAAATCTTGGCGACGAGTCTTCGGTAAGGTTGCCCCAACTTTCTACAGGCCCATGTCCAGTATGTGTTGAGTCAGCGTTCCACCAATGATCACCATCGAGGTCCAAGTTACATCCATCAGTATCTAATATATTATAGCATATATTATCTCCGATGATGCTGTCAATGTTAATCATATCAATGTGGAAATATTTTTCGGAAATTGATAAAAATTTTGAATATAGCACATGGCCAACAAACAGATCGTACGGTTCAGTTGGAAAAAGTACAAGATTGGTTGCTGTTCCGGAAAGACTTTCCACTAAGGGATGATCTTTTGAAATGAATATGCTATTGTGCAGGTACTGTTCTACAAAATGTTTGATTTTTTTGTAACCTACTGATATACTGCCTGGGGCAGCATCAATTGGAACAATACTGATATTTAGGGTATAGGAGTTTGGTAAAATTCTATCTTCAGTTACTAGTGTGCAAACAAAACTAACTGGCCAAACTATTTGAGAACTTTCAATCGACATTTATTAAATCATCTAAACCTTGCTCTTTTTGTTTTTCTTCTATCTTCTTCAGAGAGGCTGCTTGTCTGTCTCTGTATTCGCTTTTGTATTGCTCAAGAGCAACTGCGATCTGATGTGCGAGACTACCCTGACCTAATCTAAGAGCAACATTATATTTTTGACCTAGATCTAAAATTTTCTTTTCTAGATCTAAGTCTTTTAGTTTTCTAGTATCTTCTAATAACGGATTAAACATTAGTTGAAGTTGTTAGTGCGGCAATTTGGGCTTCTAAAGAATTTACCTTATTAGTTAATTCTTTAATGGCTTCGATGAATACACCTGCAAGTTTTTCGTACTTAACACTCAAGTCGCCGTTAGGTTTCATGAATACAATTTCTGGGAATACTTCTTGCATCTCTTGAGCAATAACGCCAGTATCGTGTTTTGTTAAGAACGGGGAAAAATTAATAGTTTCGAGGTACGTGTCAGTCCAGTCGTACATTACACCTCTCATAGATTCGACCATAGATAACGCATTTGTAATGGTTGAAATGTTTTCTTTGAGTCGTGCATCCGATGGACTACCGGCAAAGGCAGTTATGTTTCCTGTGGCTACAATATCACCGTCTAAGAATAAGTTTCCAACTGGTGTAGCATACGGGTTATTGAATGTTAAGGTGTCTCCGACACTAAAAGACGGAACAGTAAAAGCAGGAGTTACGGTAATATAGTTTGTGTTTCTGTCTACGTTAGTAACGGTTCTGTTAGTGCCACCGATAGTTACTGTTGCGCCAACTATAATGTCTGATGAGTTTGTGACTGCAAAGGTAGTTGCAGTTGAATCAGTAACAGAGTCGGTTATTGCAAAAGCAGCCTGTGCATCAACAGTTTGACTTAGGCCTAACAGCACCATAGATCCTGTGTTAACCTGTGCAACAATTCCGCTTTCATTAACGGTTAGGATTGCTGTATTAGTTGTGCCAATTGTTACATCTTGGAGTGCAACAATATGAGTTGCTGTAACATATACACTGCCACCTAGTGTGCTAATTGTGTTGTTGATATCTTCAATCTGCCCTTCTTGGGCCAACAGAGATTGTTGTATGATACTAAAGTTGTTTCTGAAACCTTGACTGTCATTATCCTGTCCTGCAACAGGAAAATTAACGTCAATAGTGTTAATTAAATTTGTAATAGTAGATGCCATTAATGGACTCCGTAACTTGCTTGCTTTCTTTATTTATTCGATATATTAACTACTTATATTTTAACCGATGGGCTGTCTGTTAAATGCTATGTAGGTTGTCCCAGTCTGATCAAGGCTGTTCTGAACTACTAACCTGTCTATAAAGAAGCTCAAGTTATTAAAATTGAATTTAGAAGCACGAATTCTGTTGAGAATTTTATTAGATTCTCCTGGTTTAGTATAACAAAGCACCGCGGCTCTTATGTATCCGTAGGGTTGATCACCGGATACTGTAGTCATAAATTTTGGTAAAAATCTACCGTCAACTAATATGTCCCCTCCGTCGTCTAACACAACAGATTGTAGAGAATTTCTTATGTTATCAACACTACCTGGGTAATAAGTAACTCCGTTGATTTCAATAGAAGTTTTTGATCCTTCGAGTTCGTCGATAATATCTACATAGATTGCATCGTAGATATGTTTACCTTGTTTATCTTTGGCAATAGCAGTTTTAACATTTCCAAAAGTTAGTCGACGTTCGTATAAATTTTGATATAGTGCAGACGCATAATCTCCTATATTAACTCGTTCTATTCCAAATTCTAAAAATACACGTAGTTCTTTTTGAACACCGAATGTAGGATCGTCTGCACGATAAATTATTTCTGGTAGGAAAATACTGTTATTGTTTATAAAAGTTTCCCAAGCAGCACGTTGAGAAGGAATTAAAAACGGTTTAGCCCATATACTGGTAAAGTCTCCAGATATAGGACTAATGGAGAGATTGAATGTATTAAACGAAACAGGATCTGATAATACCGGCCAAACTAATTCGTGGGGTTGGTAAGTTGCAGTAGACGCCGCAATAGTAAAAGAAAACTGTCCGCTAGTCGTAGCATTTCCTATAATGTTTCCGGTGCTAGTAGAAAGCGCAAGTCCTGTTGGCAGATCTTTGCCCGGCACTACGTAATAGTTTAAGTCCCATGTGCTGTCTTTTTGTGTAGCCGCAACAGTTAGCTCACTTGCTGTTTCTTCTAATATTGTTCCAAGGTTTGAATTTGGCCAAATTACATTGTTATAGTATTGATTTATTACCTTGAGGAAGAATGTGCCAGTTGTAACAACAAACTCACCAGTCTTTATATTTGACTTTTTTGCTTCGATGGCAAAATCATATAAATGAGAAAAGTCTACCTGGGGGGATAAGTTTCCGTGTAGGTAACCTATACCTCTGTCTAAGGATAGTCCCGGCGGCAATGTACTAACTGCCCTGTATTCTAAAGGACCTATACCCGGATTAGGATCGTATGCTCTTACTGAAATATATTGTCTATCGTCGGCAAGTGCAGTACCTAGATCGCCGTTACCTACAAATTCAGCAGGCTGTAAACTAGATAATGTTACTGTACCTGTATTACCTAGATCAATTAAAGATGTAGTACTTGTACCTAAGACTAGAGTTGTGTTGTCTACAGTAAATGTAAAACTATCTAATAAAGAAAAAGTAAAGTTTTGTCTATATGTATTATGTGCATCAGTTGCAACAATGTCCATTGAAAATTCTTCAACCTGTCCAGGTGCAAGAATAATATTAGGACTACCGTAAATTAAACCATCAGGAGTTAGTCGCAATCCAAACGGTAATTCTCCAGTGCTTCTGTCTATTGAGTAAGTAACTGGGTTGTCTACATTGGCAACAACCTGGAACTCAACATAGTCTTTGTTGATTAACAGTTTCTTTAGTGTACTACCACTTAAATTAAACCCGTCAGTCGACCATGAAATGTCTTCGTTATATGCAACGGATAAACTAAAGGTTCTATCCTTAACTAATACATTGTCAGTTGCGCGAATGACAAATGTAAATGTAGTGTCATGATCAACTTCACCTATCATTCCAGTAATACTACCGTCTGTCTGGAATTCTATACCGGGAGGTAGTTCTCCGCATATTAGAGAATACTCTAATGCGTTTTCTGCTTCCACACCCAAAGATAGATAGGATCCTGGCGGCAAACTATCAAATAAAGCACCGGCAGGAGTTAACCATGTTATAGCCATAAAATTATTTATTGTCCGGGAGTAGGTTGGTCACCGGCTACACCTGCCTGCACTTCGTAACCTGCATTGTTTAATTCAGTTAGTACGATGTTATATAATTCTGAGTTTAACGTTTGGTAAACTCCGGGAATGTTTAATGTAAGGTTGTCTAATACCTTAGTGATAATACCTGTGGTTTCGACAATGTTTAAGGTCACTTTAGTTACCTGGTTAGGAAACTCAACAGCAACTGTTTGAATGTTAATTGTTTTCATATAAATCTTCCATAGTAAAGTGTGTAACTATAGGTTAATCCTAAGTTACCGTTTGTTTCTGCAACGTCAGTGGCGTAAAGTCCACCCGGCGGGTTAGTAATATTGTTATTAGCAAAACTCCATTCTTCTCGGAATCCAATGTGTCCTGCATAAATCATAGGTGTTAAAATATAACTTCCTCGAAGAGAGTTGTTTCCGATGTAAAATCTTAATAACACCGAGCCTGTTAGGAAAATTGGATTTCCAATATCTAAGTCTGTTCTGTTTGCGTTAGTAGTTATCTTCATCCATGCCCATACAAACGAATCTGCAAATTTGTAGTTTGCGCTCGACGCAACATAGGTATCTGTTGTAGTTGATACAAACACGCCGCTGCCGCCTGATGTTATGGTAGCATCTGTAGAATTAAAAGACCCTGAAACTGCACTAACAATGTGAGGCATCCTCCTTGAAGTACTGAAGATAGTCTGTGTTGCATTGCTAATTTCAATGCTGTTATTGTTAGCGTAAAAAGTATTTGGCATAGTATGTTTGCTAGTTTAAACTCCGGCTGCGGTACCTTCAACGTTAGTAACTTCTACAGGAGTAAATGTACTTGCAGACGCCCCGGTATTTAAACCAGTTAGTGGAACTAGATAGGTGTTAAAATCTTGGGCACCTGCGGAATAGTAAGTATTTGCAATAGTATGTTGCACCCCGTTAAACTGCCATGTTAAATTTCCACTAAGACCTTTCATAGTTTGTCCTACAGGAAACTTAATAGCACCGGTTGGATCGTAATAAAGGTAGTTATAGTCTGTGCTGAATATTTTTTCGCCGTTGGAAACTCGTGTTACACTAAACACGCCTGGCTCTATTCGAAGTTGAAATGTATCTGCCATAGTATCAAGGTAAGATATAAAAACTTACCACTCCTCCCCATGAATCGGTAAATGTTTGACCTGTTACCGTGTTTGTAAATCTAACATACCATCTAGGTGTGTAGTAAACATATTTGTTTTTTCCAATAGCAACACTAGCAGCGGTATCTTGAATTCTAATCCCCATACTAAAACTAGTTTGTTGAGAACCGAATGTATAAGTAGTCCATGTAAAATATGTGTCAAATCCAGTAACAGATGATCCGTTAATAGAATTAATCTGAAATGGATTTTTAGCAGGATCTCCTGTTTGACCGCCACCGAATCTTAAAATTTCTACTTTATTAAACGTTGACCCTTGTTGACTGGTAAAAGTTACTGACTTAGTATATACGTTGTTCCTTGATCCATTATACGGAACTACATCGTTAAATGTTAATGGACTATGCAGTACAGACATTGCATTAATAGCCTGCACGTTAGTAGGATTATTATAGAAATATGCAGTGGCTTTTAATGTAATTGCAGGAAGAGTCTGTTGATAAACTTGATAACGTTCTCTAATAACCAGGTATGAATCGGTCGAATACGCAACTGCTAGTCTAAAACTGTTGTTGCTTAGATATTGAATAGGTACACTGCCTGCCAATGCCATGCCTGCATACGATCCGTTAGAAGGATCATTATCGAGTGTGATACTAAATGCCGGTGGAGGTGATCCGTAGTTGTGTTGATGAATGTATCGATCTGAGTAACCGTTGTAACTGGTTAACTGTGATCCGCCTTTCTTACCGCCACCGGAAGATCTTGTTGCTCGTTCGGGTAGTGTAATATTAAAAGTTACTGCTGACTTGATTCGTAAGTAATCGAAGTTTGTATGAAAGAATAATTTGTCAAAGTTGGCCGTAGGACTTCCGACAACCGAACTATCTTCGCCACCATAAATTGCAACGACTGGAGTAGTTCCTCCATACGATCCTACATACAAACTCTTCTTAGCAGATGCGGTTGATCCGTTAGCAAGAGCAGTAGTATCAATATTAATTAAATTAGACTGACCCATACCTGAGGACCCCAACTAAGTTCATCTTGTAAGTACCGTCATAGGGTTCTATGCAACTAAATCTGCCTAGCATATGATGTAACATCATCCCGTCCCCCATGTAGATAGCACTGTGGCTCGGAGAACCGGATTCAAATTTGAATAGTAGAACATCATCCTTTTTAATGAAGTCTTTAGTTTCTTTAAATCCAAATTCTGAATAGTTGTCTACATAAAGATTTTGTCCCATGTACCACCAACCAAACGATCTATCAATGTTTGATGGTAGATAGGCACCGTAGTTGTCCTTAAAGTAGTCACGTAATAGCGTATAACAGTCGTTTACACCGTAAAGATATATTCTGTTTTCGTATCCTACGTTTTCTAGATAACGATCTGGTAAGAAACTTTTGCTGTTATCTTTATTTTCTCCAATAACAGTATAGATCAAATTATGCTCGTTCATTTCTGCGCGAACAGCATCTGGAATAGACATATCGTTGCAATTTGTTTTTATAATTGCCACAGTCTTGTTGTCAACAAATGTTGGGGAAAACCCAATTTTCCCTACATTGTTAAGGAGATAGCCGGTGTTATTGTTAGCAACACAGGCGTCTCTGATAATAGTAGGTATCTCAATTCCGAACATTTTAATCCTTTATACACTAATTTGGATGTATTTATTAGCAAAGTCAATCACGAATTTACCATCTGAAGATTGAATCTTAACTCCGACACTAATTGTACCAGCCTGGATAGCACTCGCACTTACGCCGCCTGTAATGTTTACGTTAGACATAGTTACAGTGTTTCCGCTTACACTGAACGGACTAGTGTTTCCGCCGGATGTATAAATCTTAAACTGATCGGCCTGTACAGTAAATGTAGAAGTTGTTCCGTTGCTGTTTAATCTATAACCTGCAACTGCACCGTTACTGTTTACCAATACGCTGTAGGTAGCAGTTAACCCGTTAATGGTACTAGCCTGTGTCTGGACAGTTGCACTCACACCGTTTAAGTTGCTTGTTAATGTCTGTACACTGGTTGCCAAACTTGCAGTGCTACTACTTACCGCACTATCGACATAGGTAATTGCAGCCTTAGTGGCTAAAGATGCATTAATACCACTCCACACACCTACGTTAGTTAATGAGTTTGCTTGATTTGTATTAACTGTTTCAATATTACTGACTCGAGTAGCGAACGAGCCTGTACTACTACTTACAGCACTATCAACATAGGTAATCGCTGCCTTTGTAGCCAGTGATGCATTGATACCAGACCAAGATCCAACGTTAGTTAGACTATTGTTTAGATTGGTATAGTTAGTTTCTAATGTCGATGCTCTTGATGCTAAACTACTTGTACTTGCACTTACAGCACTATCAACATAGGTAATCGCTGCCTTTGTAGCCAACGATGCATTAATACCGGACCAAGATCCAACGTTAGTTAAACTATTATTTAGGTTAGTATAATTGGTTTCTAGCGTAGTTGCTCTCGATGCTAAACTTGCGGTACTGTTACTGATTGCTGTTTGCAAATTAGTGATAGCAGCGTTGTTAGACAAGTTCGCCCAGTTACCAACGTTAGTTAAACTGTTGTTAATATTGGTTACTGATGTATTGATATTAGTAAAGTTAGTTTGTAGTGTGCTTACACTAGTTGCCAAACTACCTGTACTTGCGCTCACTGCGCTATCAACATAACTGATACTTGCCTTAGAAGTTGTTAGTGCAACGATAGACGTTAGACTGTTGTTAATGCCTGTCCATACACCGACGTTAGTCAACGAGCTTGCTTGATTTGTATTAACTGTTTCGATGTTAGTAATTCGAGTAGCAAAAGATCCTGTACTTGCACTTACAGCACTATCAACATAACTGATATTGGCTTTAGAAGTAGTTAGAGCAACAATCGAAGTTAAACTGTTGTTAATACCTGTCCATGCACCAACGTTGGTTAAACTGCTGTTCAGATTAGTGAAGTTGGTTTCTAAAGTACTAGCCCTACTTGCTAAACTTGCAGTGCTGTTACTAATAGCAGTGTTCATTGTAGTAATGGTTGCATAGTTGGTTGCAATGTTACTGACAATATTCGTTAAACTGCTGTTAATATTGGTTACAGTTGTGTTAAGGTTAGTGAAATTTGTTTGCAGTGTAGATACGTTTGATGCGACACTTGCGGTACTTGCACTTACAGCACTATCAACATAACTGATATTGGCTTTAGAAGTAGTTAAAGAAACAATAGAGGTTAAACTGTTGTTGATACCAGTCCAAACACCAACGTTAGTTAAACTGCTGTTCAATGCGGTGTAGTTTGTCTCTAATGTTGTAGCTCTGCTGGCTAAACTACTGGTGCTTGCACTTACGGCATTATCGACGTAACTAATCGCTGCCTTGGTAGTTGTCAAGTTAACAATAGATGTTAGACTGTTGTTAATGCCAGACCAGGCTCCAACGTTAGTTAAACTGCTGTTTAAGTTTGTGAAGTTGGTTTCTAAACTAGATGTTCTTGTTGCCAAGCTCGCAGTGCTGTTACTAATGGCGGTTTGCAGATTAGTAATAGCGGCGTTACCTGACAGATTAGCCCAACTACCAACGTTAGTTAAACTATTATTAATATTGGTTAGGGTATTATTAATAGTGTTGATACTACCTTGTTGGGTACTGAAGTTAGTTTGTAAGGTACTTACGCTAGTTGCTAAACTGCCAGTACTTGCACTAATAGAACTTTGTAAATTAGTAATAGCAGCGTTACTTGATAGATTAGCCCAACTACCAACGTTAGTTAAACTGTTGTTAATGTTTGTTAAAGTTGATAATACGTCAGTTAACGTGCCCTGCAATCCCGTAATTGTGCCCTGTTGAGTACTGAAGT
>JACCDY010600072.1_pt1 | contig 13105 bp, 8 predicted proteins | sample 7446391 | NCBI WGS metagenome assembly JACCDY01 (sample SAMN15323451, study PRJNA562643) | freshwater metagenome | isolation source: river surface water | place: USA:Blue River Watershed | collected 2017-08-18 | reverse complement strand
CTTAATTCTCTGATTTTATCAAGTTTCAAACACACATAAACTTCATTATTGTCACATGTGTCTGTATCTTTTGGCCTTGATTTATCTTTCCTTCTCGGTTCTGCATGTGCTTCGGGTGGATCGTCGTCGTATAGCATTATATTTAAGTATATATATATATATATATATTAATATTATTTATAATAAAAAAATTCAATTTTTATTTGTAGGTTAAAATTGTTAATGCTGGAACGATCATTATTCCATAATTACAGTATAATTTATCAGTGTATGAGATTGTATTGAATCTGCAATTATATTTTTCTATCTCATTAAAATTATTTTTGTTCATTGTACATTTTGCATTTTTATAATATCCAGTTCCTTCGCTCAAATTAGGTTCACCTATATGTTGATATCTAATTTTGAAGACTTCATTTGTTGATTTAAGAAAATCATTGATTAATTCGTCACAAGAATTCATTTTATTATTGAATAAAAATATGTATTATATAATTAAATCAATTTTTTTAAATTATTAGATTAAATTTTGGTTTTAACAGAATCTAAGTTTTTTGATAGGATAATTCAAATTAGTAAAAGTTCTGCTAATAGTATATATATATAAATAATAATATAAGTATATGATAGTACAAATATAATAGATTATATATTTTTGGTTTGGACGGCTCCCGTATTAAATAATTTTTAATATTAATATATAGATATATATTATATATGTCTAATAAAAATAAAGATAGTGTTTTTATTGAATTATTAAAAAAATACACTAATATTGATGAAGATTTTATTGATACATTTTTTAAGAAATTTAAAGTTGGTGGAGAATTGGATTTTGATATAGAAGATAAAAATGTAGCTAAATTTTTAGGTATCACATTGATAACATTAAGAAAAAGATTAAATAATTCATATTCAAAAACAAAAAGATTTATTAAAAATGTTGATTATATTAAGATAAAAAATGATGATGTTTATAAAATTACATATATGTTAAACTATCAATGTTTTGAAAAATTAGCAATGAGTGGTGATAGTGAAAATTCCGAAACTGTTCGTATGTATTTTATTAAATTAAGAGAATTTATTACCAATAATCAACATTTAATATATCAGGCTATGGAAAATAAAACTGAATTAAATAAATATTCTGGATACGAATCTATTTATTTTTTTGCTGTTGATGATAGAAAAATGGATTGGAAAGTTGGACGAACTGCTGATATTGTTCATAGACTTAGAAACTATAATGTAGGAAGAATTAAGGAAGTTGACTTGAAATATTTTGCAATAGTTACTAATGCACTTTTAATAGAAAAATGCGTAAAACTTAAATTAAAAAAAAATCAAGTTTTCAAAAATAAAGAAATATATCATGTAGATCCACAAACTATCAAACAAATAATAACAGATTGTTATTGTAAATATGTATCAGAAAACAAAAATAAAGAATTATACGAAGAAATGGCAGAACTTTTAGGAATGTATGCATACACAAAAGATAAAACAAATATTAAACCTTACATAATTATTGGTAAAGATTTATAAAATTTATTTATACTATATACACCAATACTAGGATAAACAAAAACAAGTTTTTAATAAGACTATTAAAAATGAGTACTTGGTATTCATATTTATTAACTTTTATGAATATAAAGAAAAAAATTATTTTCAATATTGCTACCACCAGATTTTTTAGTAGACTTATTAATTTTTTTTTTAAATTTGAGAGTTAATTGATTACATGAACTAATAACTTCTTTAATTATGTCAATATCAATTTGATAAAAATCTTTTCGTTTTTTATATCTATGTTGTTTAATTTGTGAAATTAAACAAGATTCTACTTGTTCTGTATTTTTAGTTTCAAATACAAACAGTACTTCCATTTTATCAGAATTTGCTGAATTATAATTGGTCAATCTATTTTTGAAATCTTCTGTCCTACCAAAACGATATATTCCATCAATATCTTTAGGAGATCTCAAAATATAAATTACACTTTTCATATTTGTTGTTGGTGTTGGTTTTTGATTATTTTCAAGAATTTTAATTGTTTTTTGTAAAGCTTCGATTATGTAGTTTTTATAATGATTAATTAATTTTTCTAATTCAATAAAATAAGTTCTAACTTCCTCACCTTTTTTTGTTTTTGAAAGTAAACATAATCTCTTAAAACAATCTGGTGTCAATAATATAATTTCTTTATTTGATTTTGATATTTTAGAATTAGATTTTTCTTTAGATATTTTGTAATCAATATTTTGATTATAGGTGTTTACCAATGTCTCTTTAATAGTACCTTTCTTTGAACCAAGCCATTTAGCTATAATATCAATATTTATAATAAAATCATTATTTAAATTATTATTTGCTGGTTTTTTTAATAAATTTAAAATATTAATTTCATTATTATTATCAATAATATTGTGTTGTTTATTATATTTGAAATAATCATAATTAATATTAAATTTAAATAATTTATTTAGATATTTAATAATTTTATTATCATTTTCACACCATAAATATATGTTTGATATTTTTTTATTAGAAGATATTCTATTACATCTACACATTCTTTGAATTAAATTTGTAATATTTTCATTTGGTTTTGTTATATATACACTATCACATGAAGGTATATCAATACCTTCATTTAATATTTGAACATTTATTAATATTTGGTTTTGTATATTTATATTAAACTGTTTTAAGTATTCTATTCTATTTAATTTTGATGTTTTGTAATCTATTATATTTGTGTGAACTTCTGTATTAACAAATTTTTTCATCCACTCTATTATATTTGAATATTCTATTGCTTCTTTAATTGTTGATGCATATAATATCGTTTTTTTATTTCCATAATATTTTATTCCTTTTAATATAAAATAACTTCTGATTATTTGTTCTTTATTTTCTTCTTTGTATTCTATGTTTTTTAATAATTTATCAAATATTTTTGTATCTAATTTATCTTCTGGTAATATTATTTTAAAATCACATATATATTTATTTTCTATTGCTTTATTCCAATCATATCTATATATATTTTCACTTAATATTACTTTATATTTTTCATTATTTAATGGAGTTGCAGACATAAATATTATTTTTTTATTTGAAACTATTAATTTATTAATTTCATCTTCTTTATTTTCTAAGTTATTTAAACTTAAATTATGATATTCATCAATAAAAATTATATAGTTATCGAGTTTTTTAATAATTTTATTTAAAATATCAACTGAATCATATGTTGATGAAATAATATTTTTATCTTTTAATATATTATTTATGTTTTTATAATCTCTACTTCCATCCATTGATATTAAAATAGGATTATAAGTATTTTCTGAATAATTATAAAGTTGTACTAAATTTGTATCTGATAAATTTCTTGTTGGAGATAAAATTATTATATTATCATAATCTTTACCTAATAACCATGAACAATAAGTTTTACCCATACCACAAGGTATAGCAATGATACCTCTATTTTTATTTTTAAATTCATTATAAATTTCAAGTTGATAATCTCGCGGAGTTATTTTTATTTTATCATTTCCAATAAAATTAACATCAATAATAGTGTTATTATATGGTAAATTATTATATTTAATTTTACCTTGAGCTAAATCTATTAACCTTTCACTTAATATTCCATTATAATACACTATTCCATTTAATTCATATTCTAATACTAAAAAATAAAATGAACAAAAATCATTAATGATAATGGTATTGTTAAAATTTTTACATTGAATAAAATAAACTTGGTTATCTTTAACTGCAACTAAATCTGCTCCAATATCACAATTTTTATATTTTAAATACATTTCATAATTAGAATATAATTTAGTTTTAGCAATAATACATTCAGGTGTTTCCTTAAAATAATAAACATTATCATATTCATTTAATAAACTATTTAATACATATTCTTCATAAGTATTACCTTTAATTTGACGATATATTGACATTTTTAAATAATAATATTTATCATATTTTATATATATATCAATTTTTATTATAAAAAAATGATTTTTAATAATAATCATTATATATTTAATATACATAATGGAAATAACTAATCAATATAAAATAAATATTTATGAAAAATGGTTAATAATAAAAGATTTATACAATCAAACTAAAGATAACAAATTAATATCGAAAATATTTGAATATTACACTTGTATAAAGTTATCAGAAGAATATAAAAAACTTTTTTATGAATATTCAGACATTGACCCAGATTTTAGAGAATCAAACCAAATGACACAAACTGATACAGGAATTGATTGTTGTGATTTAATTAATACTATAGTTCAATGTAAATTAAGATCCAGTTCATTAAATTGGAGAGAATGTGGAACATTTTTTGGTTCACAAGTTATATATGATGAAAATTCAAAACAAAAAATTATTAGATGGTCTAACTTATTAATTGCAAGAAATTCAGATTCTAAATTAAGTTCTAATCTTGCATCAAAATCTAATTTATTCATCGATAAAACTTATTTGTTAGATGAATTTGTTCAATTTTCTAATGAACTGATAACAAATCCACCTGAATACCCAATAATTGCAAAATCAGCTAATAAGTTACGTGATTATCAAATTGAATGTATAAACCTGATAAAAAAATCAGATAAAAATTTAATCGTTAATTTGCCAACAGGTACAGGAAAAAACTTTATTATAGGACATGCATTGGAATCAAACAAAAAATATTTAATTTTGGTCCCGAGAATTATTTTAATGGAACAGGTTTCAAGCGAAATATCTAAAATACAACCCAAGTTATCCAAACACATTCAATATATAGGTGATGGTAATAATAATTTTGATTCTAATAAATCAATTACAATTTGTGTTTATAATAGTATTGGGTCTATTGGTTCATACGATTCTTTTGATAAAATATTTATTGATGAAGCACATCATATATCTAAACCAGAAATTTATCAAGATGATGATGACTTTGATTATACAACAGATTCTGATTATTACTCTGATGACGATTCGGAATATGAGTCTGAAAGTGATTTAGAGTCAGATAATGAATCAGATGATGAAAATTTGGAAAAAGAAAATGATACAGAGGACGAGATTGATGATTCGGATAATTATATCAAGACAATTAGATCATTAAGTAAGTTAAATAATAATATATATTTGTCCGCAACAATAGATGAACATAAAGATTTTGGTTATTATAAGAAAGATATCAGAGATATGATTAATCAAAATTATTTATGTGATTATACAATACATATACCAATATTTGCTGAAGACCCAACAAATTTAAATATATGTTGGCATTTGATAAGAAATTATTCACATATAATTATTTATTGTAATTCACAAAAAGAGGGGCAGGAAATTAATAAATTAATGAATCAATTATTAAAGGGTTCTTCCGAATATATTGATTGTAAAACAAATAAAAAGTTAAGAAACAAGTCAATTGATAAATTTAAATCTGGGCAATTACAATTTTTAGTTAATGTGAAGATATTGGTTGAAGGATTTGACGCTCCAATAACAAAAGGGGTATGTTTTATACATTTACCATCATCAAAAACGACTTTAGTTCAAATTATTGGACGAGCATTAAGGTTGCATCCAGCTAAGAAATTAGCAAATATTATATTACCTTGTTCAACATCAGAAGATGAAAAAGATATAGGTAATTTTATGAAAGTAATAGCAGAAAATGATTCCAAAATAAGAAAATCATATCAAAATAAAAAATTAGGTGGATATATATGTTTTGATTTAGATGATGAAGCTGATAGTAGTTTAGGTAATATAATTGAATCAAGATACGAAATGATTTATGATAGTATTGGTAAATTGATAAATAATGAAGAGATTTGGATGAAGAAATTAGAAGAAGTTAAACAATATATTGATAAATATAAAAAAAAACCTAGTCCATATTATAAAAATCAAGAAAATAATTCATTGGCTAAATGGCTAATAAAACAAATTATGAATTATAAATATAAATTATACATTATGAATAATCCTGTAATATATGATATATGGAATAAATTTATTAATGATGCTAAATATAATCAATATTTTTTAACCAATGAAAAAAAATGGTTTACAAATTTTGAACAAGTCAAAGAATATATAGATTTAAATGGTAAAAGGCCTGTTGATAGTAGCAAAGATAAAAGAATAAAATCATTAGCCTATTGGATTATAAATCAAAATACTAATTACAAAACTAAAATAAAATTAATGACTGATTCAAAAATATATGACATATGGGATAGTTTTATAAATGATCCAAAATATAAAGAACATTTTAGTTCTGTTGATGAATTGTGGACGCTAAATTTAAATGAGGTTAAAGAATATATTAATAAAAATAATAAAAGACCAACTGATACGGATAAAGATGAACGAATAAAATCACTTAGTAAATGGATGCAACATCAAGTCACTAATTATAAAACTAAATCACATATATTTAAAAATAACATAATATATAATAAATGGACAGAATTTATTAATGACATAGCATATAAAAATATTTTTTATTCTACTAATGAAAAATGGTTAATAAATTTAGAAGAAGTTAAACAATATATTAATAAAAATAATAAAAGACCTAGCCCAAGCGATATAAATAAAGATATAAAACAACTAGGTGTTTGGTTTGCAACACAGGTAAATAATTATAATTATAAAAAAAATATCATGAAAGAAGATGATATATATCAATCATGGACAGATTTTATTAATGATGATAAATATAAAATATATTTTGAACCAAAAGCTAATAAAACAACTAAAATTAAAAAAAAATTGGATTCTGATGATATATCACAACTAGAAAAAGAATTATTTGGATAATATTTAAAACCAAATTTTAATTTTACATAATAAATTAAAAAGATTACAATACGAACTGATAAATATAAATAATTTGTATATTTTAAGAATAAATAAATTTTAAATACAAATTAAATTATTAAAAATTACTTTGATTTTTTTAATGATTTATTTTTAGATTTGTATTCAGACAATTGTCTTATTTGTTCATCATCTGATGTGTCAGAATATGTTTCAATATTTTTTATATCATTATTTTTAATTTGACCACCCAATTTTTCAATAATAACATTACAAACTTTAGTAATATTTTCCTTTGATATTACCTTATCATTGGATGTTTTATAGGCACTAATAACGTTATATTTTTTAATTATATCATTTCTAATTTTTTCGTTAGATAATTTTGTTATAAGCTCTTTATTATAATCGGTAATATATGCAAGAATTATAAATAATTCTGAAATAATTTTTTCACCACCTAAATGTTTACTTATATAATCTTTTGTTTTATTAATTTTTTTATATATATTGTCCATATCCCCTTTAATATGAGAAATAGGAAGATTGCCTTCCAAATATTTTTTTATATTTATATTTAAATAATTAATATTTAGTGATTTTTTATCAACAACATAAAATAATCTAATTAATAAATATGTTAATTGATTAATATTATTATTTGTAAGAGAAGATATACTTTTATGACTAGTTCTATTTGTTTTTAATACAATGATATCTTTCCATTTATCAATAATATCTAATTTAATTATTTCGTTATTTCTTAAATATACTGTTAATGGATGATTAATATTTTTTAATTTAGTAACATCATTAACTTTTTCTCCATTTTGTAATCTATTAAATATTTCACATTTTTGTTCATCAGATAATTTGCTTTGAATAATTAAAAACTGAAATTGTGTATCTTCAAAATCTTTAATTTCATCTGATGTCATTTCTCTAATACCTTTTTTATATTTATTTTTAATTTCTTGTGTTAATTTATAAAATACTTTTTCTTTTGTTTTTTTATCAACCCAGTGAATATATTTATCAACACCAGCTGTGTTTATAATTTCTGAATCCATATATTTTTTTAGTACGAATAATCTATGTTGTCCATCAACACATTCAAAATCAATATTTTTATTAGATTGCTCTTTTTTCTCTTCTTTACTTAGTTGATATAATATAAATAATGGTATAACATAACCTTTTCTGATAGAATCAATAAATAGACACATTTTGTCAAAATTCCAAGTAAATTCTCTTTGATAATTTGGTCGTAAATTTATTCTATTTCTATTAAAATAAGAATTGTATAAAGTAGCGATTGATGGAGTATCACATTTTTTTTCAATTTTAACTATTTCAATTTCTTCATCTGATTCTTCATCTACTTCTTCGTCTGATTCAATACTATTATTATCATCTTGTATATCATCATCAATTATTATATTACCTAATTTCATTTACAATTATACCTATTAATTAGATTTAAAATTTTATATTAATTTATCAATTTTTTAGTTTTAGCAGAGACTAGTTATTTGATTAGGTATTTCAAATTAGTAAGGATTCTGTTATAAACTAATATATATAAAAATTGAAATTTAAAAATACTATATAATAAACTATCGAGATTATTTACATTTTACTAAAATGAACGATATAAAAAAATTAAAAGAAGATATTCAAACAATATATGAGATCACTGAGTCTTTTGAAGGCGCATTATTGTTTATATTGACATTAAAAGGTGTAAAACATACATCTGTCATTCAAAATATAATCGTCACAAAAAAGAATTTAAAAAGATTAAAAGAGATTGCTTCTAGATATAATAAATATGTTTTTTATGATAATGACAAGGACAAATATATTTTTTCACAAGATGATGAAACAGGTGAATTATATTTATCATCAAAAAAAATTACTTCATCACTATTTGGTGATGATATTAAATTTGGTAAATTATTAGGTTATCCTATTCAATATGATCTTCGTCGATTAGTAAATTATCGAAAGAAAAAAAGAGTATCTAATTTTGTTTTTCATATTCGTTCTCCTCCTGAAGAATTTACAAATAGACCTTGTGAATTACAATTAACAAGTTATATGGTAAAAGAATGTGATGAAGAAAAAGTACTTGATAAAACAAATGAATGGATAGGTAAGATAAATAAATTGATTCGGACAATATATCCAGAGACATATATTGAATTGGAAATTGAAAAAGATATTGGATATCCTGATGATTTTACAGAAGAACAAAAAAAATATTTTGACCAATTTGATAGTAAAGATAAAGATGATAGTAATTGTAAAATCTGTTAATTTTAATCATATATTTAAGACTTTAGAGACAAGTTTTTTGATTTGGTATTTAAAATTAGTAAGGATTCTACTATAAACCCATATATTTATATAAAAAATTGATTTTTTACTTTATTGACAATAATGATAAAAAATTATATATTACAATTAACAAAATGGAACTAAATCAGAGTAATATAAATGATATATATCTAAAAGGTTGTCGTTGTTTAAAATCAAAAAAATATGATGAAATGAAAAAGTATTTTTTAATGGCTATCGAGTTAGGTTATAATCGTGCAATGTATATTTTGGGTTTATATTATCATGATATTGAAAAAAATTACGATTTAATGAAAAAGTATTTTGAGTTAGCTATTGAAAATAATAATATTTCTGCAATAAATAAATTAGGTTGTTATTACGAAAAGGTTGAACAAAATTATATTTTGATGAAAAAATATTATGACTTAGCTATTGAGAAAGGAGATAGTGATGCTATGTACAATCTTGGTTTATATTATGAAAATGTTGAAAAAAATTATGACATGATGAAAAAATATTATGAGCTAGCAATTATAAAAAATAATAGTGATGCGATGAATAAATTAGGTATATACTATTATGAAATTGAAAAAAATTATGATATGGCAAAAAAATATTATTTGATGGCAATTGAACACGGTAATAAATATGCTATGTTGAATTTAGGTGATTATTATAAAAATATCGAAAATAATATTACTTTAATGGAAAAATATTATTTGATGGCATCTGAATATGAAAACGTAGATGCAATGTTTAATCTAGGTTTATATTATATGAAAGATGAAAACCCCGATGACACAGAAGAATATTTTTTAAAGGCTATTAAAAAAGGACATGTTGAAGCAATGGTAAGTTTTGGCTCTTATTGTGAACAATACAGTTATATTAAAATGAAAAAATATTATTTAATGGCTATAAACAAAGGAAATTCTGAAGCAATGTATTTGTTAGGTTTATATTATGAATTAGTTGAAAAAAATTATGATGAAATGAAAAAATATTATTTAATGGCTATAGAAAATGGAAACATTATTGCTATGTTATTTTTAGGAATATATTATTATGAAATAGAAAAAAATTATGATGAAAATAAAAAATATATTTTAATGATGAAAGAACATATCTCTATATATGAAAAAGATACTTTTATATTGGGAATTAAAAATGGTTTATTATTTAATAATTATGAAATAAGTAAATCTAATGGCGACCAAAAACAATTTGATGAATGCATAATATGTTGTGATGAATCTGTTAAAATTGAAACAAATTGTAATCATCAATATTGTAATAAATGTATTGAAAAATTATATGTAAATAAATTTAAAGATAAATTAGAAAAAATTTTGTGTCCGTGCTGTAAAAATGAAATAACAGAATTAAAAATAATAATAGAGTAAATTTTATTTAATATATTTGGTTTAACAGAGCTAAGTTTTTGATATGATGATTCAAATTAGTAAGAATTCAGTTATAATTTATCACCAGGGTATATATTATTGTAATAATGTATTATATATAAAAAATTGATTTTTTACATATATTATTTAAATACACTCTTAAAAAAGTTAAAATGGAAGAAATACAACAAATTGGAAAATCTGTTATGTTGTTGTATGAAAAGGAACTTTATCCAATTGAAATATTTATGATATTATTTTATTCAGAAAAATTAATGGATACAAAAAAATATGAATCAATATATAAACTTTATAAACCTTATATACCATCAGTTTTTGATTATATATATAAAAATTATGAATTTATTAAAAATAATGAATTAGAAGAATGTTTATTGGATTGGTTACAAGAAGATAAAATTTATAATTTTATAATAAAAATTCATCAATATATGGTTCGTATATACGGAAAAGAAGTTAAAAATATATTCAACAATATACAAAATGAAAAAAATAAGATTTTTAATTTGATTAACAAAAATACAATTTCAGATAATGAAAAAATTAATATTTTATTGAAATTAGAAGAGTTTGATACAGTTCAATTAAAATTACAAAAAATATTTACTATTGAAATAGAGAAAATATTTAGATTCTTCGTATATTATGAACATAAAGATAAAATTGCGGATGTATTAAATAATATTTATGATATAGAAAGAGAAACAGTTATTCAAATATTTGAATCGTATAAAAATTCAATTAATCCATATGATGTAATAATTGAATTAAAAAATAAAATAAATACAACGATAGATTTAGAAGATTTTTTAATAGATATTACAAAGAACAGTATCAAAACAATATATACACAAATTGATGAAATTGAACAAGAAATTAAAGTAGTTCGTGATAAAATTATTTCAACTCGTAATGCTTTATTATCAGCTGAAACAAGTAATTATATAAATAAAGTTATAAATAAAGTTAAAGAAAAAATTATAGAAAGAGTTGATGATTTAATTGAAGATCAAGGATTAGATATTGATATCAATTTATTTTTTAATGATATTGTTCAAGAAGAAATTTGTAAAAATAGGCTAAACTTATCTTCAGAAATTAATAATATGTTGGTCGAATATTATAAAACTACAAAATTTAAATTAATATCAAAAATTGAATCACTTAAACACAAAATATAATTTTTTATAAATTATCTTATTTAATTTAGCTTTTAGCAGAGACAAGTTTTTTGATATGATGAATCTAATTAGAAAGGATTCTGCTATAATATTTAATATAAAAATATTAATTTATAAAAATTGATTAATTATTACTAAATATATATTTATTAATAATTAATCGATAAAATGTATCCTAGTGACATTACAAATTTAATTTTTGGTAGTAATTTTAATGAATCAGTTCATAATCTACCTAATAGTATTACACATTTAACTTTTGGTTTAAAATTTAATCAATCAGTTGATAATCTACCTAATAGTATAACACATTTAACTTTTGGTGAAGAATTTAATCAATCAGTTAATAACCTACCAAATAGTATAACACATTTAACTTTTGGTTATATTTTTGATCAATCAGTAGATAATTTACCAAATAATATTACACATTTAACTTTTGGTCCTTATTTTAATCAATCAGTAGATAATTTACCTAATAGTATAACACATTTAACTTTTGGTTTGAAATTTAATCAATCAGTTAATAACCTACCAAATAGTATAACACATTTAACTTTTGTTTCACCATCTAATTTTAATCAATCAGTTGATAACCTACCAAATAGTATAACACATTTAACTTTTGGTTTAAAATTTAATCAATCAGTTGATAAACTACCAAAAGGTCTAACACATTTAATTTTTTGTTCTGAATCTCATTTTAATCAATCAGTAGATAATTTACCAAATAATATTACACATTTAACTTTTAATTGGGAGTTTAATCAATCAGTTGATAACCTACCAAATAGTATAACATATTTAAATTTTGGTGAAGAATTTAATCAATCAGTTGATAACCTACCAAATAGTATAATACATTTAACTTTTGGTAAGGATTTTAATGAATCAGTTAATAAACTACCAAATAGTATTAAATATTTAACTTTTGGTAGAGAGTTTAATCAATCAGTTGATAAACTACCAAAAGGTCTAACACATTTAACTTTTTGTTCTGATTCTCATTTTAATCAATCAGTAGATAACTTACCGAATAACATTACACATTTAACTTTTAATTGGGAGTTTAATCATTTAGTTGATAACCTACCAAATAGTATAACACATTTAAATTTTGGTTATATTTTTAATCAATCAGTTAATAATTTACCAAATTCGATTACAAATTTAACTTTGGGTTCTCTTTTTAATCAACCTATTGATAATTTACCAAATTCGATTACAAATTTAACTTTGGGTTCTCTTTTTAATCAACCTATTGATAATTTACCAAAT
>JACCDY010970668.1_pt1 | contig 13106 bp, 16 predicted proteins | sample 7446391 | NCBI WGS metagenome assembly JACCDY01 (sample SAMN15323451, study PRJNA562643) | freshwater metagenome | isolation source: river surface water | place: USA:Blue River Watershed | collected 2017-08-18 | reverse complement strand
GGGCATTTATTAGTAGAATTGATAAATGGAAAAGATATATGTCGCAAAATACGATTCTGATTTAACCGAAGGAAGAGGCCCGTGGTGTATCGCGGGTTATTTCACTACCCCAGAGGCCGCAGAGAAAGCTGTATCCCACTACACGTATATGGGCGGTCAAGAGGCTTGGGCCGTGGAACCTGCAACTCTGTTCGACTCGTTCGCGGAATATTCCAAAGACAGCCAAGAAAGAGCTAGAAAGAGTATTTTGGCAAGGCTGACAATTGAAGAAAGAAGGGCCATCGGTTTTTAGTTCTTGTCACTCCGCAACCACCACCATCCCACGAAGAAGCTTTGCCAGAAGCGCGACCAGATCATTCGTGAGCTCGTCAGGAACAGTCGTGTCAAGATCGTCAGTCGTTGGCGTAAATGGCGCGTCAATGATTGCTGGCCCTTGCGTGTCAGCGGGGAAGGTAGACGACGGCGGACGCATAAAAATCTGATTGTCTACGATGCAATACAGGCCAAAGCTTACGTCCTGATCCTGAATGAAATTTGCGTAACGCTGAACGCGGGAATAAATATTCCCCAACCCGTTATTACCGCCGCCATCGGAATCCCGAACCACACCTTCACGCAAGAATTGCGTAAGCATCCCTGCGGGGATTGAGCCAACGCCAGAAGACAGCGCAACGCTAAATTGCTTTTCCAGCCGCGCCCGAATCTCAGGATTGCCCGCGACAATATCCGCAAGCGCCTGTAACGCCTGATCTGTCATCCCCGCCGCTTCAAGACGCTGCTTAAGGATCGGATTGTTGTCCGCATCCGTGCCAGCAATGGCAGTTTGGATTGCAAAAGTTATTAGTTCACGCCAGATCATTTATGGTAAAAGATGGGTATGGATAAAATTACTTCCAACACGCTACTAAAATGTCCCGAATGTGATAATCAGAGTCCACGTCAGGATTGGGCAGACGCGGAAATCGGTTGCGAGGATTGTGGTACTCATTTCGCTTTGCGATGCCCCAAGTGCGATGAGCTAATTGATATGGCTACGAACAATATTGCCAAGATGGCAGGTGTTGCAGAACGCCGATTGCCCTTCTATTTTGCAGGCGGATTCGTTTCTACGCAGTTGCCTTCAGCGTCATCATCGGCATCGTCGTCTGACCCTGACGAATTGACGCAATCGCCCCTTCAAACAGCGTCTTAAAATAGGATGCCTGCTCAACGCCCTTCGCCTCAATGATGCATTCCATCACCGCGCCCGCCACGATAGCATCTACAAGCACGTCCGGCAGCGTGATATTTCCGGGCGGCGTAGACGTAACCAGCGCGGCCACTGTTGACCGCTCGTAGGTGCAACAATTGATCGTCATGATTGAAGCCGTGTGATAAATGTATCCGCCATCTATGTAGTAGAGATTTGGCTGATTGAAATTCAGCGGATCATAAAGGTACTGCTGCACTCGTTCCGGCGCGGCTTCGGACATAATCGTCCCGCCATTTAATACCTGCCCCCAGCACCCGACAATAGATTTTGCATTTGTTGCCACCAGCGGCAAAACCACGCCGCTCGCAATCGTCGCTGTGACGCTATTGCCAATCCAAGCGCGCCACGGATGCGCCCGCACATTCGCAATTTCCAGCGCGAGTCTGCCGTGCGCGTCAATCACTTTGTCCTGAATAAAGGCAAGCGAAAAGAAGGGATCGGCAACCTGCGTCGTCGTCGGCGTCGCCACGGTGTAATCCGTGTTGACCGTGGACGCATCACCGCTACGATAAGCGTTCAGATGCTTGGCGACTTCCCGAATGATGATTGCAAAACTTGTAGCCATTATTGGAGAAGTCCGTTAATCGTGCCGGTGATTGATCCGGTTCCTGTGACATCCGAAGAAATACGCAGGCGATAAAAACCGCCCAGTCCAGCAGGGAAGGGCGGCGCTTGCCACTTTGCGTTAGTAAGCGCTTGCGTACTGAAATCAATGGTATCAATTTGCATCCACGTACCGGTGTAGGACGCATCATCTGATGATTCAAAAACCACCACACCGCCCGTCACCGTGCCGCTCCCCGTAAGCGTGTAAGCCACCTGACGGCAATCGTGAAGAGCAATGACCGTACCGCTTGCGGCGGAAATTGATCCCGCTGGAAGGCTAATTGCCCATCCTGTTCCTGCAGTGAATTTCAGACCTTGCATATGGTTTCCTTCTTACGTTTCAACGACCAAACTGATTCGGCCCCATTACGCCACCGCTCCAAGGCATCGTTGCGTTAAGGTAGTCATCGCCAAACGCTTGACGCCGCTCAACGCCCGCATCTGTAAGACTGGCGAGATACGTTTCAAACTGGCGCTCAAAATCAGCGGATTGAATTGCTAATGCTGTTGCAAGCGCTTTTGTTTTACGCTCCCACGCCGCCGCCTTCTTGGGATCATCGGCGTCAGATCGAACACTACCCCATCCTGCATACGGCAACGCCGCAAGTGCAGTTTTTACGCGGATCAGATGATGAAACGGCGAAAGTGTTGGAGTATCACCAAGATTAAGCTGCCCCCCCGGAGAAGTTTCATACCAGACGCGATACGTTACCGTCCCCCCTGGAACTGGCGTCAGTCGCGCATACCAGGAACCTTCTTTGTGATAGAAAGAAATGACGACCGCGCTAAAAAGATCAGAGCTAGAGATGTACGGCTGCACTGGCCCGCTATAAAACATGTCCGCGTTTTGCATCATCGCAAAAGGAATTTCGACGCGAGCAAGTTGCGGATTGCTTAAATCTTCCGTATGCGTCCAGAAGGGCTTACCAAAATCCGTCGCTGTGATCAGGTAGTCTTCTGTTCCCGCAGCCGTTACCAGCGGCCAACTGTTTACATCCCATTGGGCAGAGCTATTCTGCAATTGCGACTTGTGATGATGCACCTGATTGGATAAAAGCGACCACAAGATGCGATCACTTGGCGAACCTTCAGCAGGCTCATCAAGCAAGTATCGAATTTCAATCAAGTTCTGCTGTAGGGATGGCATTTATTTTTTCAAAACCGGAACGGATGTCTTGGGCGCAGCTTCTTCTTTTTTCGGCTCAGTGCCGTTCATTGCCTGCACCGTTGCCGCAACGATGGCCGCGATTGCTTGCGGATCAAGAGACTGCTGTTGCTGCGGCTGGAATTTACTCATCACCGCTTCAAGCACGTCCTTCAATCCCTGAGTTGCCGCATCCGACTGATTACCGCGCAGAGAATTGACCGCCAGACCCACACCTGACCGCAACGCAAAAAGTTCATCTTTTGAATCAAACCCCGGCTTGAAACTGTCGTTTGTGTCAGGATACGTCACGCGCATATTGCCGTTCTGAATCAGCTTTGTGTGATAGGATTGCGCCTGTTGCACTGCCGCAAGCATCCGAGTACCAATAGCAAGAAGCAATTGCTCCCTTTCTGTGCCGTTGCGCTTTTCAATAATCGCCAGCAGTTCAGCGTTTTTTGCCTCCACAAGTGCAATCACTTCGCGATTTGTTTTTGGCACATCTGGCCAGCTTGGAAAAAACGTTGTCGTCAAATTCATCTTGGCAACGTCACGCGGAGCCATTCCGCGCAATTCCTCAAGTTCAACAAGCCCCCATCGCTTTTGCCATTGCGTTCTATCGGGATGTCCGTAATCCGCCAGTAGCGCGTCCACTTCTGGCCCGCACGGTAGCAGCATTGAGGCAATTCCCTTGCCGTTATCCGTGCCATCCAGCAAACGCCCGTCAGGGATTTCCTCACGACGCATCTTGACAGGGACGCTGATTGCTGGCGTCACCGCACATCGCCAGATTGTTTTTCCGGGAATCACAGGCGACTGAACCATCATTCCGCCCGGATCGGGCATATTCGGCTCGTCGCCTGCAAAAAACAGATAGCGCGGTTCGCGATTCATCTGTTCTTGTGAAGACAACTCGTTTGGCGTTGCCTCAATAATGTCAAATGCGCTCTTAAATGCTGATGTTGCCATTAATGTCCTTCCAAAAAGTGAAACTTACTGCGTTTGCCCGCGTCCGTATTGCTCATTCGCCAGCCGTGCAAGCGAAGGCTTTGCAGTGCCACGTCCTCATAGCCAGACTGCCACGCAATATCTCGCGATTCGCGCCAATGCCTGACGCGCCGCAAGTCTTGCGCCAACTCTTCTGCGCTTAGCCGTTCTCCAATCATTCGATGCTGTAATTCCGCGTCTCGCATTTGAATCAGTCGCCGAAGCAAATCAAGATGGGCATCGCTTGGTTCCTGATACGCGCCAAAGCATAGCGAGCCGTTTACAGACTCACGGCCATCACAGCACGTCTCATCGTGATAGCTCACGGTAAACAAATGCGTGTAATAACCTTCGCCCGTTACACCTTCCGGCCCCGGATTAAAGCTTTCTTCCTGCGGCGTGTGGTATTGCTCGAAGACGAATCGCGGCGCGCAGATGTCCACGTCCACAAATTCAACCACGTCAAGCTCGCCTTCTTTGCGCACGCATTCATACTGTTCAGTACGGATTGCGTACCGCGCTTTTGGCTCGCCGTTGATCATATGCATTGCAACGGCGGGATCACTTGTCCAGATCACCCGCACGTTGCTTTTGCCGTTTGCCGCAAGTCCTGCAATTCGATCAATCTGCTTTTGGTAAACCCGCAAGCGAGATTTTGAAACAGGACACGGATAGTTTTGTTTGATTGGCCATTCGTCAAAAACCGGATGGCCGTTTGGAAATTGTGGAATCATTACTCGCCCCAGATCACCCAAAAATCAACCTGACCAATCGTTGCCGTCACTGCGGACGAAAACGTGCCAAGCGTGACCGTCACCGACGATGCGCCCGTCGTTGGCACGTCGTTTGTTACTCCGCCGATTACGCCTTTAATCAAGGTTCGTTGTCGCGTCGGAGTGTTGGAGTTAGGGACGACCGCTGTGTCGCCAGACAGTTGACCGGCGGCGATCCTGTAATGTTCAATGTTAAAACCAGAGATGTTAATGTTGCTCTGGTTGTAATTCACAGATGAGATATTCGTAACAGCTACCGAAGCCATCGCATTCCTCCTTAAAAAACGGGAGCCTTGAAAGGCTCCCTAGTGATTGTACTCAGTGACATCGAGGCAAAGCGTTAGCTTGAAGGTAGCGGCCCGAACACGATCCAGTCAGTCACGCCGACTGTTGATGTAATCGCCGTCCCGATCACTGCGCCGAGTGTGACGGTTACTGCTGTCACGCCTGCGCCGGTAGTGGGAATGTTATTTGACCCTGGCCCGATGACGGATTGAATCGTCGGAATAGACGGGTCAGCCAGAATTGCGGTATCACCCGCAGTTTGACCAGCCGCAATCCGAAAAATTGCACAAGGCTGATTGCCAAGATTGAGCGACGTGCCACGATTGCCCGCAACCTGCCGCGAAATACAAGTGATATTTGACGTAGCTACAGAAGCCATTGTTTTCTCCTTTACCTTGCGGTGGTTGACTACCCGGCGAGTACCTGCGTGGGTAAGTTAGTGACAGATGCGCGCTTAATCAGCGAAAAACCACGGCACTGGTATGCGCCCATTTGAAAATGCACGCCGAATGCGCCTGTCCAGCTATCGGAACCAACGCCAGAAGTCCCCATCGCCATTCTCATCTCATTGCCATCGCTGTCGTACACGCCGAACGGCTTCTGCTCGCAGACAAACAGGTCTTTTGAGTTCAGGAAGTAGATACGGTCTTCGTCAATGTCCAACCACTGCTTGACAATGACGGTGCCGAATCCGAATTCCTGAAACGAGCCGTCAAACTTCGTCGCTTCGCCGGGAAACCGCTTCAAGTTCTGCCCCAGACGAACGAGTGCCGAGTGCTGCGAAATCGGCATCCACGCAGTGACACCCGTTGGCATCGCCAATGTGTCGCCGCGCAGCCGAGTGAGAGCAACCGCTTGATCAAAATCGGAAACGGTGATTGCCGCACCAGCCAGATCAACCACGTTGGCTTTAAGCTGCGGGCGGGTTGAACGATTGTTTAACTGAAAGACGCCGGTATCATTGTTCACGATGAAGGCGAGGCCACGCGGAAACTGCAAATAGCCGCCCTGCGGAACCAAAATATCAGTAGATGCGACATCTGCCGCAGCCATTCCGTAAAACGTCACGGTCGCGGTAGTCGTGGTTGGCGTCGCCGTCACTTTGACTTGCCCGCGCACTGCGCTCGCATTGGTGACGACATCGTAAATTTCGCCGACGTTCAGCCAGACGCTGCCTTTTGTTGATCCGTAACTTGCGGCGGGCGTGCTGGTCAGTGTCAGCGTCGAACCAGACGCAGACGTGCAGGTTGCGCGCAAGCCGGAACCGTCGCCGCCGCAGTTCCGCTCAAGGTCTTTGGTCAACGCTGCCGCAACTTCGCCTGTATAGGCCGCAACGCTGGAAAGCTGGCTATCTGCTTGCCCGCTAAGATTTCGCAGTGTGTCGCCTGACAGTTGGTACGCCTGCGCCACGCGGGCAGGATAAACGTACATGTCGTCATACACTGGTAATCCGGGCGGGTTAAACGAAAACCCTTCTGTTCCAGCGGTAATGCCTGTTGGACGATTGTAGTAACCGGGAATACGCCAGCCCTTACCGTTGACGAAACCCTTATTTTCACGCTTTACAACCGAGTTATAAAACGTGACCTGATTCTCAAATTCATTTTGCAAATCCGTCACCATCTGAGTGAGGACGGGCGCAATTGTTGGAATGTTTAACTGTGCCATTTAATACCCTCTGGCACTACCCATTTTGCATCTGCGCAGCGCGAAGCATTTGCTCATACTGCGCAAGCCGCTGTGGCGTCGGCGCAAAGCCGTGGCCAACAGTTTGCGATCTTGGATTTTGACCGGGAGACTGATTGCTGGATGCAATCTCAGCGCGTGGGCGTGCCTGTTCAACCTGTTGCTGTTGCACCTGACGCGCTCCGCCAAGTGCTTTTGACCAAAACGCGGTTCGTTTGGTCAGCATATTGAGAAATCGTCCTTCCAGTTTTTTCGCAAGAGCATCGGCCTGCAGCTTGTATTGACTTGACTGCATCTTGTCGCCGCGCAACTCCGCTTCCGCCGCAAGTTCGTACAACTTGTCAGCGCGATCATCGTCATGCGCGGATGCCGGATCAGCCAGCAACTGACCTGCCGCCCATTGAATCGCTTCACTATGAAACGCTTCATTGACTTCTGCGTCTGCTGAAAAAACTGCGTCTGATTTCAATTTATCTCGCGCACTCGCAAGAGCAACGTTGCGTGCCTCTAAGCCTAACTCGCGCCCGCGTTGTTCAACGCGAGATTGAAATAGCTCTGCGGCCTGTTGTTTTTGCTGCTCTTTTTCTGCATTTTGCGCCGCAATAAACTGACGCGCCTGAAGAGCGTCCGTTTTATCCTGCAACCACTCTGATTTGGTCGCCTCGTCTAAATAGGGGAAATCTTCCCGCTGTTTCGGAGAAAGCGATTTATACGCATCGTGAAATTGCGGCGGAATGTTTGCGAGTTCTTCCGGTGTGATCTGTCCCGGCGCGAAATACTTTTGTGCGTCTGCGGGATTCTGAATCTGGCGATAGGTATCCAGTAAAGACGGATCAAGGCCCAGATAATCGCGTAGAAAAGCGTGCGCGATTGTTTCGTCAGGATTCCACGGCGAGGGTTGATGAATTCCCTTCCAAACAAGCTCGCCAAGCGTATTTGGCGATTCACTTGCGAGCCTTTCAATCAATGGCTCTGCCGTCAGCCTGACTTGTCCAGTTTGCGGGTCTTCAACTTGCGCGAAGAGAAGGGAACCGACTTCAGCATGTTGCTGAATGCGATCCCAACCGCCAAGTTGCTCGATCTGCTCAATTACGGGTTGATATGCCGTAAATCCATTTACCTTTTCGTTCAGTTCCGCAATGCGCGCTCTCGCTTGCTTCCAGTTTTGGCCTCGCTCTGGCCCAGCAAGTTGCTCGAACGTTTGTTCGTCTGGCAACTCGACCGGGGCATCGGTTGCGGTTTCCGATGCCTGCAATTCGGGCGCTTGGGCGGTGTCTTGTCCCGCCAGTACAGCTTCAGGTTGTGCAGCAGTTGCCGAGACTGCGACTTCCAATGGTGCGGAAGTTGTTTCCGTCGAAGCAGCGGAAACATCAGGCGAAGAAATGCCATCCATTTTTATTGTGTCCAAATGAAAAAGGCCGCATTGACTCGCTCAAAAGCGAAAATCAATGCGGTATCGAATGCGAATCTATTCGCTTAATAAGAATCGTTACCCCTTGTGCGCCATTTTCACGCGCTTGACAACATAGTCCATGGATATAATCCATGGTCGGTTGACTAAGTTGCGCCCCGCATAGATCAATTTCAATTGTCTTAATTTCAGGCATCCTACATCACTCCCATCGGTGCGCTATGCGCCATCTGTCGCGGCGCGGAATGTCCCTGCTCCGCACCTTTTTGATTGGATTTGCTTGATGCGCTTTTTGAGGATGCGTCGGATTTTTCATTGCTTTTCTCGCCCTCTTCTTCTGCCGGTCGCGGCATTGCCATTTGCGCCATCGCGCCCATAATTTGCCCTTCTTCCGCCATAAACTGCGCTTCTGCTCGAATCAGCGCAACGACACAAGCTCGCGTAAGCGGATCAGCCTGTTTGATTTCATCGTCAATCAATATCTCACGATACCAATCCATCGCGATTTTATGCCCAGGCTCTTCCAAGCACGGCGGCGGCTGAAGGTTGGCAAGAATCATTTGCGCAAGTTCGGCTGTCGGATCGGGCGGCGGCATTAGCTGGCCCGTCATCGGATCAACCTGCGCCATCGGCGGATACATCGCTGCCATTTGCTGCGCCTGCATCAAGAGCGATTGCGATTGCGCGGAAAACTCTTTCACCTGATCCAATCGCTGGCGACAAAGCACGGTAGTTGCCGCGTATTCGTCGTCCAGATCGTAGATGCCCAGCACGTCGCACATCTCGTAAACCAATGTCGGCATTGTCTGCTTCGCCAGCATCAAACCTTGTGGGCCACCAAATGCCATCAATAGTTTTTGATACCGCTCTTCCTTGTCCATCCGCGTAGATGGCATGTACGTTTCCCCGACAACTTCCCATCGAATCTGACCGTTTGCAAAATCAGCATTTGATAACCAGACGCCATCCTGTTTTCCAAACTTTCCGCTCAAAGGCAAGTAGCGCGGCTCAACGTAATGTTTTTTGGCCAAGTCAAACAGAACTTTCATTGAGCGAACATCGGCATCGCCTTTCAGCGCATACTCTGGCGCGTTGTGCTGATTCGCCGCCGTGTTCATCAATTCCGCGCCGCCAAGCGTCTTGGAATCCATTCCCGGCACGCCCTCGTTCACCAAGCCGCCCGTCGCGGTTTGCATATTGGCATCCAGTTGTCCGATATACCACGGAATATGTGACGGTAACTGTCCCGGCGACATCTGATGCACAAGTTGCTCAAGGTGCGTGACGCCTTCCCGATTGCGCGTGCTGACCGGCACGCTGTTTTGCGGTTGCCCAAGCAAGCGAACATCATCAGGGCTAATTGCGTCCTTGTCGTACAACCAACCAGGGAGCGACGATGACCGGATCTGCTCAAACACCAAAGACAGCGTAACATTCCACTGGCGCTGCATCTCCATCGCATCGTTGATGCCGATGCCCAGACCGGAAAACATTTGCAGCCGATAGGGACACGTTACCCAGTGCCATTTGTGAGATTCGTTGCGAACCTGCACAGGCGTATCCACGCCCTCTACCATTGCGACGTACATTCCATCAGGAAAAAGCTCAGAAGCTTTTGCGCCCATTGGAATCTGCTCGCCTGCAACTGTTTCCATTGACGCCGGAAATACGTAATCGGCGTACATCGAAGGTGCGAGCCACCACTGCGTAAAATTTGTATATTGATCGTCAGTCTTCTGCGTTGACCATGTACGCGGTGCGCCTGTTTGCGCAACACTTCGCCGCAAGGACTCTTCTACCATCAGTCCCGGATCGCGATCATTATTGTTTGGCGTTGGCGTGATTCTTAGCTTGGGAAACTGCGCCTGCACTTCTTCAATGCGGCAACGGCGTTTCCAACGCAACCACGGACTTTCTTCGGCAGAGCAAGCGATTTCGTGACGAAGCTGCGTATACGGGACGCTGATCGCCCGCATTTGACCTAACTTGCGCTTTTTCGTTCCTGTGACAACTTCGATTTCTTGGGCTTCGGGCTCTTCGATTTCGACGTTGGGAGAACCGCAGGTCGGGCACATCCCGGCGGATGCACTGACGGCATCGGGTATGACACCGTAATCGGCCCCCACGTCCCCTCTGGCGGGTATTCCACCGTCTTGAGCCAGTTCCCCTGACCGTCGTAAGTGACTTCCTTCGGCATCTTCAAATCCTTCCTCTTCCGGCGCGTGCGGCGCTTCTAGTCCGGCTTCCCATTCGGCGAGCTCGTCGTGTCCGTATTGGGCGTTGATGGCGGCACGCTCGTTCCCCACATTGACTGCTGAATCCCCGTACGGAATTCCGCCATCGCTGATTGCATTTCGTCCCACGCCTTCTGCCGATCCGAACTCTTCTGCGCTTCCGACATATCCGCATTCGTAGCAGCTTCCGATACCACCGCCGAACTGGATGCTTCGCTGTTCTGTGATTGGCTCATCAACTTCCCCTCCGTCAGCCTGTTCGTCATAGTAGAAATATCGCGCTCGCGTGCCTAACGCCTGCCCAGCAAGACCTTCCTGCTGGCGAAACATTTCCGTGTAAACAATTGGTTGAATTACGTCAGCAAAAATTTGTGCCGCTCTGACGCTGCCTGCGGATTCATCCGAATCATCACCCGCGACAGCGCGAAGCTTCGTCTTTGCGCTAACGTCTTTCGACATTAACACGCGACTGTAAAACCCAAGCTTGTTTTGCTGCCGAACGGGAGCCGTTGTCGTCGTCGGCATTGGCACTTTTGACCATACCCCCGTCCGATGCCCACGAACGGCAAGCTGGTCGCCGTTGATGAACATATTCATCAATTGCCATGTTAAGCTCAACTCACGCCATGTCGCATCTTCAAGACGCTCTAAATCCGTCGTCTTGATTTTTATCCATTCAGGATACGGCTTCTGCTCACGGCCATTTTTGTCATAGTACGACTCTAACGGCTTGGCCGGAGCATAATTCGGCCCCTGTGTGGATGGTATGGCAAGTCCAGTTATCATTAAAGCTATTGAATTTCGTGCTGCTGCCTGTAGACGTACTCGGCTTGACCCTGTGCGCGAGCCTCGTCAAAGCCTAGCGTGTCCATCAGGTAGTCTTTTTCTTCCTTAATCCACACGTCTTTGATCGCGTCCTGTATCTCAACAGGATTGACGCCGGGAGGCGCAATGTACTGAAGCGGCAATTTCGCGGCAGTCTGGGGATCTGGTGATGCAATCGGCGTAAAATTCGCTTTCATTAACAGCCGATCCAAAAGCTGCTGCCGCTCAGTTTCGGACGCTGCCAGTCGTTGCTGCAAATCGGCGATGTGCGACTGAAGAGCCGTAACGGTGGGCTGAAAATAAATCATTTGGCAACTGCGAGTGCGTCTTTACGCTGCGAACTGAGTTTCATTACTGGGGCAGGCAAAGTGCGTAAGTAAGCGGCAGTTCCGGCGCTTGGGCAGTAAATAACGCTTGTAACTGCGCCACGGTCGTCTTTCCGCTCAAATTCGCATCGGTCAGAATGCCCGTTTGATTGCCTTGATCCAGGCCGTCAATGATCGGAATGTTGCCCGCTTGCTGGTTGCCGCCATAGACGGTTGCCGCATTGATGTTTGTCAGAACGCGAGCGCGAAATACTGCATACGTATTTGCACCGCTTACGGTCGCGTCCAGTACGAATGACAGACGATTGCCCACGTTCAGCGCGGACAATCCCATCTTTAAGCCTTGTTGGGTATCGGTATTTACAGCCAATGGATCACCTCATTTCTTGGATTTGGCTTTCGCCAGTTTCTGTTTTGGTTCCGGCGTTGCTTCCGGCTCCGGGACTGCGTCAAGTGACGGCGCGTTAATGGAATCATCTTTTGCAAGGATTACATCACTCACGCACTGCTCCATCGGGTTTGCAATGGCGATATGACTGCGCGGCGTAGCTTGAAACGTGTTTACCAAATCAAACCAGAGATGTTTTGGCGGGTACGCTTCCCACGTCGGCGCGGTCTTGTCGTAATTCTCGCGGTAGCGATTGTATGCAGCTTCCGCCAACCGTTCGTTCTCTTCGGAATACATTTAGTCCCCCATATCTAGCTTTGCGCCATAGAGCAACGCGGGATTTGCTTTGACTGCATCAATTACGCGCTGGCGGTCAAACGCTTCTACGGGCTTGCCTTTGTCGCGCCAGTCGTTGAGCGGCTGATACACTGGTTTATCAATCAAGTTCTGACTTGGCCACGTTACCACCCATTCCAGATGACCAATCATTACATCCAGCGACATCTGCACGTTAATACCCGCCTCAACACACTGTTTCCAAAAGTGAATATCTGCGTCAATGCGGTTTTCATTCCACTCGCCGGATTCGTTTGGCGTATCGCGCAGCCACGGCTTGGGTAGTCTCTCAAACACGCTACGCCGAAAGATTGTCAAACCAAAATGCCCTTGCGTAATCGGGATAAGCGGATCAAATAATCGTACTTCTTGTTCCGTCGTCGCCAGCAATGCGCCGCCTTCACGTTTCATTTGGGCACTAACGATCACATCCACTTCGGGATGGTCAATCATCAGACAAACTAGCTTTGCAATGTCATTGTTTGTCGCTTTGGACTGAAATACAGTGTCATAGTCAAAGGTTAGAATTAACTCCGCACCTTCGTTTACTGCGCGTTCAATACAGCGTGTCAACGATTGATGCCAGTACGCGCCCTCGCCACGAAGCAGGGGGATATTGAACGGCGCAAGCCCCTGAAAAATTGCGTCCATCGTTGCCAGCGGGCCGACGCGGGGCGTAGACATCACAGCGGCGACTTTTGGAGCGGAAATGGTCGCCGCTTCAACTTCAGTCTCCGCCTGATCTTTCGGGCAAGTTGGCGCACATCCACGATACGAGGTGCCACACTCTGGCAGGTGATTCAGTGAATTACCCCTCGCAAAACATTCAAGTACCTGATCATCTACTAACTTT
>JACCDY010175256.1_pt1 | contig 13110 bp, 14 predicted proteins | sample 7446391 | NCBI WGS metagenome assembly JACCDY01 (sample SAMN15323451, study PRJNA562643) | freshwater metagenome | isolation source: river surface water | place: USA:Blue River Watershed | collected 2017-08-18 | reverse complement strand
TGGATTTGGTCGCGGGCGTCAAGCGCGTCATCATCTTGATGGAACACGTGGCCAAGAAAAAAGACGGCACGGAAGATTTGAAAATCTTGCCCCAATGCACATTGCCTTTGACAGGCGTGGGCGTGGTAGACCGCATCATCACCGACCTCGCTGTGATGGACGTGGTGCCTGAAGGTCTGAAAGTGATTGAGCTAGCACCAGGCGTGACACGTGAGTTCTTGCAAAGCAAGACAGGTGTGACGTTGTTGTGAGTCTTGGCAGGCTAAACTAACGACCTTATTACATGAGGAAACGCTATGAAAATCTTGGTTGCTGTTGACGGGTCTAAATCTTCATTGAACGCGGTCAAATATGCTGTGAAGTTGGCCTCCAACTTTCGCACGCAAGACCGCATCACCTTGATCAACGTTCACGACGATCAAGGTTTGCGTCATGCGCAGCAGTTCGTTGGCAAAGAAGGTGTCTCTGATTACTTGCGTGAGCTGAGTGACAAAGAGCTCAAAGCAGCCTTGGCTGTGTTGGTCAAGGCAGGCGTGAAGCACGATTGCATCATCCAAACCGGTCATGTTGCTCAAGTCATTTCTGCCGCGGCTGACAAAAAGTTTGACCTTGTGGTGATGGGCGCCAAGGGTCGTAGCGGTGTGATGGACTTGCTGTTGGGTTCTGTCGCACAGCGCGTCATGGCCACTTGCAAAAAACCTGTGCTGTTGGTGAAGTAACTCAGCGACAACGCTGATTCATCACATAAAAAAACCCGCTGGTGAGAGCCAGCGGGTTTTCTGTTTGGAGCGGGTGATGGGAATCGAACCCACGTTATTTGCTTGGGAAGCAAGAGTCCTACCATTGAACGACACCCGCAGACGTGCACATTCTAGGTGAACGGTGCTGTGTGCGTCGTGATGGGGGCTGGTTGTGGTAGTGTTGGCGTACGACTGGGTGTAGTTGGGGTGGGATAGCCGTGCCGATATTCGGCTGTTATGCCTCAAGTCATTGACCATCCCTACCGGCCCCATATCTGTCTTCGTCTCAGGTCGCCTTAACGGCCGCAATGCAGCGATTGCTGCCCTTCACCCCTACCTGCGGCGGAGGCAGCTCCTGTCCTGAGCAGCCATTTACTAGCGGCTCGCTTCTCGGCGAGCAAAGGATCGCTTGGAGCCGTCTTACAGCACGCCCGTTCTGTTTCCTTCCTCCGAAGAGCTCTGTTCTCCGTAGATCGCGTGTTATCCAATCGCCAGAGTCTTGTCGTCCACTGTGGAAGCCTTGCCGACAACGAGCTCACTATCATGGAGCGACGGCGCGATCTGCGATGTCGCAAAGATGATTTGGTGGTCTGCCGGTAGCGACCCGCTCAGCTTGACCACAAGCTCTTGAAGATGGTGAGAGCGCTCGATCTCCTGGCCTCCGTCTTCAATGCCGTCCAATAGTAGGAATCGGGGAACGCGGAAGAACTCGTGCTTCGCGCTGGCTGCCAACAGTGCCAGGTGGAAACAATGCTTCAGTATCACCATTGAGCTCTCAGAGAACTGAGTGTGGCCATTCACAGTGACGCGGTTGTCGCCGAAGCTCCAGTCAACTTTGGCTGCGCTGATGAACTCCTCTTGGCGTGGAAGTTCGGATCGCAAGAGACTGACAAGCTCGTTAGCAACGGAGAGACTCGCCTCTGTTTTTATTGCTTCGTCCTTGTTCTCCAAGAACAGAATTTTGTCCTGAAGTGCGCTTTTGCGCGCCTCAAGGGTGGCACGCTTACTTTGGAGGTCTTCGATGACACCTGCCAATTTCTGGTACTCGCCGATTTGAACTAGCTTCTGCTTCAGTTCGCCAAGCCGCAAGATCGCCGCGTCTATTTCTCTTTCGACTGGCGAAGCCCACTCCTGGGTGGCCAGTCGATATTGACCCTCTAGTTGTTTGAGTTCGCGTGACAAGACAGGCAGCTCTCTGGTTAGCTCCTTGAGCTTCGCATCTCTTTCTTCCAAAAGCTTAGCGGACTCTCTGCGCTGCAACGCAAGCTCGTTCCGCATCCGAAGCAGCTGGGAGTCCGCAGGAGCCAACGTAGCGGAGCTCTTGCAGAGGTGACAGATGGGGGCGTCGTTTGGCTCGGCTTTGTCCTCAACTGCTGCCAAGCAACACGGACAGAAATTGAACTTGATCGCACCAAGATACTTTCGGGTCGCCTCTGAGTCCTCCAGCGCGCTAAGTCGTCGCTCTAATTCGCCCACGAAAAGCTTCGAGTCTTCAACTTCGAGCAACAGGCTTTGAAGTTCGTCGCCTGCCGCCACGTACTTCTTCTGGGTCACCGTGAGAGATTCCCGCAGGGCCGCAATAACCTTTGACGATTGCTCCTTCTCGTTTTCAGCTTGCCTAGCGTTTTTTCGAAGCTCGACAACCTTCTCATTCAAGGTCACGATTTCACTGCTGAGAGATACCGCCTCCGCTTGAAGGAAGTCTGTAGTGTTGCCGCCGCCTTGACCCGACCTACCCAGAATGCTGAACAAGCTTCTAAGGTCAGACACCGACTTCGAAAGCTGGGCATCGACCGTCTTAAGCTCCAGTTGGGCATCGTAAAGGTCCGCGCTGTAGATGCCGCACAGGTAATTTCCAACCGTCTCGCGCGTGAGGATCGTGTCAAACGGCTCCGCACGAAAGATTGCGTCATGCGGCGTACGCTGGTCCACATAAAGCAGGCGCAGCAGTTGGTGCATCGTGATGTTGGAAGCGCCTTCCCCTCGGAGTTCAGGCATCTCTAGCAATCGGAAAATGACCTGGGAGAAGCTTTCCTTCGACGCGGACCGCTGATACGGGTAGGTCTCCCATTCCGAGCGAGGTGCTGCGTTGGCCGCTTCCAGCGTCCCCCAAAAGATAGAGAGTGGATTTCGGGGGGAGTCGCTGACGGGCCGCGACACAGTCAAAGGTAGGCCGTTCAGTTCCAGTTCAGCTTTAACCTCGCTACAGAGAAGAGCTTCGCCCTTCCAGGGTACGTTGTCACCACCTAGTGCGTAGAAGATGAAATCCACCACAGTCGACTTTCCGGACGCGTTCTGCCCGCGAATGATGTTCACGCCTTCGTGGAAATCAGCCTGATAGGCAATTCGCTTTTCACGGAGGACGCAGAGCTTGCGGAGTTGAAGGGTCGGCTTATAGAGCGTCATATCGGTATTCAGCTAGGCCGCTTCTTGCCTTGAGGCCGTCGGGGCCGCGAAGCGGGAGGGACATAAGTAGCGGCAGCATTTCTCTGAAGAAAGGTGCTTCGAGCTCTTTCAGGGCATCTACTCGATCCTTGAGCTCTGACGGAAGTAGCGCGTCAGCACGCTTCACGTCCACATCATCAGCCTGATCACGAAAGACAAGGGCCGCCGCTTCTAGGCATGCAATTGCCGCGTCGTGAGTCTTGCTCAGCGACGTGAACATGCCTTTGGGGTTGATGGGAGCGCGGTAGGGACTGTCACTCGATACCATGGCCTTCTTTGCCGCGGTTGAACCAGGAGGGAGCCTGAACCCTGAGGCCACCGAAGGGAAGCAAAGGACGAAGTCAAGAATCTGAAGGCGGTCCTTCTCCATCTCGACGCATTCAGATAGCAAGGCGAGTACACGGAAAACACAGTGGTAAGCATCTAGCGCGGGGTGATAAATGAGCATGTCAATCCCACTTGATATGGCAATTGCCTGCAAGATAAAAGACCATTGCCATCACCACTCCAGGGTCTAACGACAGAGGGCTGGGCTCCATGGACTGCGCAACCGGAGCAACGACTTTGTCGTGCATGGCGGCGTCGACTTCTGCGCGTGAGGCGTTTGCCGCAAGCAAAGGAGAGACATGCAGCAGGAAGCGATTCCGAAGGTCACTCAGGACGCAGGCGAATATTTGCTGCGCCGTCTCTGACGTCTGGAAACGCATGATCTTCTTCATTGCGCGTTCCTTCTCAGCTTCAGCAAAGGGAATGAGGTCTTTTCTGTCAGACGCAGTTAGCTTTTCCGCCAGCGTTCGGCTGACCTCGGATGCCGGTCTGTCGAGGAAATGCTGAAGTTCCTCAATGAATGTATCGACGGAAGTGGCTCCAGACTGTGTGGCTTCAAGACGCAGTCGCTCATATAGCAAGCCAACATAGCCCTTTGCGGTCTCAGAGGTGAAGGTGTTGTGGGTGACGAGTACGTCGCGACCAGCGAGGTGTCCCGAAACTTGGTTTCCCTTCTGGTTCGAAATCGTCATAAGCGTAACTAGCGCTTATTGATGTCACGACCAGCCATATCGCCGCCAACCATGTTGCGTGATTGGTTCACGGAAATTCGCGTGAAATGCAACTTCACGGTAAAGCCTCCCGCAATCGCTCCCAAAATGAACGAGATAATTTCTGTGATGTATTCCATACTTCTCCTCGTCACTCCTTTTTGTTCAAAGGACAAGCCTCACGACCGAGTCCTCCTCGTCCGTCGGTCGGGAATGTAGGCCGTCCGGACCATTGACTTGTAACTGGCTCACTATCCTAATAGATTATGTAGCCAATCTCGGATGATCATCGCTTGTACGAGCTTACTCTCAGTGAGGGTCTGGTGACGAGCAACAGAGGTCACTCGAACCAGCTATCGCGAACGACTCCAAGCAGCCTAATCCGTCCTCCATAGCGAGCTTGCCGATGGCACCTTCTGACCAAGACAGTCATTGCTCAGGATTGAAAGCAGTAGATATGACTGAGACTTTCCCAAGTGTCGTTGATGGGCGCGGGACTGACTTCAAACCTCTAAACAGTCGGCAACTTGATCAAGCCACTCGTCCACCTTCCTGTGAAATTTCTCGGTTGGGACGAATGACCGGAATCGTTGGTCAACTCGGTCCTTCGGAAGCTCAATCCAACCGTCTTCCTCAAGGTTCCTGAACAGGAGCCTAATCGTGCTCTCGGCGTACGGCACTGACAAATACAAACCCTTGAGGGTGATGTTCGAGCCATCTTCAAGTGAGGCCAATTCAAGCAGCAAAGCGTAGCCAGCATCGGTGCCGTATGTCGGTAAATTCGACTTTTCCCACACTCTGATGCGCTTTAACTTGTTGATTTTATTTATTTTTATTGAATTCGACATTCTGCTTTACAAGCAGAACCATAAGTGAACTTAATAAAAACGACAACGAAAAATACCGATGAAAATCATCGCTAAATTTGATGATTCAATCATTTAAGGCGGGCATTTCTTGCTGAAAATAACAAACGTTATTCAACCTAACAACGACCCATTTAAATAGATCGTAATTTGAAAGCCAAAGGAACACCAATGTTTACAGTGAATGAGTTAGCTACTGAACCTACAAAAATCAACCTCAAAGAAGTAGATTATTCGTGCGAGACGCAAACTCGGTTCAATATCGGAAATGAAGCTCTAGCAATTACTTGGAATGCAACGCAGACCTTTGATCATAATGGCAAGCCCAAAGATTCCGATAACGACAATTAATTATAATTACTTGAAGCTGGATTTATCCAGCTTTTTTATGCGTACGTTACTAATAACAAATTCATACGATGTAACTTCTGATATTTTAATTAATAGTCTAGGAGCTGCAAGTTTTATCCGTTTAAATTTTGATCTTCCAAGAGATTGGTCTATTACCCTAACGCCAATTGATCTGACCATATCGTCAATACACGGTGTTTTTGATTCAAATAATATTTCTAAGTGCATTTGGCGTAAACCATTTATTAGCAATCCCGAGGATGATTCCTTCTGTGAAAAATTTACTCAAGAAGAGTGGAAATACACGTTGTACGAGATTGCGCTATTAATGCAAGATCAAGGAAAACTCTACATGAATTTTCCTTTCGCTGACTATGAGGTCGGCAAACTTAAACAACAAAGACACGCTAAGCGTTTTTTCAAGCTATCTAAGGCCACGGTGTATGCAAACTCAAAGCCTGTGACTAGCGAACCTACGATTGCAAAATCACTGTCAGGTCAAACACTTTCAGATGGAAGAGTTCTCTACACCACTGAGGTAACGTCTAAAGAGCTTTCAAAGGATGTTTGGTATATCCAAGACTTAATTGAAGCCAAATTTGATTTGACAGTGGTTTATCTTTATGGAGAAATCTTCAGTTTCCGGCTTGATCGTTCAAAAATTAGTGCATTAGATTGGAGGAAAGATCAATTTGAAATAGTCAAGGAATGGGACAAGGTATTGCTGGGTCATGAGTTTGAGGAGTGTGTTAAAGGCTTTATGAGCGAAATGGGTTTGGTGTATGGAAGATTAGATTTCCTCCAGTCAGAAGTCGATGATGAGCCTGTATTTCTTGAGGTCAATAAAAATGGGCAATGGGCATGGCTCGATCCAAGAAAAAACAATGGTTTATTTGCTGCCATGTGCAAAATTTATAACCCAATTGAGAAATAATTTAATCATCTCGTAGTATTTTTTTTGGAGTCGTCGATAAATGGAGTTTTTAGCAATACTGTGTGGCTTAGGTGGTTTTTTCACTACATGGAAAACATACCATTGGTTCTGGTCTTTGGCTGATCGCGTTCACGAGAGCGGATACTCATACTTCATGAAACGGGCAGGCATGTCAGTTGTGGTGGGATTGTTGAGTTATGTCTTCTTGTCGCCAGATTTTCAATCTTCAGCATCAGTTAGTCATACTAATCGTGGGAATTCAATTGAATTTAATAAAGCAGCCGATTCAAATCTTCATATTGATGAGAATTCATCGCAAGAAATACTGATCAATAGTCCGAATTCTCCGCAGCGAGATGATTCTGATATCAAGGGTGGATCGAGTGATAAAGGCGGGGGTTCGGTTAATTACAACGACGAGCCTCAGGCTATCAAGTCTGATGATCTGATTAATCAACCAGTTACCCCTAAAGAGTGACAGTTCTTGTCATGGCGTTGGGTTTTCAGATCGACCTCAACCCCCCAACCTATTAACTCTGACATGTATGCCGTCTATTGCCATTCGTGGCAAACTACCCGTATGAGTCAGGCAAACCCTAGATCGGTTGCTATCTAAGCAATCGACACACCCTTGAATTCCTCGGTTTGACGGGGGCTTCATCGAGGTTCATGAAAATATGGGGTAATTTCCTTCGAATTTGGTGTTGAGTTTCTCTGGATTTTTCTGAGTCGTAAAAAGGGGGCCGGAGGATAGCAGATAGAGTTTTTTTGGTTTTTTATATAAATTGGGGTCTGTTATCCGCCGATTTGGCTGGCGATTTGAAACCGTATGTTCGATTGGCGAGTTCCCACTCATTATTTGTTCTGTTTCTTACGTTGACCAATTCAAGCATCTCCCCGAGACTGACTGTGTCTAGTGCATAGATGTAGGTTTTCACCCCGTCTGTAGTCTTGGTTCTAGCCCGATCGTGAGATAAGCCAACTAGTTTCAGAAGTTTGTTCAATGTTTTGGTAGGGGATTTTTCTATTTCTTCCCCTATGGTGAAACCAAATTGAGCTTCCACGAAGAGACTCAGTTCTCTGCATAGCTCGACAAACTCATTAAGATCATGTGCAGAAAATTCCGAACTCTGGAATTTGTGGCCTTTGAAGACGGGAGTCGACGCTAGTAGCTCATCAAGTAATACGACTCTTGCATATCTGTCAGGCATTCTGTCGAATGGCGTTCGTACTTTGTTTGAGTATTTTTTCCTGAAACTCTTGGTAGCATCTCGCACACTTTGTCGATCTGTTAAATCTCTCAATAATCGGATAGCTCGACGAAGTTTCCCCCGCTCGTCTTTTTCTAGCAGGTCGGGAGTTACTTGGCGCTGATAAAAAACCTCAATCTTCATCCGTAGGAATGACCAGTAATCTGCTCTGGATATTTCAGCACTATCTTCAATTAGGTTTTCGATTCGTTCATATTGCCATTCATCTATTGGCTTCGCTGTCATGATGTTATTAACGTAGTCTGCTTTCTCTAGCTTCGTTCCAATCGCAAGTGCTTTATCCCCTAGAAGCTCAAATCCATCATCTTTGGGGACGTAGATAGGCTGCCAACCAGTCTTGATTTTGTAGTCAATGAAGTTTTTCTTGAGGTGATTTTTTGACTTGCGTTGATCTGTGATGATGTGGGTAGCCAGAGCTAAAAATTCGTCCTCTTCATTGTAGATTTCATCGTGAGTAACGGGATTAAAACCTATGAATGTGTTTGCAATAACTCGGTTTGCAAGCAGCTCATGCTTAATTACGCCGAATTCAGTTTCAAAACTGAAGGTTTGGGGCGATACCCATACTCGTACCTCTTTAGGGTGTCGTACTCGTCTGATCTGTTGATCAATGTCTTGGTGTGTGTTTATTTGTGTTTCGAAGAAGCCGTAGCAGCAGTCGACAATCTGCTCATTCCCGATGAAAGAAATGTCAAGGCCTGTTCCTAATGATGGGCTGCACAAGATTACGTTGTGGTTGCTGTACGCCTCTTGGAAATTCAGGATGATGTGCTGGGCTTCAGCAGTTTTCGAGTTTGTCGATGTGATGCTCTTAGAGATTTCGTTACTGAATTCCTCGACAATCATGGCCTGAAGTTGATCTACAAGAGCTTTTGAATTCGACGTGACGAAGAGCTTTTTTTTGTCTGCAATGTCTTGTTTTAGCCTGCCAATCAAGTCCTTTTTGGAGCTAAACATCTGAAAAACTTCATTGCTTGGTATGTACTCGTTAATGATGATCCATACGCGGTTTTTGTTGCTGTGGTACGGAGTTTCGATTTTTCTAAATCTCGTGAGAGTTTGGTAGGTAGTCCACCCGAGATCTGCATCTAGTGCAACCACGTTTTTTGCAGATGAAACGGTGTGCTTTAGTATCTGAAAAACAGTTTCTCGGTTTTTCACCGTCTCAGATAGGAGATGAGCTAAAACTTGTTCGCTCTCGTCAATGATGACTAGGTCGTAAACCCTACCTTGCACTTTCCAAAGGCTGTCTAAGCAAACGCCATATTGCTCTTTGCGGTTGTCGTTCTCCTGACGACTGTGATCCTTGTCGTCAAGATAACAGTTCAACTCCAGACGATTGCAAAGTTGTTTGATCAATGCTTGTCGGTGACCTATCAATAGAATCCTGTAGTCGTTCCGTAAAGAGCGTGGGGGCTCGTCAAAATCTGTATTTTCGAGTTGTTCGAGAGTTGCAAAGTCTCGAGACCTGACGACGTTTCGTATGACCTCGATCAATGACTCTGTTTTCCCAGAGCCCTTGGGACTTCGTATTAGGGTGAGGCCCCCGTGCAAATTACTGATTTCTAAATATTTTTGGTTTAGAAATTGAATTTGACTAGCTCCGTTAAATGGATCTTTCCACTTGACGTCGAACAGCCGCTCGTTTTGTCGATTACGAATGTCTGCTTGAGCATGTTTAATTGCATCAACAAAATCAAACTCATCAACTGTCTTGTTCGCTTGATTGCTATCGGATTCCATCCACCAAGTAGTTGCGCATGTTGAGCAGCGTAAGTACGTGTCTTGTTTGGCATTTAGTTTGACAAATGCGCTTGCCTTCTTGTCGTTGTGGTTTGGACAGTAGATTTTTGTGTATTCGCCGATGTCTGCGAGTTGAATGACCGCGCCGTCTAATTTTCTAACTACGAGGTCTTTTTTTAGCTTCTGTTTTGATCTTCGTGAAGTTATTCCGAAAGTGGCTACTTCATCGCTTGTCGGATTGATGCCTCTTTCTACCTGTCCTAGCTCAATCAGTTCATCTACGATATTCGAGGGAATATGTCTGCCGAAAAGTTGGTGACGAGCTTGCTGGTTTCCATATGAAATACGGGATGGGTCATATGTACTCGGGTCTCCACAGTATTTCAGGCCGAGTGCGCGTTTGACAGCTCTGTAATCGTTGGGTTCTGTTATGTCGTGATCGACTAAAAAGCAGAGCCTAAATCTGTTTTTCTCAACAGTGTGATTTGCCGTCGTATAGAAGAAGGTCAGGTGTTTTTGTGAAAATTCGTGTTCAAGTGCTTCGCTCAATGTTGTTCCAGCATCAACATCTACAGCAATCAGGTTTGTAAGGTGGTAGTTCTTGCTTGAACGTTTTTCACTGACAAGTTGGGCGCAAAAGGGGTGACCGGCAGAGATGTGTGCAATTAGCTCTTGCACTGTCAGTTCGACATTTTTCCAGCCATTCCCTAGATAGTGGGTGTCCCCGTTAACGTGTTTATCAACGATATTTGGATTGATGGCGACCTTGATTTTGTTCTCTTGCATGTAGTTCCCCCTAATAGGTCAAGTCCGATTGACCATTGACCGTGAATATGTGCAGGGGGAGGGGGAGAGCTCGGACTCAGTTCCCTATGCACACATTCCGTGTCTGAGGGTATTTATACCTCGTTGATAACCATGTTCGCTTGAGATGAGACTTGGTTCATCCTGTTAATTAGGTCTGTCGCCTTGCGGGACACCTGTGCTTGCTCAATGTGGGCATAGCGCATGGTCGTTTTGATGTCCGAGTGACCTAGGATTTCCTTGACTTCATAGAGGTTCATGCCGTTCTGAATAAGACGAGTTGCAAGCGTATGGCGCAAGGTGTGGGCTGAGCAATCTGGCAATCCTGCGCGTTGGAATGCCTTGTGAAACGTCATGTTGATGTGTTTTCTTGCCGCCCCCTGTGAATCGGTGAAAACGAACATGGAATTCCTGTTGGCATACCGTCTAGAGAGCACTTCAAACACCCTGTCTGACATGAACAAGATCGATTCGTTCTTGACCTTGGACCTCCACAGGGCTATCGACCTGTGTGTAAAGTTGATTTGGGACCACTCAAGCGTGCAAATTTCACCGTGCCTTGCCCCTGTATCTAGCAAGATGATGATGAAGTCGTGGACGTCCTGCATCTGGGTCTTGATGCGTGGAATACGGTCTTCATAGGGTGCTAGACCCTTTACATCCCGCCTTGGGTCAACTGCCTCAAGAAGGCGCTGTTCTTCCTCGACAGTCAGGTAACGGAGACGACCACGAGACAGTTTGACACTGGGGATTTCGACTTCGGGGACCTGATAGCCCATCCGCTTGGCATATTTGATGGTTCCGCCAATTTGGTTCAATGCGTGCTTGATCGTCTGGTTACTGTATGCCTTACGCTCCATGTCCACCTTGAAGCGTTCGATGTCACGACTCTGCAAAACGTGGAGGTGAGGGACGTAGGCGAAGAACTCTGCCGCCCGCATTGACCAGAGATTGACCACGTAGTGGCTGACGATCTTCTTCTTGGATGCTGAATACGCTTTGAATGCTTCCAGCGTGTCGATAGTTGGCTTGATGCCTAGTTGATATTGCTCGATCAACTGCTTGCGCCAGTTTGATTCGAGGCGCTCTGCAAGGGCTTTGTCGGTTGTTTTGGACGACTTGATGTGGTTTTTTCCCAAGTACTGGAATTGGATGTACCAGTACTTCGAGCCGTCACGCTTGATGATTGCCATTGACGGTTGAACGATCAGTCGGTTTTCTGTTTACGGAACTTGCGACTGATGTTGTAGTAGTAGGTTGGGGAGCCCTTGGGCGTTACATCTGCCCCTTCGATGAATGCTCGAAGGACAACTTCACGCTGCTCGTCATGGATTAACCTGTAGATTGCCCTTGCAGCGTCTGCTTTGCTGCCCCCGTCAGTAAGGAGGGTTCGACCGTCTTGCACCGCCTTGGCATAGCGGTTTTTGTCCTTGGCTTCGATGGGCTGCTTGGGTGTTTCAGGGGATGTTTTGGTCATGGATGCTCCACACGGTTGTTAAGGTGTGGGGACCATCCCTTAGAAGATGTTGTTAGACAACTGTTAATATGACCTTCGCTTATTTTTTTGAAATATTTAATGATTTGCGCGGCCTTGAGCATGCGTTTTATATGGACCTTATAGCTGAATGGATCAGGTATGCAAGTGAGAACTCCCTTATCTCGGCTTTGCTTGCTGCGTGTGTCATCTTCATAGTTAGAAAGGCCGTGGTGCACTACCAAGATGTGCGAGATACCAACCTTATTTGTGAATATTTGGCTGAATCCGCTTCAATGACTGGCTATGTTTTTCGTTCAACACATGCTATTTCGGCCTGCACCAGAATTTCAGAGTCACGGGTTGTTGAGCTTTGCATCAAGCACCCGAAAATCAAACGCAACGAAAAGGAAAAACAATCATGGCAACTTTTGGCTCAGTGAAAGTGTTTTTATTGTGGAGTCTTGCCACATTACTCGTCGGGTGTGCGACCCCCGTGAGTCATACAAACGTCCCTTTGGGAACGTATGACAAAGATACAGAATTTGGTATCGAGTCAAGGGAAGATGGCTTTGGCATTACTGTCTACTACTCTCGCTACCAGTTCATTCCTGAAAGTAGTGCTGTTGCTACAGCTTGCAAGAGTCAGGTTATGGTTATTGCGTGGGAGCACGCTGATAAAGTTGGAAGGCAGATTGCTCCTGTGAATGAGCAGCGCGTTCGACTTTCTATGGGACGCAATGGTTTGACTGGTATCACGTCTTGTCAGGCTACCGCGATCGTCAATTGGAAGTGATGAGCTTTTGAGGGACCAAGTGCATTTGGTGGGATTAGATGTCAAAAGGTGAGCGTGGACCTTTTAATATTGGTAGGTGTTGGCATCCCCCGCTGCGGAAATCCAGTCTGGGTAGTGACTGGGGTAGCCCAATACACCACCTGTATGTGTGGAACTGCTGGATGAGGGGAGTGTGATGTCCTCTGCGGAATAGGTGTGAATGCCACGACACGCAAGTAGGGGGTTGGGAAGCAAGAGTCCTACCATTGAACTACACCCGCAATGTTTGCCATTGTAGGCAAAGTACGGTTTGGCTTATGGCTCAATCAGGCTTGTGCCAGTGCTTGCTGCATGACTTGACCGACTCGGTCAAAGTAAGTGTAGGCCGCGGTTGTCGGCACCAAGTATTTAGTGCGACGGTTTTTGCCTTCAAACACGGTGTCGATCATGCCCAGCTCGCGCAACTGGTCCAGCTTGCGATGAATGGTGGCAGGTGAGGCAATGCTGTTCAAAGCCATGGCATCAGTCACCGTCAAGGGCTTCGCTTGGGTGTGATGCACAGCGATCACTTCCAAGAGTTTTTTGGCATCCAAGTCCATCGCTGGCGCGTTTGACCCTCCATCCAAAGCGTGAATGAGGTTGAGAAAGCGCAGATAAATTTGTTTGGAGT
>JACCDY010856998.1_pt1 | contig 13113 bp, 9 predicted proteins | sample 7446391 | NCBI WGS metagenome assembly JACCDY01 (sample SAMN15323451, study PRJNA562643) | freshwater metagenome | isolation source: river surface water | place: USA:Blue River Watershed | collected 2017-08-18 | reverse complement strand
GCTCGCGGACAAAGAACATTCCCTGAGTACCATCCTTGCATCCAAATTCGAGCTCAGAAAAATATCCGAAATTACTCAGTTCTTTTATAAAATCAGATCGAGTTGTGCTTGTGCTCACTTCGAGGGAATGATTACCGAAAATCTTCACAATGTCTTCCTTTTTGTCGATAAAGAAGACGCTTGATGAGCCGCCATGAAAGCGATAGAGGATCTTGCGGCGCTGCGCTGAGTATTCATTCATATGCATCAGCAAAAGAATTTGAGAAACGAATTCGTAGGGTGATCCTCAATGAAGATGCAGAAAAAATATTGCTGGAAAAATAAATAATGCAGAAATTAATGGTTTTCAGCAGCTCCTACAAAAAAAACAGCCCGTCGAGCGGGCTGCTTGTAAGTCAAAGTAAAAAGCTATTTTTTGCTCGGAATATACAAATCCGTAATACTCCCCAACCCCATCTCCGCCGCAAACATCGGCGTCTCTGACAAAGTCGGATGCGCATGCACGGTCAGCGCCAGATCGTCGAGATCAGCTCCCATCTCCATCGCCAGCACTGTCTCAGCCAGCAGCTCGCCGGCGTTCACGCCCACGATACCGGCACCGATGATGCGCTTGGTGGTCGGATCCCACAGCAATTTAGTCACGCCATCATCGCGTCCCATGGCGAGTGCACGGCCTGACGCGGCCCAGGGGAAGCTGGCTTTTTCAAAGGGAATGCCTTTGGCCTTGGCTTCGGCTTCCGTGACGCCCATCCACGCAATCTCAGGATCGGTATAAGCGACCGAGGGAATAGTCATTGCATCGAATGCGACCTTGTGACCCGCAATGACTTCAGCGGCAACCTTCGCTTCATTGGTGGCTTTGTGCGCGAGCATTGGGTCGCCGCAGATATCGCCAATCGCAAAAATATGGGGCACGTTCGTACGCTGCTGCTGATCGACTGGGATGAAACCTCGCTCATTGACGATGACACCAGCCTTATCAGCCGCGATCTCTTTCCCGTTCGGACGACGACCTACAGCAAGCAGCACCATGTCGTACATCTGCGGTTCTTTGGGTGCGTTCTCGCCTTCGAACGTCGCGAGCAAGCCATTGGCACGCGCCTCGAGCTTCGTGACCTTGGTCTTGAGCATGATCGCCTCATAGCGCTTTTCGATGCGCTTGTGCAGGGGCTTGACGATGTCGCGATCAGCCGCCGGGATCAGCCCATCAGCGAATTCAACCACGCTGACCTTGGCACCAAGCGCGTCATACACGCAAGCCATCTCGAGGCCAATGATGCCGCCGCCGATGACCAGCATGCGCTTGGGGATCTGGCGCAGCTCAAGCGCGCCAGTGGAATCCACTAGGCGCGGATCGTCGTAAGGGAAACCGGGAATCTTCGCGACCGACGAACCGGCAGCGATGATCGCATTCTTGAACGCGATGGTCTTCGTACCTTCTGCGGTCTCCACGCTGAGTGAGTTCGGCGAAGTGAAACCACCCTTGCCCTGCACGACCTGTACCTTGCGCGCCTTGGCCAGACCGGAGAGACCGCCGGTCAGCTTTTTGATCACGCTCTCTTTCCAGCCTCGCAGTGCACTGATATCGATCTCGGGCCTGGACATTTTTATGCCGAAGTGCGACATCTCCTCTGCTTCGGTGATCACCTTGGCTGCGTGCAGCAAAGCCTTCGAAGGAATGCAGCCCACGTTCAGACAGACACCGCCGAGCGATGCATAACGTTCAACCAGCACCACGCGCTGACCCAGATCAGCCGCACGAAAAGCTGCGGTGTAGCCGCCGGGGCCGGCACCCAGCACCAGCGTGTCGCACTCGATATCAGCATGACCGGCGAAGCTGGCAGCAACAGGGGCCGGCGCTGCGGATCCCGAAGGCATCGGCACGGCGGGCGCTGTTGCCGATGATGCAGCGGCTGATGATGATGCGGCCGCTACGGGGACGCTGGCATCGGCCGCTTCCAGCAACAGGATCAGCGAACCTTCTGCGACTTTGTCACCCAGTTTGACCTTGAGCTCTTTGACAACACCCGCATGACTGCTCGGTATCTCCATACTCGCTTTGTCGGACTCCACCGTAATCAACGACTGCTCGGGTTTGACGGTATCACCCGGCTTGACAAGCAATTCGATGACTTCCACTTCTTTGAAATCGCCAATATCGGGGACTTTGATTTCCATCTGGCTCATTGTTTGGCTCCGTAACGCTTACAGCAGTGTCTTGCGCATATCTGCCAACACGTCGGCGAGATACACGGTGAAGCGCGCGCCGAGCGCACCGTCAATCACGCGATGGTCATAGGACAGCGACAGCGGAAGCATGAGCCGTGGCGCGAATTGTTTGCCATCCCAGATCGGCCTGATCTCGGATTTCGACAAGCCGAGTATGGCGACCTCCGGCGCATTGATGATCGGCGTGAATGCCGTTCCGCCAATGCCGCCGAGCGAAGAGATCGTGAAGCTGGCGCCCTGCATGTCTGCAGGTTTCAGCTTGCCGTCACGTGCCTGTGCAGAGAGCTCGCCCATTTCCTTCGCGATCTCGGCTAGGCCTTTCTGATCGGCGTTCTTCACCACCGGCACCACCAGTCCTTGCGGTGTATCGGCTGCAAAACCGATGTTGTAATAATGCTTGAGGATCAGGTTCTCGCCATTCGCGTCGAGTGATGCATTAAATGCAGGGAATTTTTTTAGCGCGGCGACACTGGCCTTGATCACAAAGGCGAGCATGGTCAGCTTGACGCCAGACTTGGACAGCGACTCGTTGGCGCTCTTGCGGAAGGCTTCCAGCTCGGTGATATCAGCCTGATCGAATTGCGTCACATGCGGGATCATCACCCAGTTGCGGTGCAGATTCGGGCCACTGATTTTCTTGATACGAGACAGCGGCTCGAGCGAGGTCTGACCGAACTTGGAGAAATCAAGCGAGGGCCAGGGCAGTAGTGACATCCCTGTGCCACCACCACCCGCCACCGGGGCAGCAGCGGAACCCGACATCACACCTTTGACGAAACCCTGCACATCTTCGAGCAGGATACGGCCTTTGGGCCCGGAGCCATTCACGCGTGATAAATCGACGCCCAGCTCGCGAGCAAACTTGCGCACGGACGGTGATGCATGCGCGCGCTGCCCTTCAGACGTAGCAGCGGCCGAGACAGCGGGTACGGTGGCAACGGCAGGTGCTGGAGCAGCTTGAGCTGCGGGCGCCACTGTGGGCGCCGCGGCGGAAGTCGGAGCGGGCGCAGCAGCGGGCGCGGTGGCAGCTGCACCTGCTTCTGATGGCTCCAGAAGCAAAATCAGTGAGCCCTCGGCGACCTTGTCACCGAGCTTGACCTTCAACTCTTTGACGACGCCCGCGTGGCTGCTGGGTATCTCCATGCTGGCTTTGTCGGATTCGACGGTGATCAGCGATTGCTCAGCCTTGACGGTGTCGCCTGGTTTGACCAGTAACTCGATGACTTCGACTTCCTTGAAATCACCAATATCCGGCACTTTGATTTCTACTTGACTCATCTTCTTGCTCCGTGATGTCACGACTTCTTTTTGCGGAGGTATCTCGCCGACGGTGAGCGACGAGGCACAACTTGTTGTTCACGACAAGCGCCGCTGGCAAGCCCGCGGCGTGGCGACGACGGTACGCTGCGGGATTACTGAAGCACAGGATTGGGTTTGTTCGGATCAATGCCGTACTTCTGCACTGCTTTCGCAACGACAGATGCATCGATGCTGCCCGCGTCAGCCAGTGACTTGAGTGCAGCCACAGTCACGAAGTAACGATTGACCTCGAAAAACTCCCTGAGCTTGGCGCGCGTATCCGAGCGACCAAAACCGTCAGTACCGAGTACTCTGTAGTGGCGATCTTTCGGCATGTAGGCACGAATCTGATCGGCGTAAGTACGCATGTAGTCGGTTGCTGCGATCACCGGACCTTCCGAGGCTTGCAGTGCTTGCGTGACAAAAGGAATGCGCGGTGTCTTGGCTGTCGGGTTCAGCAGATTCCAGCGTTCCGCATCCTGACCATCGCGTGCCAGCAACGTGAACGAAGGCGCTGACCAGATATCGGCAGCAATATCCCAATCCTTCTCAAGCAAGTCAGCGGCGGCAATGACCTCGCGCAAGATGGTGCCCGAACCCATCAGCTGCACCTTGTGCTTCGCTTTCTTCGCTGCGGATGGCTGCAGCAGATACAGACCTTTGAGTATGCCCTCTTCCTGTCCGGCTTTCAGACCCGGGTGGCTGTAGTTCTCGTTCATCAGGGTGATGTAATAGAACACATCTTCCTGCTTCTCGACCATGCGTTTCAGGCCATCCTGAATGATCACCGCAACTTCGTGCGCGAAGGTCGGGTCATAGGGCATGCAGTTCGGTATGGTCGAAGCCAGCACATGGCTGTGGCCATCTTCATGCTGTAAGCCTTCGCCGTTCAGGGTGGTGCGGCCTGAGGTGCCGCCGAGCAGAAAACCGCGTGCACGCATATCCCCCGCTGCCCAGGCCAGATCACCGATGCGCTGCAGGCCGAACATCGAATAGAAAATATAGAACGGTATCATCACTCGATTGTTCGTCGAGTACGAGGTCGCCGCGGCGATCCATGAGCTCATCGCACCGGCTTCATTGATACCTTCTTGGAGGATCTGGCCGGCTTTGTCTTCGCGGTAGTAGCTGACCTGATCTTTGTCGACCGGCTCGTAGAGTTGGCCTTGCTGACTGAAGATACCAATCTGACGGAAAAAACCTTCCATGCCGAAGGTGCGTGCTTCGTCAACGAGGATAGGCACGACACGCGGGCCGAGATTAGCGTCGCGCAGCAGCACAGTCAGGGTGCGCACATAGGCCTGCGTCGTCGAGATCTCGCGCCCCTCGGCAGTCGCATCCAATACCGGCTGAAACGCCGACAGCGGCGGGACTGGCAAGGTCTCTTCGGCGACACGACGTCGTTGCGGCAGATAGCCGCCCAGCTGCTTGCGGCGCTCGTGCAGATACTTCATTTCTGGCGCATCGTCGGACGGCTTGTAGAACGGGACGTCGTGTAGTTTGTCATCGGGCACCGGGATACCGAAGCGGTCGCGCATCTCGCGAATGGCATCGTCATCAAGCTTCTTGGTCTGGTGCGCGGTGTTGCGCGCCTCGCCCGACTTGCCCATGCCGTAACCCTTGACCGTTTTTACCAGCAGCACCGTCGGCTGACCCTTGTGCTCTTGAGCCGACTTGTACGCGGCGTAAATCTTGTGTGGATCATGACCACCGCGCAGCAAACGCCAGATATCGTCGTCCGACATATTGGCCACCAGCTCCAGCGCCTTGGGATGCTTGCCAAAGAAATGCTTGCGCACATAGGCGCCATCCTTGGCCTTGTAGTTCTGGTATTCGCCATCGACGGTTTCCATCATGATCCGCTGCAGCACGCCGTCCTTGTCGCGCGAGAGCAGATCGTCCCAGTTCGAGCCCCAGATCACTTTGATGACATTCCAGCCTGCACCCCGGAAATCGGCTTCGAGCTCTTGAATGATCTTGCCGTTGCCGCGCACTGGGCCATCGAGTCGCTGCAAGTTGCAGTTAATGACGAATACGAGGTTGTCGAGCATCTCGCGACCGGCCATGCCGATTGCACCCATCGATTCCGGTTCGTCCATTTCACCATCGCCGCAGAACGCCCAGACCTTTCGGTTGGCGGTGTCAGCGATTTGGCGAGCGTGCAGGTATTTCAGGAAGCGCGCCTGATAGATCGCCATCAGCGGACCCAGGCCCATCGATACGGTAGGGAATTGCCAGAAGTCCGGCATCAGCTTCGGATGCGGATAGGACGACAGGCCCTTGCCATCGACTTCGCGCCGGAAATTCAGCATTTGCTCTTCTGAGATACGGCCTTCAAGGAAGGCGCGCGCATAAATGCCCGGCGAAGAGTGGCCTTGTATATAGAGCAGGTCGCCGCCATGATGCTCGGTCGGCGCATGCCAGAAATGGTTGAAGCCGATGCCCAGCATGTTCGCCAGCGACGCAAAGCTCGAGATATGGCCGCCCAGATCGCCATCGGCTCGGTTGGCCTTGACCACCATCGCCATTGCATTCCAGCGCATGTAGGAACGGAGCCGCTCTTCATATTCCAGATTGCCCGGGCAGTGCTCGCCCAGATGCGCGGGAATCGTATTGACGTAGGCGGTGTTACTGGAAAAAGGAATGTGCGCGCCGCGACGGCGGGCCAGATCAACCATGCGCTCAAGCAGATAGTGCGCGCGCTCCGCACCCTCCAGCTCAATTACGGATTCGAGGGCATCAAGCCACTCTTGCGTTTCCATCACATCGGGATCATTCGCGGCTTGCGCCAGGATGTTGTCGAGCTGGGCTGACATGAGCAGGTCTCCTTGCTTTTATGAGGTGCCGGGAGGCAGGTCGCGGGCCGGGTCACAGCCAGCATGCCTTTCATTCTGGCGGGTATCCAGAATTCACGGAAGTGTATCAGCACCGCCGATTTTTTCAAACTGCGATATTACATTTCATAATATGATAAGTAAACAAAAAGTAAACTGAAAAGGGGCTCTAATGTAATCGCTTGCGGCCTTCCGCGACGTCCGGAACGGCCTGACCTTGCACGGCATCAAACGAGGCCGCCCCGTATAATCAGGCCTCTATTCCTCCTCCACCTGCTCTCCTTATGAACGCAAAAATCATTGACGGAAACCTGCTTTCCAAACAACTCCGCGCCGAGGTGGCTGAACGTGCGGCCGCCCTCACCGCCAAAGGCAGGCAGCCCGGTCTGGCCGTGATCCTGGTCGGTGACAGCCCGGCATCGCAGGTGTATGTGCGAAACAAAATCAAGGCCTGCGAGGACAACGGCATTCACTCCGTGTTCGAGAAGTACGATGCGTCGATGTCTGAGGCCGAGCTGCTGGCGCGCGTGGACGCGCTCAACAAAGACCCGAAAATCAACGGCATTCTGGTGCAGTTGCCGCTGCCCCCGCACATCGATTCGCACAAGGTCATCGAAGCCATCGCTGCGGAAAAAGACGTGGATGGTTTCCATATCAGCAACGCTGGACTGCTGATGACTGGGCAGCCGCTGTTCCGGCCCTGTACGCCCTACGGCGTGATGAAAATGCTGGAATCGATCAATTATCCGGTGCGCGGTGCGCATGCGGTCGTGGTCGGCGCATCGAATATCGTCGGCAAGCCGCAGGCCATGCTGCTCTTGCAGGCGGGTGCCACCGTCACTATTTGTAATTCCAAAACACGCGACCTCGGTCATCATGCGCGCGACGCGGACATTCTGGTGGTGGCGACCGGCAAGCGGAACATCGTGACCGCCGACATGGTCAAGCCCGGCGCAGTGGTGATCGACGTTGGCATGAACCGCGACGATGCCGGCAAGCTGTGCGGCGATGTGGACTACGGCCCGTGCGCTGAGGTAGCCGGATGGATCACGCCGGTACCCGGCGGCGTCGGACCCATGACCATCACCATGCTGCTGGTGAATACGATCGAGGCCGCAGAGCGCGGCTGATCACTCGAACTGACCCAATCCTGAACCATGACTGATAACGCATTACTGGATTTTACTGACCTGCCCCGCTTCGATCTGTTCAAACCCGATCACGTGACGCCTGCGATCAGCCAGTTGCTGGACGAGGCGCGCGCTACCGTCGCCGCGCTTGAATCACCCGGGGCGCCCTTCAGCTGGCAGGAATTTGTGCTGCCACTGGAGCGCGTCACCGAGCGACTCGGACGCGCCTGGGGCGTGGTCGGTCATTTGAACGCCGTGGTTGATACACCCGAGCTGCGCGCCGCCTATAACGATAACCTGCCCAAGGTCACCGAGTTCTGGACCGAGCTGGGGCAAAACCTCAAGCTGTTTGAAAAATACAAGGCGCTGCAAGGCAGCGGTGAATATCAAACGCTGAACGCCGCGCGCAGAAAAATCGTCGATCATGCGATCCGTGATTTTCGTCTGGGCGGTGCCGAGCTACCGGACGACAAAAAAGTGCGCTTTGCCGAGATACAGGAGCAGCAGGCTGCACTGTCGACTCGCTTTTCCGAGAATGTGCTCGACGCGACCAACGCCTACGAATTTATCGTCGACGACGAAAGCCGCCTGTCCGGACTGCCGGACGATGTGAAACAGGCGGCACGCGCATCGGCGGAACGCGAAGGCAAGACCGGCTGGCGCTTCACGCTGCACTTCCCCTCGTATTTCCCAGTGCTGCAGTACGCGGACGACCGCGCTCTGCGCGAAACGCTCTATCGAGCCAGCGCGACCAAGGCATCAGAACTTGGCGCGAATCCGGACTGGGACAACACCCAAAACATTATCGACATCCTGAAGCTACGCGACGAAGAAGCACAATTGCTCGGTTATGCCAATTTCGCCGAAGTGTCGCTGGTGCCCAAGATGGCGACCTCGCCACAGCAAGTAATCCAGTTTCTGCAAGATCTGGCCAAGCGCGCGCGTCCGTTTGCAGAGAATGACCTCGCGGAGCTGAAGAATTTTGCAAAAGCCGAGCTCGGACTGGATAAGCTCGACGCTTGGGACATGGCCTATGCCTCGGAAAAACTGCGTGAGAAACGGTACGCCTTCTCCGAACAGGAAGTGAAACTCTATTTCCCCGAGCATAAAGTCGTTGGCGGTCTGTTCAGGCTGATACAAAACATGTTCGGCGTCGAGATCCAGCCTGACCAGAGCCCGGTCTGGCATGCCGATGTGAAGTTTTATCGGATCGAGAAAAAAGGCCAGCTGATTGGTCAGTTCTATCTCGATCTGTATGCGCGCAAGGGCAAGCGTGGCGGCGCATGGATGGATGATGCACGCGGCCGCAAGAATCTTGCTGGCGACTTGCAGACACCGATCGCTTATCTGACCTGCAATTTCACCGAACCTGCGATCGTCGATGGCGTGAAAAAGCCAGCCTACTTCACGCATGATGAGGTCATCACACTGTTCCATGAATTTGGCCATGGCCTGCATCACATGCTGACTGCCGTCGATGAGCTAGGCGTATCGGGCATCGCCGGTGTCGAATGGGATGCGGTCGAACTGCCCTCGCAGTTCATGGAGAACTTTTGCTGGGAATGGGATGTGTTGCAGCACATGACTGAGCACACAGACACCGGTGAGACACTGCCACGTGATCTGTATGACAAAATGATCGCTGCGAAGAATTTTCAGTCTGGTATGCAGATGCTGAGACAGGTCGAATTTTCGCTATTCGACATGCATCTGCATTTCGATTTCGATCCGAACAGCAGCAAGACGGTCGCTGAGCTACTCGCCGAGGTACGGCATCAAGTGGCCGTCATCATTCCGCCGGCATTCAACCGCTTCCAGCACTCGTTCTCGCATATCTTTGCCGGTGGCTATGCAGCAGGCTACTACAGCTACAAGTGGGCGGAAGTCTTGTCCGCGGATGCGTACGGCGCGTTCGAGGAAGCCCAGGGCGATCCAAACCGCCTCGCCGAGACCGGGATGGCGTTTCACCGCGAGATTTTGTCAGTCGGCGGTTCGCGTCCCGCGCTGGAATCTTTCACTGCCTTTCGTGGCCGCGAGCCCAGCATTGATGCGCTACTGCGGCACAATGGCATGGTGTCGGCCTGATCCACAACCTGGCGTAGAGAGCGATGACGCGCGTAGATTTTCATAGCAAGGTACCGGACAAGTTACTGTACGCTTGCCGTCTGGTGCGCAAGGCGCGCGCAGCGGACATGAAAGTCGTGGTGCATCTGGAGGATGGACGTCAGCTGCATGCGTTTGATGAGGCGCTGTGGACTTTTTCGGAACAGGATTTCCTGCCCCATGTACAGGCAGGAGATGCGCTGGCCGCGCAGACGCCGGTGATCCTGTCGCAAGATGCGAACGATCCGCTCCCGCATCATCAGGTGCTGATCAATCTGTCACAGCGCACGCCCGAGCACTTCGCGCGCTTTGAACGTCTGTTCGAGATCTTGTCCACTGACGAGTCAGACCTCGCCGCAGGTCGAGAACGTTACAAACAATATCAGCAGCGTGGTTATCCCCTGACCCACTTCGTGGCGGAGAAAACATGAACCCACCGAACCAGCACGACACTGAGATCCCCGTCCTCACGGATATTCTTCACGAGGATGCGGTGGGTCCCGACGTAGCGACCGATACGGCGGCTAGCGAGGCAGCCGCCGAAGATGCCGAGCTGCTGCGCGAGATCGAGGAAGAGATCAGCGCGCGTATCGCTGCGGAACTTTCTGACCAGATACCCATTCTGATAGAGGCCGCGCTGCAAGAGCATCTGCCACCAGCGGTAGGCGCCAAGCTTCAGGCAGAAATCATGACCGCGCTGGCGGCGACGTTGCCACTCGCCGCCGAGGCCGCGACCGAACAGGTCGCCGGCACACTGGCACAGGAAATCGGCGCACTGCTGGAACAAAGACTGGAGATGCGGGTGCGTGAAGTCGTTGCTCAGGAATTCTCGCGATTGCAGCAGTGATACGGTGAACCGGCGATGCAAATACGCCTCCCTGTGGCGGAAATGACGCCGCAAACTCGGGACGGCTGCTTACAATTCGCGCGTCACCCATCTACTTGATGAATAGTTAGTGCGGCAGAGTGCCACCCAAGTCGCATCACCATCGAAAACACCGGAAGATTCAATGAAAGTCATCGTACTGGGCGCGGGCATCGTCGGCACCGCTTCCGCCTGGTTCCTGCACAAGGCCGGCCACGACGTTACCGTCATCGAGCGCCAGCCCGGCGCCGCTCAGGAAACCAGCTTCGCCAATGGCGGGCAAATCTCTGTATCGCATGCAGAGCCCTGGGCCAATCCCTCCGCACCGCTGAAAGTGCTCAAGTGGCTGCGCCACGAAGATGCCCCGCTGCTGTTCAGGCTGCGTCCCGAATGGCTGCAGTGGCGCTGGGGTCTGGAATTTCTACGCCAGTGCACCCCGGGTCGCACCGCACACAATATTCGCCAGATCGTCGCGATTGCCGAGTACAGCCGGCAAACCTTGCAAGCACTACGCGCCGAGACCGATATTGCCTATGACTGCGAGACGCGCGGGATACTGCATTTCTACACTGATGCGCGTGAGTTCGAGCAGTCGCTACCGGCAGCGCAGCTGATGCGTGACCTGGGCTGCCCGCGCGAGACGGTCAGCACCGAAGACGTGTTGAGAATAGAGCCTTCGCTCTCACCCGTGCGGCACAAGATCGTTGGCGGCGATTTCACCGCTACTGATGAATCAGGCGATGTACACAAGTTCACCACCGGGCTGGCTGACCATTGCGCGCAGGCTGGCGTGCAGTTCCGCTTCAATCATCTGGTCACCCGTCTGCTGGCCGAGGGTACCGGTGCAGCGGCTCGCATCTCCGGCGTGGAAGTGATTGATGCGCATGGCCGCCATCAGGTGCTGCAGGCAGACAGCGTGGTACTGGCAATGGGCAGCTTCTCGACACGGCTGGTCAAACCGCTGGGTATTGATCTGATGCTGTATCCGGGTAAAGGTTACTCGGCAACGTATCGCGTTCTCGATCCGGCACTGACGCCACGCGTGTCGCTGACCGATGATGGCCACAAGCTCGTGATCTCACGACTCGGCGATCGGCTGCGTGTTGCCGGTACCTGCGAGATCAATGGCTATTCGCGTGAGCTCAATCCTGTCCGCTGCGAGGCCATCACCCGGCGTGTTCAAGAATTGTTCCCTGGCGCTTGCGACTATGAACAGCCGCAGTACTGGGCGGGTCTGCGGCCGCTGACGCCATCGAATGTGCCTTACATCGGCCGAACGCCATACACGAATCTTTTTCTGAACACCGGACATGGCACGCTGGGCTGGACCATGGGCTGCGGCTCGGGTCGGGCGATTGCCGAGATCGTTTCCGGTCGTAGACCAGACATTGATTTCGAATTCACCGGTATGCGTTCGCGTACGCGCACCGGCAGTGTGGACGTCCTCCCCGCTTCAGCGATCCGCTCCTGACCATCGACAGCCATGCCGCGGCTGAACGCTGCATGGGCTGACCACATCCGCTTCAGCAAAAGCCTCCCGCAGACAAATCGAAGATAATTCGGTTTTTGTCACCGGGAGGAATCATGCGCTTCACCCCAACCCTGCTGCCCCTGCTGTCGATCGCCTCGCTGCTGTCGGCGTCGGCCTACGCGCAAGAGCAAGTCGTGAAGATCGGACATGTCGCTCCACTGTCCGGACAAGTCGCTCACCTCGGCAAAGATAATGAAAATGGCGGACGGATGGCGATCGATGCACTGAATGCAAAATCAATCACGATAGCTGGCAAGAAGATCAAGTTCATGCTGCTCGGGGAAGATGATGGCGCGAATCCGCAGCAAGGTACCGCCGCCGCGCAAAAGCTGGTCGATGCAAAAGTCCATGGCGTGATCGGTCACCTGAACTCGGGCACGACGATACCGGCCTCCAAGATCTACAACGATGCGGGTATCGTGCAAATTTCGCCTTCGGCCACGAACCCGAAGTACACGCAACAGGGATTCAAAGGGGCATTCCGTGTGGTTGCCAATGACGGGCAGCTGGGTGGTGCGCTCGGTCGCTATGCCGCCAGCACGCTGAAAGCGAAGAATGTCGCGATCATTGATGACCGCACAGCTTACGGTCAGGGCGTGGCTGATGAATTTGCCAAAGCGGCGAAGGCGGCGGGATTGAACATCGTCGGCCGCCAGTATACGAATGACAAGGCGACCGACTTCAATGCGATCCTCACCGCAATCAAGGGCAAGAACCCGGATCTGATTTTCTTCGGCGGCATGGATGCGGTCGGCGGCCCCATGCTGAGACAAATAAAACAACTGGGCATGACGCCCAAGTTCATGGGCGGCGATGGAATCTGCTCGGAGCAGCTGCCCTCACTGGCCGGCGACGGCATGACTGACGGGCAGGTGATCTGCGCCGAGGCCGGTGGCGTGGAGGACAGTCAGAAAAAAGGGCTGGAAGAATTCCGCGCAGCGTACAAGAAAAAATTCGGCACTGAGGTGAAGCTGTATGCACCGTATGTCTATGACGCCGTGATGGTGATGGCGGCCGCGATGCAAAAAGCTGATTCCGTCGAACCCGCGAAGTACTTGCCCGAACTGGCTAAGATTCGTTATCAGGGCGTGACGGGCCCCATCGAATTCGATGAGCGCGGCG
>JACCDY010020447.1_pt1 | contig 13120 bp, 12 predicted proteins | sample 7446391 | NCBI WGS metagenome assembly JACCDY01 (sample SAMN15323451, study PRJNA562643) | freshwater metagenome | isolation source: river surface water | place: USA:Blue River Watershed | collected 2017-08-18 | reverse complement strand
CGCCTGCACCACGGTCACCACACCGGTGCCCACGGCGCCGATGACGGCCAGCGTGTAGATGATCTTGCGCTTCGTCGCGGTCATGCTGCGTGCTCCCTGTGCTCGATGGCCTCAGGCAATGGTGGCACACGCACACCGACCTGTTCAGCGACCTGCTGCAGCACGCCGACCTTCCACTCGTTCATCGCCTCGAGGCGGTCCAGCCGTCGGGCAGCGTCACGCACCTTGTCGATCAGCTTCTCCTCCCCGTTGGCCTTGTCGACACCGTTCACGGCCTCGTACGCGCCCTCGCTGGCCTTCCTGGTGCGGTGACCCTGCCAGAACAGGGCCACCAGAGCTACGAAGTTGGTGCACAGCACCCCGAAGAAGGCCCACTGGGCGTCGGTGACGGCGAACATCAGGCAGCCCGCTGGTGCCACTCGGGCGAGTACTCGCGCATCTCAGCGATCCGCAGGTACGCCTCGCCGGGACATGCTGTCGCTGCGAGCTCGCGGTGGCCGACGACCATCGGTCGTTGCTGCACTCGGCCGTTCCACAGCAGGCAGCCGAACAGGAAGTGGAAGCTCGCCATCTGCGCGTCGGTCATCGGCTCACCGACCCCGTTGAGGAACAGGATCCCGTAGCCGGTGGCGTTGAAGCCCTTGGCGTGGGCGGCTTGGTACTCGCCGGCGAACTCGTAGATGTTGCCGGCCCAGTCGATGACGTAGTTGTACTCGTTGGCCTTCCACCGGTTGAGCGACAGGATCAGCTTCATCACCTGGCTGATGGACCAGCCGTGGTACTTCGTCTTGGAGCCGGTGTAGTGCGCGACGATCAGCCCACGGTTGAGCTGCAGCACCGGCCTCGAGGTGATGTGGTCGATGTTCGTCACCCGCGCTGGCAGGCCCGTCTCGATCCTGGGGATGATCCGTGGCATGCACTCACGGTAGCGACGCGGTCATCGCGCGTCGTGGCAATGACCCGGTCAGAGCTGACCCTTGTCCTCGATCATGATGAACGACCGATGTGTCGATGCGGCGGCCAGGAACACGTTGCCGGTGCCAGCTGCACGTTCGAGCCCGATCTCGAAATCGACGTCGCCGGTGGCGCCGGCCACGAACGGGAACGCGACCGAGATCCCAATTCCGTGCGTGGTGTACAGGGCTGGCGTGCCGGCGACTGCGAGGTTCGTGCTGGTGGTCGTGTTGCGGAGCCACACGTTCGCGATGTCACCGGCGACGGTCGATGCGACCAACATCTGGCCTGTCAGCAGATAGGCGCGTCCGTTGACGAGCGGCACGTTGACAATCGCGATCTGAGCCGTATAGGCGGTGATCGGTGTGCCATTGCTAACGGCGTAGTTCACGTCGATGATCCCTCGCGGGAACCCGGCGTCGACCTCGGCGGTCGTGATCGTGTTCGCCGCGATCTTCGCTGCCGTCACCGCATCGTCGTCGATCTTCGCGGTGGTCACCGCCTCGTCGGCGAGCTTCACCGTGGTGACCGCACCATCCGCGAGGCCGGCGACCGGCAGCTGCCCGAACACCGGCACGCCGCCGGACACGACGAGCGCCTGCCCGTTCGAGCCGACACCGATCCGTGACCAGGCGTTCGCCGTGACACCGCGCATCACCAGGTCGTACTGGCTGGTCGGTGCGTTCGCCATCGCGCTCAGCTGGTTCAGCGTGTACCCGTCGACGCAGTGTTCGATCGTCGCGCCGGCGTTGTGCGCAGCAGCGGTGGTGCCGTCGTAGCCGCGCTGCACACCGGTGCATGACGTCCCAGAGCGGGCGGTGATGAGGACCTTCTCCTCGTTGGCGGTGCCACGGTCGATGACGGCGACGAACTTCGCGGGTGTGCCGGTCGGCCACGACGTGCCCGACGACAGCGTCAGCGACGTCGCGACGTTCGTGATGCTCGAGGCGAGCGTGCGGGCGGGAGCGCCGCCGAGGAACTCCTTGCGGATGTACTCATCCACCATGTCACACCGCCACGAGTCGGAGGACCACGAGGTCCTGGAAGTGTCTGCCGTCGGTCTCCCACTTGATCACGTTCGCCTCGAAGTCCTCGACCCTGACGGCGTAGGTCTTGGTGCCGATCACGAGCGACGTCGCGGTCTTGGCTTCCCACAGTGCGGACAGCCGGTCGACGATCCCTTGCGGATCCTGGGTGATTCTCTTGCCGGCACCTGCGCCCATCGTGACGTGCTCGGTCGCGATGATTGGCAGCAGCCACTGCTGGACGGCTGGGACGACCGGGTAGCCACGCAGCCGCCACCAGCGGACGATCACCTCGGTCGTCGAGTCGGGCATCTCGACGTACAGCTCGACATGGCAGCCACGCACCGCCGTGTTCCCCAGGTCGACGGTGAGGTCGGTGTCGCCGGCGACGGCGGTGTCGAACGCGATGACGGTCCACGTCTCGTCGTACACGGCGGCCTTCAACGTGCAGCCGGTCGGGAGCTCGTCGAACCCGACGTCGAGCTGGATCAGGACCTTCTCCTCGATCGTGCCGAACCGGATCAGGCCGGACTGGATGTACGCGGCCGGGTAGGCGTTCGAGTTGGTCTGCACGACGGCGACCTGCTTCGACACCCGGTCGAAGCCGATCAGGTCGCCGTTGCTCGAGACGGCGAGGTCGTGGTACCACTCGTCGGTGTCGCCGGTCGCGTGGACGATCGCGTAGGCGGGTCGGAGTGGTTCGACGAACCGGGACAGGTCGAGCATCAAGATCGCGGTCGAGTAGACGCCGCTGTCGCCGCTGACCTCGCCGGCGACGTACGCGTAGCCGTCGGCGCAGACGATTGGTCCTTGCACCGAGAAGTCGTACGGGTTGATCAGCGGCCCGTAGGTGAGGGTTCCGTCGGCGCCGACGGTCGCAAACCGGATGCCGTAGGTGGTGCCGAGCAGCACGAACCCTGCGTAGCTCTCGGCCGAGATGATCGCCTCGCCACGCTGGAACGGTGCGGCCTCCGTGGACCGGACGAGCGCGCCGGCCGAGTCGGTGGCGAGGGTGTAGAGCTCGCTGCGGTCGCCGGCGTAGCCGCCGACGTAGATGCGGGAGCCGATCGCGAAGATGATCGTCCACCGGAACGACGCCTGGAAGTGGGTGACGATCGCGGTGCGGGTGCCGGTCGAGCCGACTTCGTACAGGATGTGGCCGTCGCCAACGAGAAGCCGGTTCGCTACGAACGCGACGGTGTCGACGTTCCCGGCCGACAGGGAGCTCGCAGCGGTGGCGCCGGACTGCAGGGTGTACAGCGCCGAGGTGGTGCCGATGAAGAACTGGACGCCGTCGTTCGCTGCGGCGGTGACGTTCCCGGTGAGCCCGGTGACGGTGTCCCATTCGCCGTCGGCCGACGCGATGTTGCCTTCCTGGCCGGCGGACGGGGCGGTCTTGGTGGTCGGCCCGTTCGACACCAGCGCGTACTGGTGACACACCTCGAGGATCCCGGCGGTGGTGGTGCCGGAGAGGGCGTTGGTGAGCTTCTCCCAGGTGACGGTGGTCTTGAGCTGGCCGTTGACCCACGGCTTGAAGTTGAACGACTTGAGGTACCGGTACGAGGACAGGTCGTCGTCTCCGAGGTCGTCGAGCTCCTGGCCGCCGCCGAGATGCCACGAGTGCCGGTAGCGGGCCCAGGCGCCGTCGAGGTCGAACAGGCTGTCGTCGGCCATCCCGTTGATCGCGGCGCCGTCACGAAGCGTCGGGCGGGACGTGTGCTTGTACATCTTCGTCTCGACGGCGTACTGGAATCCGTCGAGCGTGACGGTGCGTGGTGCGGGCACGGTGACACCTCCGGCGTCGTCGCTGAGCGGATACGAGGGGAACGTCGGGCTCACCGGATCGGAACCGGTGAACAGCGGAGTCGAGAGCAGCGTGAGCACTCAGCGCCACCGGATCGGATGCCGGGCGTACAGCTTGTTCGTCTCCTCCTCGCGCCGGTTCCGGTACGTCGCGAAGCCGAAGTTGAGGCTCGACACCGCCGATCCGACCGGGGTTTCCTCCGACCGACGCGAGTCGTCCTGCTGATCGCGGGACAGCCGACCCCACTCGCCGTCCTGGATGAGTCGCAGCTTCGCGCCGAGCGCGAGGAAGTCGTGGTACTCGCGTGGGACGAACAGGTCGGTCTCGAGATCCGATGTGCTCGTTGCGGCGGCCGCCGAGAACGGCAGCGCGACGACGACGAGGACGGTGCCGGCGGCGACGGCGTCGACGAACCGGATCATGATGCCGCTGTTCGGTGCGCCGAGCGACCAGTCGGTCGTCGCGCGGACGAGTCGGATGCCGAGCTGCGGCCAGGCGTACGGGGCTTCCTGGGCGTCGTCGTCCCAGCGGCGGTACACGCCGACGAGCCCGTACATCGACGCCCAGGAAGCGGGGATCTCGAGCACGTCGGTACCGGCGGCGACGGTGAACTCGTCGGCGGCGACCCGGTACAGCTGCGGGCCCCAGCTGTTGATCTCGTCGACGAGCGCCGTGTAGGCGTCCAGCATGGAGAAGCGCGGGTTGATCATCACTTCGGCGTCGTCGGCGTGCGCAGCGGCGGTCGAGTCGAGGTAGCCACGCACGACCGTCGCGGTCTTGGTGCCGCTGTTGTAGGCGACGACCCGCATCAGCTCGAAGTCGATGTTGATGACGTCGCCGACCTCGACGTTGGCGTTCGGGTCGAACTCGAGCACGACCGACGTGGTGCTGTTGTTGAGCGCGCCGTTCAGCTGGTTGTACTCGTTGCGGTGCCCGGAGTCGAGCTGGCGGCGGACTCGGTTCACCAGGGACAGCACGGTCGTCATGGGCACCATCCTGACACGGCATGGGCCGGGCCCCGAAGGACCCGGCCCCTCCTTGCCGTGGTAGCTGTGGGCGTCTGGATCAGACGAGGCCGACGGGCAGCGGGGCGCTGGTGTCGAGCCCGGTCCACTTCGCCATGTGGTCCTGGCCCTTCACCTCGAACCCGCCTTCGCACACCATCATGTACGTGTCGGTGTCGTCGGTCTTGGCGAGCTTCTCGGTGACCACCGGCTGGAACACGCGGCGGATGAAGTTCTCGCGGCTGAACGCGAACGCGTCGGTGCGGCGCATCCACCGGTTGCGGACGAGCTGCACGTCGCCGTACTCGGTGGTGACGGTCATGGCGCGCTGCCGGCCACGGCGGGCGTCGGAGACCTCGACGGTCTGGACGCGCTCGTCGCCGGTGATGTTGTTCAGCGCGGCGAACGCGCCGGGCTGCGCCATGATGTACTCGAACGAGCCGCCGAGCTCCCAGGCGTTCTCCTGCTGCGTCTCGATCGACGGGACGGTGAGCCAGTCACTCGTGGTGTCCTCGTTGGTCGTGACGTAGTAGTCGAAGCCGCCGGTCTGCCGGCGGTAGGTGCTGGCGTGCTGGTGGCGGATCCCGTACAGCGCCGACTGCTCCATGCCGAGGCCGAGGTGCTGGAGAGCGTTGAGGGTCTGCTTCGCGAGCTCGTTCGGCACCCCGTACTTCGGGATGCGCTGCTCGGTGCGGGACACCTGGACCTTCTTCGACCAGATCTGGCCGTAGTTGAAGTACTTGTCGCGGCCCTGGAAGTTGGCCGAGCCGATCGAGCCTTCGACGAGGATCGTGCCGAAGCCGATCACCTCAGCGCCGGACGTGTGCGACGCGGCGGTCGTGTTGGTCAGCGCTGCCGAGCCACGCACGACGGTGAGCTCCTCGGTCGACGTGTCGATCGCGGTGATCACCATGACCTCGTCGTCGATGCGGATGCCGTCACCGACGGCGAACTTCACGGCCTCGCCGGTGGAGACGGTGACACCGGTCTCGGAGTTGTCGAGGTCCTCGTTGAGCGTGGCGCGGGGAAGCGGGACCTCCTCCTCCATCCAGTAGAAGATCGTGTTGTCGAGCGGCGCGCTGGGGAGCAGCGGCACGCCGTCGGCGCCGATGCCGTGGAGCAGCGGCAGGTCCTTCGGGGAGAGCACGTAGATGAGCTCGTCCATGTTGACCTTCGTCTCGACGGTCAGGTTGTAGCTGTAGAACGCGGGGCCTGCGAGTTCCTCGGCCATGATGGGTCACCCTCCTGGTGATGAGTTGCGGATGCGGCGGATCGTGCTGGTGATCTGTGCCTTCTCCCGGTCGTACTGCCGGCGTCGCACCACGCTGCCATCTGGGTTGAGCAGCGGGATCTTCGTCCCGCCCGGTCGCTCGTTGTAGATGATCTCGCGGTTGTAGGCCGGTGGCTTGCCCGGGGTGGGCTTCATGTTCAGCGTGGCCGTGGGTGTCGCCCTGGGTGAGACCTGCAGCCCCTTGTCGCGCAGCCGGCACGCGTAGTGCTCGACGCACCCTGGGGTGCTGCAGGACCCGACAGGTCGGGTCGCCACGATCAGCTGGCGGCAGCGGCGCGCTTCTGCGCCCACTCCCGCTCGTTGAACAGCACGCGCTTGTCGCCTTCGGCCGCCTTCTTGAGCACCGTCGCGACCGCCTTCTCGGCTGCGTCGACTCGACGCATCCCGTTCTGGCGGTCCTGGTGGAAGTCGCGCAGCATCTGCTCGTACGGATCGGGGCCGGGGTCGTCCTGACCGCCTGCCGCCTGCCCGCCCGTGAGGGTGTTGCGGAAATCCTGCTGACCGGCATCGGCCTGGCCTGGCTGCTGCTGGGCCTCACCGTCGCTCTTGATGGCTCCGACCTCGATCGCTTCGGCTCGGAGTGCCGCCACATCTGCGACGTCGCCGTCCCAGCTGTTGAACAGCATCTTGCCGATCTTCGTGTCGGTGTCGACACCTGCCTTGGCGAACAACAGCTGCTTCTCGAGCTCGGCCGCACGCTTCTCGGCGGCCTTGCCTGCTTCTGCTGCTGCCCGGAGTCCGGCCAGGTTGTCGTTGTCCTCTGCGCTCACGCGTGCTCCTGATGATGATGGTGTGCCATGCGCCTTGCCCGCACCCGAGGTCGGCGAATCTCGGGGACTGATCCCGGCGGCCACGAGGTAGCTCCACCGCATCGGGGCCCAGGAGGGAGCTCACCCGACGGCGTGAGTATGCCACGGCGGTCCGGTCGGGTGCGCGCATCCCCGGACGCGCAGAGACCCGGACGACGTGAAGGGGCGTCGTCCGGGTCTCCTGCAGCTCCCACCCGACATGGGAGATCTTCGCTCAGGCCTTCTTCTTGCCCGAGCCCTTCGAGCCGCTCAGCCCGCCGTGCTTGCCGGCGGACTTGCCGAGCCTCTGTGCGGGTGCGCCGGTCACGATCTTCGTGCCCTTCTGCCCCTGGCCCTGGTACTTGCCACTGCCCATGTTCACCTCCTCATCGGCTCAGCCGACGCCGACGACGCCTGCCTGGGTGATCGCTGCGCCTCCGGTGGAGGAGCGGGAGTTCGCTTCGCGTTCGAGGATACGTCGCTCCATCTGTGCGGCTGCGGCACCGTCACCGAAGAACGCTGCGTCGATCCCGGTGCCTTCAGCGGTCAGGTCGGTGGTCTCGGTGAACCCTTCGTCGAACACGCCGCCGTCACGGTTCATCGACGTGACCGTGTTGAGGTCCTCCCAGATCCCGCCGAGCGTCGACGGGAGCGACGCGATGCGGTCAGCGAGCTGCTGGTCGATCGACAGGCCGACGTTGCGGCCCATGCCGGCCGTGTAGGCGGTGCGTGCGGCACGGTCGAGCGAGGCGACGGTGCGGGTCGGATCGAGGAAGAACGCGGCCATCGCAGCGTCGCCTTCGACACCGAAGAACTCGGAGAACATCTGGGTGACCGACGGGTCGGTCGACCGGACGGTCGTCCATGCCTGGCCGAGTCGTTCCTCGAGCTCGGCGACGGAGATGTCCTGGCCCATGAGGCTCTGCAGTTCCTGCGGCTGGTCGTAGAACCAGGAGGGGAGACCGGCGGCACGCATGATCGTGGCGGCGGTCTCCTCGTACTGGCGGACCTCGCGGGGGGTGGGGACGTAGCCGACACCGGAGGCGCGGGCCTGCGCGATGGCGGGGAACCGGGACTGGAACTGGGGTGTCGACTCGAACCAGGCGACGAGCGCGGCTTCGGAGTCGATGCCGGATGTGATCTGGTCCCACAGTGGCCCGGAGGGGGTGCCGTCACCGCCGATGGTGAACAGGCCTTCGAGGCCGGCGTCACGGATGATCGACGAGATGATGTCGAACAGGCCACGGTTCCGGGCGTCGACTGCCGTGCTGGTCCCTGCGGTGGCGGTCGGGGAGGTCACGCCGGGTGCGGTGGTGGTGGTGCCTGGTGTGGTGCCTGCGGTGCCGGGTGTGGCGTTTGGGGCGCCGGCCTGTGCGGCTGCGATGCCCTTCCAGTTGTACGGGTCGCTCGGGTCGAACTCGCGGCCCTCGGCGGCGGCGAGGGCCTGCAGGCGGGCGATCTCGCGCCAGTTGCCCGGGTCGCTCGGGTCGGGCTTGATGGGGACGTAGAGAGCAGGGTCGACAGCCACAGGTCAGCCTCCGAAGTAGTCGCGCAGCGAGAGCGCCATGCTCGCCACCATGTCGCCGGCCTTGCGGGTGCGTGCCCATTCGGGCTGCTGGCGCGCCCGCATGATCGCCTCGGAATCGGTCGCAGCGCGGGTGACGCCCTTGTCGTCGACCGACTGGACCATGCCGAGCCACTTCTCGTCGAGCAGGTCGATCGACTCAGGGTCCATCTCGAGCTCGTCCGCGATCCGGTCACGGGTCGGCAGGAGCAGGTCACGCACACCGATGCCCTGGCTGATCTGGCTGGCCGCCCACCCGTACCGTTGCACCGCCTGGGCCTGCAGCAGCGAGGTCACGCCGTTCATGTCCATCTCGCCCGACGCGATCCTCGACGCCCACTCGCGGGCCGTCGCGTCCGACACCTTGAGCAGCTGCTGGGAGGCGAGCTGCTGGATCTGGCGGACACCGGACGTGATCAGGCCGGCGTTGTTGGTGTCGCGGGCGGCCGGGACGAGGTAGTCGTCGAGCTGGTCGGACGACCAGTTCCCGTCGACGACAGCCCTCGCGATCGACTTGATCGCTGCGTCGTCGAACGCGATGCCGAGCAGCCCGGCCCGGTTCCTGACGGCCGCCTCGGCCGACGCGTACTGCTGCGCTGCCGTCGCACCACCACCGCCGCCACCTCGAGAGCCGCCGCCGCCGGAGTCGGGAGCCGCGCCGAGGTTGAACCCGTTCTGGACGAGCAGGTTGGTGAGCGACCGTGCGTCGAGCGTCCGGTAGGTCCAGAGCAGGCCTTGCAGTTCGTCCTCGCGGCCGGCGTTGAGCGCCATCAGGTCGCCCCACATCGGGGCGTTGACGTCGTACCAGTCGTTGTACGCGGTGCGGGTCTCGCCAGGCTGGCGGCCGGGGAACGCCGACCCGCCGTTCGGGTTCCGGTCGACGGGTTCGGCCAGGCCGGCGTTCAGCGCGGTGAGGTCGGGGACCTTCGGTGTCGGCGCGCCGTAGCGGTAGCCGCGATCGTCGTCAGCCATCAGCTATCGAGCCCTTCGGTCGGGCCGCCCAGCCCGAGGAAGTCGTTGAGGCGGCGAAGTGTGTCGTACGACGCCTGCGCGTCGGCTTCGCCGCCGATCGCGCGTTCGACGCCCTGCTGGATGTCCTGCGCATCGAACCCGACGGTCGGGTCCATCCCCTCACGCTGCCAGGTCATCGGGTCGATGCCGAGCACGTCGTCGCGCCGGTCGCGCTGGAGGCCCTGCAGGAAGCTGCGGACCGTGTTGTACTCGTCGCCGGTGAGGTTCCGGCCGAGGACCTCCATCGCCATCTGGTTCGCAGCGAACCGGGTGTCCTTGATCGAGAACTGCTGCATCCGCTGCTGGCGGCGGGTCGCCTGTTCGTTGGCCATCTGGTCGACCATCTCGGGGAGCGCGACGCCGCGCTGCAACGAGTCCTGCAGGGCGAGACGCCACGCGTTCTTGGTGGCCTCGTCGTCCTGGTAGCCGCGTTCGGGTCGGGCGCCGAGCCGCTCGAAGTAGCCGGCGCGGGCCAGCTTGTCCTGCATCGCGGTGAACTCGCGTTCGTCGAGCGTGCGGAGGAAGTCGAGCGCGTCGATCGCGCTCATCGTGCCGCCGGCACGAACCGGGCCACGGCGTGGGCCACCGCCCCGGTACTGGCCGACGTCGAACCCGTACACCGCTTCGCCGGGGGCGAGCGCACCGGTCGAGTACGCCTCGGCTTCCTGGCCGGCGATCGTGTCGAGATCGGTGATCCCGGTGCGGGCCCACTGTTCGATCGTGGCACGGTCGATGATCGGTGGACCCTCGAGCACGTCGTCGGCGGCACCGGACAGGATGTCCTCGATTGACAGCTGCTGCACTTCCTGGGTGCCGTCAGCGTTGGTGACGATCATCGGTTCGTTCGCGAGGATCTTCGCGACCGGGGTGGTGCCGACCATGTCCGGGCCGAACTCGTTGATCGCAGCCAGCTCGGCCGCTGTGAGCGGCGCCTGATTGCTGGCGGCACGCTGCTCGGTGATCACCCCGATCTGTTCGGCGTTGAACGCCGAGATCGCCTGGTCGCTGACGGCGGCCACGTCGATCGTGTCACCGGCCAGGATCGCGCCGGCGTTCAGCGCGTAGTCGTCGAGCCCCATGTTGGCCTGCAGCGCGTCGTCGACCTGTGCCTGCGCGACGAACGCCTCCGGGTTCGCGGCGGCCAGCGCCATGAACGGCCTCAGGTCCAGGCCGGCCAGCGCTGCGTCGACGAGCTCCTCGTCCTTGAACGAGCCGACGGTCAGGTCAGCGAGCGCAGCCGCGTACCACAACGCCTCCTCGTTGTAGATGGTGCCGCCCTTGGCCTGCGGTGCGACCTTGCCTCGAGACGCCACGGCGAGTGCCACACCGCCGGCGTCGAGCGCGGTTTCCCACCAGCGGGTGCCGCCGCCCTGCGGGTCGAGCAGCCCGAGGACACGCTGCATGACGATGCTGCGTGCCGTCGCCCGATCGACCCGACTCGCGACCGGCTCGCCGTCCGCGCCGACCGTCCCCTGCGTCGCGATCACCGACTGGATGTCGGGGCTCAGCGGGATCGTGAAGCCCGACGCACCCTCCGCCATTGGCAGCTCGTCCTCGATCGAGGTGTCGGACATGGGACCTCCGGGTCAGTCGAAGCCGGCCTCCGGGCGCAGCACGCTGAGCCAAAAGCTACGCACCTCAGGGTGCTCAGCCACGTATCCCTCCAACGCCGCCGAGAACTGGGTCTTGAACCGCTCCATCCGGTCACGGCCACGAGCCGACCCGTCCTCTGCGAGCGCCGCCTTGCGGATCGTGTACGCATCCCAGTAGCCGATCAGTTCCTTCAACGCACCGAAGTGCTCGGCCTGCGGCGCGCCCGGGTCGTTCACGATGACGCGCATCTGCTCGAGGGTGCGTCGACGCTGGATGCGGCCGTCGCTGTTGTCGAGCTGGTCACGGAAGATCGGATGCGTCGCCTTGTACATCGACGACCACGTCTCCCACCGGTCGGTCAGCGCGGTCGCGCCGGCCGAGTCGCCGGCGATCTTGAGCTCGTCGAGCCGGGTCAGGTAGGCCTCGCGGACGTCGAAGTACTGGCCGGACGCCTGCTTGAACTTCACGGCGGCGAGGAACTCCTCCGGTGAACGGCGGCGGCGGAGCTCGTTGCCGAGCTGCTGGTCGTACGCGTACATCGACCGGGTGTTGCTGCCGCCCTGCGGGAGCAGCCACGGGCCGGCGTCGGGGAACTCCTGCATGTAGCCCTCGTGCTGGGCGTAGAACGCGATCGCTTCTTCGGTCGGCATCACCGGCGCGCCGCTCGACGTCTCGGTCTTGCCGACGGTGTACGCCATCGCGTTCACGATGTCGGTGTCCGGGTGGCGGGCCAGGTAGGCCTTCGTGCCTTCCTCGATGCCGAGCGACCGGATCAACGTCTGGTACTCGGTCGACAGCTGCGCGGCGACGTTCTCGCCGCTCATCCCGAACAGCGACTCCTGGTCGACATAGAACTGCGACGCCGGGCCCGGCGTGATGAACCCGCTGAGCGCCTGCGCGAACAGGATCACACGGGCGTGGTTCTGGACGCGGTCGAGGAACTCCTGCTGTTGGCCGGGGGTGGCGTTGTCGGGGAGGCCCTGCCCGTTCGCTTCGAGTTGGGCGATGGCCGACAGTTGCGCCGACGCGTAGCGGGCGTTGCCCTCGTTGGTCCGCATCGCGTCGAACGTGTTGACGAGCCATGCGGGGACCATCTGCTCGAGCGCGTTGCGGCCGGCGCCGTAGTCACCGAGGATCGCCCGCTTGGTCGGTTCGAGCTCGGGGATCATCGACGTGAGCGCGGTGAGGGGGACGCTGACGAGCGGCGAGAACGACGGGGTGCCGAACTTCGACGACATGCCGGGCAGCATCGACTCGGTCGGGGAGGCGAGCATCATCGACACCGGCAGGGTGTCGGGCATGAACGGCAGCTTCGCGAGGGCTTCCGCGAGGAGCCCGGAGCCGGGGTAGACGAACCAGTCCTTGCCCTGCTCATCGGTGCGGATGACCCCCGCGTGCTTCAACCCCATGTAGCCGAGCGTCGCCTTCGCGACGACGGCCGGGCCTTCGAGGCGGAGGGTGCGGGCCCAGCGCTTCATGAAGTTCTCCTCCGCGTACCAGAACGGGAGGAAGCCCTTGCCGACCTCGGCGAACTGGGTGCGGAACTCGTGGCTGTCGATGAACGGCACCATGTCCTCGATCGCTGCGATCGCGGCGCGTTCGCCGGCTTCGCGTTCGATCCAGTCCTGCTGCCGCTTCCAGGCGACGAGCACGTCAGCAACGTCGTCGTCGAGCACGGCGGCCATGATCGGGTCGATGCCGTCGCGGAGCGCCTGGCGTGCTGCTTCGTCGCCACGAGCGGCGGCGCGGTGCCGCAGCTGCGCAGCGAGCTGGTCGATCATCTCGTCGTCGGAGAGGTTGTCGGGGAAGCCGAGGCGCTTGCGCTCGTCGGTCGACATCTTCGCCCAGCGGCTGCGGGCGGCGTCGAGGAACTCGTCGTCGGCCAACACGTACTCGATGTCGGCTGCACGGACGAGCCCGGCCGGGACGACGTTCTCGTCGAGCGCGGCCAGGTCGACGAGGCCGTCGTCGCTGCTGACGTACCGGCGTTCGGACGCCGACACGGGACGGCCAAGCTCGTCGACGCTCTGGACACGCTGGTCGCTGCCCATGATCGTCGTGCCGGTCTCACGGTCCATGAGGCGGG
>JACCDY010669558.1_pt1 | contig 13122 bp, 9 predicted proteins | sample 7446391 | NCBI WGS metagenome assembly JACCDY01 (sample SAMN15323451, study PRJNA562643) | freshwater metagenome | isolation source: river surface water | place: USA:Blue River Watershed | collected 2017-08-18 | reverse complement strand
TTTGAGTTTCATCTTCATCCGGAAAACCTGGGTAAGGTCAACCCGTCCTGGATTCGGTTGATCTCGCTGGATGCGCCGAAACTCGTGTCTGCGGGGGCCCAGCTCAGGCTCAAGGTCTCCTCCCTGGGCCTTCCCCAGGCATGGGAAGTACAGGTGGTTTCCGTCGAGGATTTTTCCGGAACACCCGCCAAAGCCTCTATCACCGATGAGGCTATCCGGGGGCCTTTTCCATTTTGGCGCCACCTGCACGAGTTCTGGGCCGCACCGAACGGGTCAACCGGCTTGGTGGACCGGATCGAATTTCTCCCCCCCGGCGGGCCAGCGGGGGTAATCCTCTTGCCCGTGATTAGGGCGATGCTGAAGAAAATGTTCGAAGCCAGGCATGAAGCAACAAGACGGTTGTTTGAATCGGTGTGACGCTGGCCGCGCCGCAGCGCGGCCCTACCGAGGCCTTACTTTTTAAGCAGCCGCCGCCAAAGGTGCGGAGAGCAGATGCTGCACCGGGCCGACGGAGGCCCAGTCCACCTTGACGAACTGTTTCAACATCGTCTTGTGGCTCACATAGGCGACACGCCCGTGACGGACCCCGTATTCATGGACCATCCGCGTAGCTTTCACATCGTAGCAGCAGTACTCCGCCACCTTGGCTCGCTGACCATCCCGCCACCACTGGATCGCCTCCATCCCGGAAGAGGTTTTTTTCACACCACAGGTGGCGTCCGCCACGGCATCGAGCCCAACCCGGTGACCGATTTTTTCCTCCAGGCTGACCATCAGGTCCAACGTGGGGACGGTGGAGAAGTCAAAAACGGAGTAGGCGGAAAGGACGGTGTAGTCGAAACGAAGAACGTTGAAGCCGACGACCAGATCCGCCCGACGGAGGTCCTGGATCAGCTTTTCCGCATCCTTTTCAAGATAGACGCCATATTCCCCACGATCCGTATGGTAAAGAACCGCCACCGCGAGGCCCATTTTGTCGATATGGGCCCATCCGCCGACCTCCGAGGCAACTTTTTGGGTTTCCAAATCAAAGTAGACGATCTTGGCCATACGCATTTTGGAAATCGCACGTGGCGGCGGAAAGGCAATCGCGCTCTGCGGGGGTGTGGGTTTGGCTTGTGAATTTCTCTCCCACAGGGTATAACGACAGGCTATGACTGACTCCAGATTAGCCCGGCAAACAGCGGAGAGACTGATCGGTTCCCGCGCCCAACTCCTCAAATTCACCTGTCTTCTCGGATTCGACGGGTTCCTCGACACCATCCTGCAGGTCGTCGAGCAGCGGCAGACGGCCACCAAGTATCTTCCTTACACCTCCATCAAGCCCTTTGCCAAAAAGGTGGGTGAGGCGGCCGGCAAGAGTGCCAACTTTGAGGTCGTTCCGACCATGGAGAAGATCGGCGGCAACGGCCCGTTGATGGCCTTCGCCATGTCCACCCTAGGCGCGCCCGTGGAATACATGGGCATGTGTGGTTATCCCAAGGTCCATCCGGTTTTCGAAGAATTCGCGAAGCGGGCCAAGGTTCACTCCTTTGCCGAACCGGCCCTGACCTCGGCCCTCGAATTTAACGACGGCAAAATCATGCTCGGCCAACACGCTTCCGTACAGGACGCGAACTGGGAAACGATCATCAAGCGCCTCGGCGACAAGTTGGTCCAGAAGCTTTGGACCTCGGCCGACTTCGTCGGAATGGTGAACTGGACGATGCTCCCGCACATGTCCGCGATCTGGAAGAAGCTGCTCACCGAGTACAAGCCCGTGAAGGCCGGCAAACGGAAACACATGTTCTTTGATCTGGCCGACCCGGCGAAACGGATCGAGGCCGACCTGCTGGCCGCCCTCAAAATCATCGCCGAATTCCAAACGGACAACGATGTGACCCTCGGTCTCAACGAGAGCGAAGCCCTCCACGTGGCCAAGGTGCTCCGCCTCAAGGGCGCCGCCAAAAACCCCAAAGGCTACGCCTCCCTTGCCGGCGCAATCCGCGAGAAGATGGGCGTCTCCGTTGTGGTCATCCACCCTGTCCAGTACGCCTGTGCGGCCAACGCCGAAGAAGAGGTGTTCGTCAACGGACCCTACACCTCAAAGCCAAAGATCAGCACCGGCGCCGGGGACCATTTCAACGCCGGCTTTGCGATCGGCAGGCTGCTCGGCCTGGGCCTAGCCCACTCGCTCCAGCTGGCGGTGTCGGCATCCGGCTTCTACGTGCGCCACGCCAACAGCCCGAACCGCGAGCAGTTGGTGAGATTCTTACAGACTCTGTAACGAGAACCAGAAGCCGGTTCGTTTACGGTCACGATTAGGTTTACGCAGGCTCCGGCCCGGTTGGTTCCCGTAAACCTAAACGTAAACGAGGATTCGGCCGTTTTAGCCCCCTAACCTCTGGCCTTTTTGTACATTTCCAGGGCGCGGACGCGCTGGCGGGCGTGGTCCACAATCGGAGCCGTGTACTTGAGGGAATCCACTTCCGGGACGTATTGGGAGATAAATTTCCCGTCCGGATCGAATCTTTCCGCCTGACTGGTGGGGTTGAAGATCCGAAAATACGGCTGGGCATCGGTGCCCGTCCCCGCCGCCCACTGCCAACCCCCATTGTTGGCGGCAAGATCCCCATCAAAAAGCTTCTGCATGAAATAGCGCTCGCCCCACTGCCAGGAGACTAGTAGGTCCTTGGTGAGGAAGGAGGCCACGATCATGCGCAAGCGGTTGTGCATCCAGCCGGTCTGGTTCAGCTGCCGCATGGCCGCATCGACGATCGGAAAGCCGGTTTGTCCTTCGCACCAGGCGGCAAAAAGGTCCTTCCGGTTTTCCCACTCGACCGAGTCATATTCCCGGCGGAACGCGCCCTCGGCGACGTGAGGAAACTCCCAGAGGATCTGCTTGTAGAAGTCGCGCCAGACCAGCTCCGAGATAAAAACGTCGATTTGTTTCTTGGCCGAAGGATCCTCGGCCCGGGCCCGACGCGCTGCGGCCAAAACGGTCCGGACGGAAATTGTTCCGAAACGAAGGTGGGGGGAGAGCCGGGAGGTGGCATCCGCATGAGGATAGTTTCGCACGGAGTCATACCGCCGGAGGTTTTTGGAGACAAAGTCCCGCAAAAGCTGCTGGGCGACTTTTTCCCCCGCCGGAGGCACCGCAATATCGCACGGCTCCAATCCCAATTGGCGAAGATCGGGAAGGGGGCTTCCCCTGGCCTTGGCCACGCCGACAAGCTTGGCCGGGCGTGGGAGGGGATCGTGGGGAGGAATGGCCAGCGCGGCCCGACAGAAGGGAGTAAAGACGGTGTAAGGCCCGCCAGCCGCTCGTTCGACCCTGCCTGGCGGCTGGATCATTAAATCATCACAGGCCTCAACCTCCAGACCCTCTTCCTTTGCCATTTTGACGACCTTTTCATCTCTTTTGCGTGAATACGGTTCCACATCCTTGTTAAAGAAGATCTTTTTTGCTCCGGTTTCTTTGGCCAAGGAGCGTAACTCCTGATCTGGTGAGCCTTTTCGGAATATAAGTTTGGCCCCAAGGTGATCCAAATTGGCCTGGAGGCTCTGCAGGCACTCCAAAAGGAAAGCGGTGCGGCGTGATCCCGTGTCCTTGGACCCCAGAATCGCCGGATCAAAGACAAAAACGGGCACGACCGGAGCTCCGGAAGAGACGGCGCGATGCAGAGCGGTGTGGTCGGAAACACGCAGATCCCGGCGAAACCAAACCATCGCGGGCGCAGCGGGCATAATTTTGGGTCTAGCGCGGCGGAGATCGCGGGCACGCGCAAAGATTTTGTTTTTATTTTTCAGAGGGAAAATCGGGTTTTTTATGCCGAAAAGTTTTGTCAAGCGTTGTCCCGAAAAAAAATTTTGAGAAAAAAATAAATTCCTCTTGCAGGTTTTTTTGCAAACGAGAATGATCACCCTCCCCCTCGAAAAAATAAATGGAGACGTTAAACAAATGAACAATCCCCCTGAAGTCTGGGTCAAGGTATGCCGTGAGCTTGAAAAAGTCATATCCCCCGACGCCTTGAACCGCTGGTTCTCCTCAATCCTCCCCCTCAGCTACGACTCTGGGCGCCTCGTCCTCGGGGTGGAGAACGCCATCTACCAATACTGGATCGAAGAGAACTACCTAACCCAGTTGCGGGAGTGTGCCACTTTGGCCATGGGCCGGGAGGTTAAAATCAGCTTTGAGATCGTGGGCTCCAAGGATCGCCCGGTGCCGACGGCTGAGGACCAGCTCCTTCAGGCCGAAGGCAAAGAGAAGTCTAAGCCCTTCTCTGGCGAACTCGTCAGCCGCTATACCTTTGACTCCTTTGTGGCAGGAGTGAACAGCCAGTTTGCCCATGCCGCCTCGCAGGCCGTCGCCGATGCTCCGGCCCGGACCTACAATCCCCTCTTCATCCACGGCTCGGTTGGGCTGGGCAAAACCCACCTTCTCCATGCCATCGGGCACCGGATCATGCAGAAGAAGAAAGGCGCCAAGATCGTCTACGTGACCTCCGAGCAGTTCACCAATGAGTTCATCTCTGCGATCCAGCACGGGGAGCTCGTGAAATTCCGCCGCCGCTTCCGGCAGGCTGACTGCCTCCTCATTGACGACGTCCAGTTCTTTTCGGGGAAAGACCGCTCCCAGGAGGAGTTCTTCCACACCTTTAACGCGTTGTTCGACGGCAACCGGCAGATCGTCCTTTCCAGCGACAGCCCTCCAGGCGAGGTGGCGAATCTGCAGAAGCGCCTTGTCTCCCGTTTTGAGTGGGGTCTGAGCGCGGAACTCCAATCTCCCGATATGGAGACCCGCATGGCCATCTTGCGTAAGAAGACGTCCGGGATGCAGGTGCGTCTGGGAGAATCTGTCCTCCACTTTATTGCTGAGCGCGTGAAAACCAACGTCCGCCGCCTAGAAGGTGCGCTCAATCGCGTGGCCGCCTGGGCCGCCTTGCACGACCGTCATATCACCCCGGCACAAGTGGAGGAACTCCTGAAGGACTTCATCCAGCAGGAGACCAAGCCCATCGTGACGATCGATCTCATCCAGCGCCGGGTGGCCGAAGGCTTCGACCTGCGCGTGGCTGACATGACCAGCAAGCGCCGGCCGGCCCACATTGCCCTGCCGCGCATGGTGGCGATGTACCTCAGCCGCAAAATGACCGGGAAGAGCCTCCAGGAGATCGGCGAGTCCTTTGGCGGCCGGGATCACGGCACGGTGCTCCATGCCTGTAAAACGATCACCTCACGGATGCAAAGCGACGACCGCCTGCAGCAGATGGTTGGCATGCTGACGCACAAGCTCGAGGAGCCTGTGGACCGGTAAAAGCTGCACAATTCAAAATTTGTGGTGAGTAGGGCGGCCATTCTCATGGCCGCCTTATTCATTTATGGGAGTTGTGCTTTTCCATTATCTTGATTTTGTTGCGGCTCCCAAGCAAAGGCATCCCTCCTGAAAGGTCGCCATCCAAAACCTTGAGCCGAAACCCGCACTTCTTATTGGTAGATAGCCTCCCACTTGCCACGCCTTGTTCCAGTGGAAATCGCCGGATGCTCCCACATTGCCAACCGCTACAGAGATCAATTCAAAGACGGTGTGAACATGCGAATAAACCAGCGGGGATTATCGTGAGGATTTGCGACCGGCACCAATAAGGGTGGCCCGGAGCCCGACCTATCCACGTGTTATCCAGCCCGCAACAAACTCAGGCTGCGGGAGTTGTGCCGATTCTCTTCACTTATCCACCTGCTTATGATTAAGGTGTACTTGATTCTTTTTTCCCCTATCTCAATCTCCTGATTCCAGCGCATCCATGAAACTCGTCCTGCTAAAACAGAAATTCCTCCATGCCTTGTCTTCCGTCCAGAACGTTGTCAGCACCCGCACTCCCATTGGAATTCTCAACAACCTTCTGCTCCGCGGTTCCGGCTCCAGTCTGACCGTGGCCGCCACCGACCTCGACATCGGTATCCGTACGGCTTGTGAAGCCGGGGTGGAGAAGCCTGGGGCCGTTACGCTGCCCGCCCGCCGCCTCTTCAGCATCATCCGTGAGCTTCCCTCTGAAGAGCTCACTTTGGATGTCGACGGCAAACTGGGTGCCACCATCCGCTGTGGGGCTGCCTTTTTTCGCATCATGGGGATGCCTGAGGAGGAGTTTCCCGCGATTCCGGAGTTTCCCGCCAAAGGGGGGGATAAAAACCCGATCTACAAGATTGAACAGAAACTCCTCAAAGAGCTCATCAAGCGGGTTTCTTATGCCATGTCGGCCGACGAAAAACGCTATGTCCTCAATGGCCTGCTGGTCTGCCTAAAAGACGGGAAGCTGACTTTGGTGGCGACGGATGGCCGCAGGTTGGCCTTGGCAGACCAAGAGCTTGATTTCCCCAAGTCCGGGGAACGCGAGTTCATTCTGCCCGCCAAGGCGGTGCTCGAACTGCAGCGTCAACTGGGTGACAAGGACGAGGTCGCTTTTGCGGTTTTGGAAAACCAGATCCTGTTTCATTTTGGACAAACCCTCATTGCCGCCAAGATGGTGGAGGGCAACTATCCGAACTACCGCCAGGTGATTCCGGCCGAGGCGAAAGAGCGCGTGACGCTGGAGCGGGAACTTTTCCTGAATTCCGTCCGGCGCGTGGCACTTCTCTCCAGCGAAAAGTCCAACTCGGTGAAACTCACTTTCACCAAAAACAACCTGGAGATCGCCGCCAACACGCCCGACGTCGGCGAGGCCCGCGAAGCCATTCCGGTTCAGTATAAAGGGAAAGATTTCACCATGGCCTTTAACCCGGAATTCCTGGCCGACCCCCTTAAGAACATTGAGGGTGACACCGTTCATTTTGACTTCATCGACGAGCTCAGCCCCGGCGTGATCCGCTACAGTAAGCCGTTTCTTTATGTGATCATGCCCATGCGCACGGCCTGAGCCGGCCGGCGTGCTTCGCCGCCTTCGCCTTACTTCGTTTCGCTGTCACCCGTCCCTTGATCTGGAGGGACTCGGCCCCCGGGTTCTGCTCGCCGGGCCCAATGGCCGCGGCAAAACCAGCCTACTCGAATCAATCGCAATTCTGAGCCGACTACGCTCGTTTCGGACCGGGGCTTTGCGTGAGCTGACGCAGCACGGTGCTCCGGGTTGGCGGGTGGAGGGATCGTGGGCGGACGAGGCGGGACCGGTTCGGCTGGCGGTGGTCTGGCGCGGGGAAGGGCGCGAGCTGGAAATCGACGGGCGGAGCGGCGCGACCACGGACGAGTTTTGGGGGCGGGCCCTAGCAGTGGTGGCCCACGGAGCCGACACGATCATGTTGGATGGAGGCGCCGGGGAGCGGCGTGCGGGGTTTGATCTGCTGTTGGCAGAGCTTGAGCCGCACCGGTTGGCCGACTTGCGCCGTTTAAAGGAAATTACCCGACAACGAAGTGCGCTCTTGCGCCACCCCAAACCCTCCCGAGAGGAGTGGGAGGCGTGGACCACCCAACTCGGAGAAATCGGGGAAGTTTTGCGTCCGGCCCGGCAAGGATTGGCGGAAATTTTGCTGCCGCATCTCACCCAAGCCCATCGAGGTTTGACGGGGGGTGCAGAAAAAATGGCCGTGCGCTACCAACCGGCCGATCCCGTGCCGCCCCCCGGGCCCGAGCGTGCCCGGCTTTGGGAGCGTGAGCGGGAGCGAGGCCTAAATTTGGCCGGGCCGCAAAGGGACGACTGGGAGTTCAGCTTGGCAGGAAAAAGCCTGGCGAGATTTGGTTCGGAAGGGCAAAGACGGACCGGGTGTTTGGCGGTAAGGTTGGCAGAGCTAAACCTAATCCAGGAAAAGCGGAAGCGCACACCGGTCCTTTTGATCGACGATGCCCTCAAAGAACTAGATCCGGCCCGAAGGGATGCATTTTGGAAGGCCGTGCCGGAGCCAACGCAGGTGTTATACGCCACGGCCCATGACCGGCCCCCGGCGAGAGGGGATTCGTGGGTTATTCTTGAGATCTCCCCCGGTTCCGCCCGGTTGGCCGACTCCTGAGCCTTGCCAAGGCGGCGGACAAACCGATACGCTCCTCGTCCCTTTTCAAAGATGACAAACCAAGGAGTAATCTAATGGCCACTGAAGTCGGACCCGTAAAAACCGTGGAGGTTCCCCCTCTGCGCCCCATCCACCTGCCCAACCGGTTGGCGCCTACCCCCACCCAAGGCCCAAAATATCCGGTAAAGGTCAAAAATGCTTCAGGGCAAGAGGTGACGTTGGCGGATCCGACGATGACCCGGGCCTTGGTGGCCCTGATGGACACCCATGCGGTGATCGGGGGGGCGGCCTGCCACTGGGGAGGTCCGGCCGCACTGGCGGAGACGATGTCTGCCATTCACGGGATCATGTTCGCCACCAAGGGCAAGCCCTGGCATGAGGCCTACAATTTTGTCAACGATGCGGGCCACACCGAAAATGGAGTCTATGCCCTCCGTGCCCAGTACGGTTTTGACGGAATGACATTTGAGGATCTGAAAAAATTTCGCGGGATTCAAAGCAAGCTGACCGGACACGGGGAAAGCCATCTCAACCCTGAAGGCGTTTTCATCAGCAACGGACCCCTAGGGTCGGGGCTCCCGGTGGCCCAAGGGTTGGCGCTCGGCGACCACCTGGCCAAGCGCGACCGGTTGACCTTTTGCGTAATCTCCGATGGCGCCTGCATGGAGGGTGAAGCGAAAGAGTCCTTGGCGGCGATCCCCGGGCTGGCGGGCCGCAAAGAGCTGAACCCGTTTGTGCTCGTTGTCTCCGACAACGACACCAAGCTCTCCGGCCGAATCTCCAAGGACAGCTTTACGATGGAGCCTTCCTTCGCCTCCTTGGCGCCCCTCGGCTGGAATGTGCGCCACGTGCAGGAGGGTCAGGATCTGCAAAAGGTTTATTTGGCTGTCGAGCAAGCGGTGGCTGAAGCCAAAGGAGATCCCCGCCGACCGGTCTGTCTCTGGGTAAAAACCGTCAAGGGATTTGGCGTGAAGGAGACCGAACTGTGCTCATCTGGGGGCCACGGCTTCCCACTTAAGGATGGCGAAAAAATCGTGGAGTTCGTCAACGAGATCACCGGCGGGAAAACCCCGACCGATCTGGCCGCCTGGGCGCAGGCCCTGCGCAAGGGGTGGGAGGACAAGCAGGCCGCCAAGAAAAATGCCCCGGCCGCCAGCCCCGCGGTGAAAAAAGAAAAGGTGCAGGCGGGATTTGCCCGCGCCATGACCACGGCAGCCCAAGAGGGATTGCCGGTGGTTTCCGTCAGCGCGGATCTTCCGGGATCCACCGGTGTCGCGGCATTTCAGAAAGCGGTGCCAGGGCGTTCATTCGACATCGGTGTGGCCGAGGCAAACATGATCAGCACCTGCACGGGTTTGTCCAAAACGGGATTCCTTCCGGTGGCCGACACGTTTTCCCAGTTCGGCATTACCAAGGGAAATTTACCAATCATCATGGCGGCTCTTTCGCAGGGGCCGATCGTTGCCGCCTTTACCCACGCCGGCTTTCAGGATGCGGCGGACGGGGCTTCACACGAGGCCACCACCTATTTTGCGGCGGTCTCTTCAATTCCGCACACGCTAGCGATTGCCGCGAGCTGCTCCGAGCAGGCGGACGCGTTGATGTTGGAAGCGTTTCGTCGGCTGGCCAAGGAACGTCAAGCCGGCCAAGACGGTGAAAGTGCCTTGTTCTTCGCCGGCCGGGAGGATTTTCCGGCACGGATCGGGGATCGTCCGAACGGCTATCCCTGGGGCAAGGCGGAGATTTTGCGGAAGGGCAAGGATGTGGTGATCGTGGCCTCTGGGCCGATGGTGCCGCTGGCGTTGGAGGCCGCGGAGCTGCTGGCGAAAGACGGAAAACAGGCAGCGGTGATCGACAACCCGTTCGTGAACCGGCCGGATCTTGCCACGATCACGCCAGCGCTGGCGGAGGCCGGGGGGCGACTAGTTACCGTGGAAGATCATCAAATTGTCGGCGGCATGGGGGCGATGCTGGTGCATGCGCTGAATCTTGCCGGGGTCGGGGTGAAGTGTGCGTCCATTGGCATGAGGGGCGAATTCGGCCGTTCCGCTTATAGCGCCCGGGAGCTTTACGAGCATTTCGGGATGGGGCCGAAGGATATCGTCGAGGCGGCGCGGAAACTTTGCCGTTGAGCCGGCGAGGCTGGCGCAGGGGCGCGGCTTGGGCGGCGGCCGTTTGGTTGGCTACGGCGACTCTTGGATTTAGTGGAGTGCAGGTCTATGTGCTCGAGCCAACCAAACCAGAAGCTGTTCACGATTTAGTCTTGGTGGAAAAGGAGTCTGCCAAAGACGGAACGGTTGTGTTGGTGGAGCCTGGCGGGACAGAAAAGAAAGTTTCCAAAAATCGAATCGTAGCACGACTGACCCCGGCACCCGGGCGCGGGCAAAAAGTGGACCGTGCTACAGCCGTGGGGGCAATCAATGCCTTGCTCGAGGCTAAAGCCAAGGCTGTGGCTCTTGAGCGGACCCTGCAGGAAGAGGTGGAGAAATGGAAAAAGATCCTCGACCAGATGCCGAGTGAGGAGGATCCGGAGGCTCTGGCGATGGCGGACGCCGCCTTCTCGGCGGCGATGGTCAAGGCCATGCCAAAGTCATATGACCCCGCCGCAACCTACACTCAGGAAGAGCTGACGGCGCGGGTTCAGGCCTTGGAGGCGTTGAGACAGGAGTTTCCCTCGAGGGCGGAGGAGATCGAAAAGCAGGCTGAGCCGTGGAAGGTGGAGAAGGCCGAGATGGCTGCGGGAAAGCGAAAGCTCGAGGGACGTTGGCTAGAGCCCCAGGAGTGGGACCGGGAAAAAGGGGCGCGCGAAAAAGCCGCCCGAGGAGCGTTTTTGGCCAAACTGGAAATCCCCGAAGTTCCGCCCGTTCTGATTGGCCAAGGAATACTTTTGGCCGCGGTGGGGGTGGGAATGTTCGGGGCATTTTTAGGGGCCAGCTTTCTGTTCCACGGGATTTTGGAATTTGTCCGGCACAAAGCCTGGTGGAAGGGGACGGCTTGGACCTTGGCGGGTGCGGCGATCGTCGCCGTTCTCGGTCGGGCCGCGGGCTTGGGACTTAGCGCGCCGGAACCGTTTGTTTCCGGAGGGTCGGGCGATCCGGAAGTAATTGAGGAGCTGTTTTGGAAGTACGGAGGGGAAAAAGAGAAATTCCCGCAGGAGCTAAGAGTATCGGATGCCGACCTAAATGCCTGGTTCGGTAAGCGGCTACGCTTCGAAGCCCTGAAAGTCACCGAGATCGTGGTCCTGGCAGCTGAGAACTGGCGGGTGGAGACCCAGGACGGAACCCTGCGGCTTGACCGGACGGGCCGACTTTTGGGAAAAAACTTTGTTCTCCGCCATGAGATGACCTTTAACCGTTCCGAGCAGGGGGAGGATATTTATCGAATTGAGGCCACCTTGGGAAAATTGCCCCTGCCGCCGGCCCTGGTGCTGCGCTCCTGGAATCAATGGACGGAGGCCCTCGCCCGGATGACCGTGGCTCTGGGGGCTGCCGACCAGTTGACTTTGGAAAGAATCGAGAAGGGCGCCGTCGTTTTTTCAGGAAAGTAGGAGCTGGTCTTTGCTTCGAATCTGACGGAGCACGACCCCCACTGGGCTCTGGGCTAGGGTTGAAAAACCGCCTAGCCCTGCGAAGATGTCATGAAGGAGGACTTTCATTTATGGGCAAACAAGGATCGGAATGGGCGGCAAGGATCAAGGGAGAGGTGCAGAAATCCATCATCGGGCAGGATGTGGTCATCGAGCGTTTGTTGGTGGCGCTTCTGTCGAATGGGCACGTGCTGCTTGAAGGCCTGCCTGGTTTGGCCAAGACCCTTTTGATCAAGAGTCTGGGCTCGGCCATGGGATTGGATTTCGAGCGGATCCAGTTCACCCCCGATCTCCTACCCAGCGACGTGGTTGGAACGATGGTCTTCCAACCTAAGGAAGGAAACTTCCGGGTGCACCAAGGGCCGGTCTTTGCCAACCTGGTCTTGGCCGATGAAATCAATCGCGCCCCCGCGAAGGTGCAGAGTGCTTTGCTGGAAGCCATGCAGGAGCGGCAGGTCACGATCGGCGGTCAAACCCACCAACTTCCTCGGCCGTTCTTGGTGATGGCGACCCAGAATCCGCTGGAGCAGGAAGGAACCTATCCGCTCCCCGAAGCCCAGACCGACCGGTTTCTTTTTAAGCTGTTGGTTGATTATCCCTCCGAGCAGGAAGAGCGCGCCATGATGGAGCGCTGGGGTCAACTCACCCAACAACCAAAACTGAAAGCTGTCTCTTCGGGCGAAGAGCTTCTCTCCCTGCGGGATCAGGTGGACAACGTGCATCTCAGTCCGCCGCTGCAGGCTTACATGCTGGCGTTGGTTCGCGCCACCCGGGAAGCCGCCGGGGGCACCGGGGGCACGACCTCCGCTGCCTCCAAGGTGTTGTCCTACGGGGCCAGCCCCCGAGCGTCCTTGGCCCTGGTGCAGGCCACCCGGGCCCTGGCCTGGCTCCATGGTATGGATCACGGAACACCGGAGGTGGTGCAAAATGTGTTTCTGGATGCCCTGCGCCATCGGGTGGGTCTGACCTACGAGGCCGAGGCGGAGGAGACCACCACGGACGAGATTCTGCGGGGCGTGTTGGAACGAGTGCCCGTCCCCGCAGGGTATTAAGGAGGGGGTGGGAAAAAATTCCGATGACGACTGTGACCGGCTCCGGGGAAGCGGCCCGCAAAGCGCCGCTGGCCATGCTGCGTCGGCTCGAATGGCGCGTCCGCATGGCGGCGGACTCTTTTCTAGGCGGAGAGTATCGCTCCGCGTTCCGTGGCCGGGGCCGGGAGTTCGATCAGGTGGTCAAATACGAGTATGGGGGCGACATCCGGGACGTGGACTGGAATGTCTCCGCGCGCTTGGGCGAGTTGTACCGGAAAAAATTTATCGAGGAGCGGGAACTCACCATCATTTTGCTTTTGGAAGACACGCCGTCTCTGCAGTTCGGATCCGGCAGCCGAACCAAGCGTGAGGCTTTGCTGGAAATCGCCGGACTTTTTGCCCTCACCGCAGCTGGCAACCGTGATCGGGTGGGTTTTTGGCACGCAACCCCGACGGGACACGAGGTGCGGCAGCCGGTTCGCGGCAGGGTCAACATTGTACGGACCGCCGCCACTTTGCTCGGCCAACCCA
>JACCDY010138400.1_pt1 | contig 13122 bp, 19 predicted proteins | sample 7446391 | NCBI WGS metagenome assembly JACCDY01 (sample SAMN15323451, study PRJNA562643) | freshwater metagenome | isolation source: river surface water | place: USA:Blue River Watershed | collected 2017-08-18 | reverse complement strand
CAAGACTTGTCCATAGAATGTTAAAGGAAGGATATAAGGAATATGTTTGAATTAAGCTGGTTGCTGCCAACAAAAATAGAAAGCCGTCCGTTTGAGCAATTCGCCCAACATGCCGTTCGTAGTATCAATAATGCTATGGAAGGGCACGATATCAAGTATGAGATTGTTGTTGCGTCTAAGACAGAGCCACCAAAGACTGGTGACTATTTTACGTGGGCCAAAGAGGATGATGGGAACGATGGGGCGGTTCATGGATTCAACTGTGCTTATTGGAGAAGCACTGGCAAGTATTTTATCGTTGTTATTGATGACTGGGTGTATAACGACAGCTTCCTAAAGGTGATAGACTTCTTACAGTCGGACACATTCAAGCACCGTAGGTTTAAGCTGACAACACTAAATGCGCCCAATAATTTCGATTATAGCGTAAGCTCTATGCCGGAACCAGCAAGACCTCCTCGCGCCAAAGAGCTATGGCCAGTATGGGGTTTTGTTGCCGGGGAACGCAGGACAGTTGTGAAAGAGCTACACAACTATCTTGCTAATCCCAGGTTTAGACATCGTTATTGGGACAATTATCTGCCGTTCTACATAGGACATCAGGGCGAGTTTCCCCTTTTGTGCGAGGGAACACATGCTAGTCAGCTAAACAATGACTACAATTCATATCATCATAACGATGACTATGACCTGAATATATTTAGGAAGCTAGTAGAAAACAATTACGCCGGGTATCAAGAGTATGTTTAATATTGAGTACATCAACTATGTTGGGCAACACCCATTAACTTCCTCTCACCCACACTATCAGTCCATATATAACAATCCGCCCAAGGACTATGGGTTTTCGTCTAATCCGGTCGCCCACAACCCAAGGTTCGATGCGTTTTGCAATGAACTAAGAGAGAGTAGACCAGGACAAGACACAGAACACTTTATTCAGAGAATCCATGATGGGGCTAAAAGGTGCCCAAATACTGAGTTGGGTTTGGCTCCAACGCTGCCATATATTGGTCCAGAAAACAACCTGCTAGTTCTAGAGGATTGGAGTGACACCTTTACATTTTTGATGGGCTGTCACACAGCATTTGTAGACTTTAATGCTCCGTATTTTGGTATTATGGCCGAGTATATGAGTAGGCCCAATTTCAAGGGTATTATCACTCATATGAAAGATACCATACAGTCTTTTGATAGGATAATGCATGGTGCCATAAATAATAAGTTACACTATGTGCCGATTGGATTTCCAACAGCTAAAGACCCAAAGACACCAAAGAAACTTGGACAGAAACTTAGGGTGTTAGTAACAAACTCGTATGGCGCGCCAGTAGGAAACTTTTATGTTAGGGGAGGTGTAGAGGCAGTTGTTGCAGTGACAGACCTCATTAATGATGGCCATAATGTAGAATTGACTGTACTGGGGCCTACTCCAAGAGATATGATAGCTAGGTGTAATAAAAACACAAGGGTGTTTGATTCCTTCGTTGACGAAGCCTTTTTAAAGTCTATAATAGACGAGACAGACGTTTTTCTCATTCCAGCAATGAGGGTACATAGCATATCGGTTGTTAGAGCAATGTGCGAGGGTATAGTGCCGATTGTATCTGATGGGTGGGGTTTTGATGAGTTTGTCATACATGGATTTAATGGCTTGGTTTGCAAGGGGCACTACGGCCATACAACTATGAAAAGAGATGAAATCTTCGTTGAGAATTACGACGCCCCGTTCAATAAAGACTCTGTGATTCAGGATATTAAAGAGAATATTCTGTTTCTTCTTGATAATCCAAAGGAACTTACAGAAATGTCTAAGAACGCAAAGCATCTTGCGTCTATTAATCATGATATAGAGATAAGAAATAAAAGACTAGGAGAGATTTTTGATGAAGCTGCATCTAGGGTGTTTTAATAAGAAGATACATGGATACATCAACGTAGACATACGTGAGGATGTACAGCCAGATGTTGTTGATGACATCTTTACTTTAAAGACATTCAAGAAGAATTCGGCAGATGTTATATATGCCAGCCATGTATTGGAGCATTTAGACCATAGAGAGTCCAAGTTGGCTTTAGCTAGATGGTGTGAGGTGTTGAAACCGGGTGGAACAGTTAGAATTGCTGTGCCTAATATGGAAAAGGTGTTCGCCCACTACTTCTATTACAAAGACTTGCCAGCCCTATACTCTGCATTATGGGGAAGTCAACGCCACCCATATGATTATCACAAACATGGCTGGACTTTTGAGACTCTTAGTGACGACCTAATCGAAGCTGGTTTCGGTGACGATACGATTAGAATATATGATTGGCGCAAGACAGACCATTTTTATGTTGATGACTATTCTCAGGCTTATGTGCCGCACATGGACAAAGAACATGGCCAGCTTATGAGCTTAAATGTAGAGGCAAACAAACGATGAATGAATTGAAGATTTTTGATACTGAGTTGACCATTTTAATACCAGCCATAAGACAAAATAGGTGGGAAGCTCTTTATGATAGCGCTGTATTAGCGTGTAAGCAACATAAGTGGCAGCTTCTCCTGGTAACACCATTTGACCTACCTGAATCACTAAAGGATAAGACAAATATCAAAGTGATAAAAGACGCCGGGCAGGTGTCTAGGTGTGTGCAGCGTGGTATGTTAGAGGTTGAGAGTGCGCTTGTATTTCTTACTGTGGACGACTGTACCTTCATAGAAGACTCTATTGATAAGGCTATAGAAGAATATTGGGAAAAGTGTGCATATGACGATGTTCTCAATGTCAGATATAGTGAAAATGGGGATATACAACCACCAGAATATTATAGGGCATGGCACCATCAATCTACTAGACTCGCTGGTATAGAACAGCATTGGGAGTTAGCTCCTCAATTTTTGATGTGCCCACAAAAGTTTATTGATATGGGCGGATTCGACTGCCAGTTTGAATATATCAATGAGCCGGTACACGATTTGATGTTTAGAATCCAAAAAATGGGAGGTAAGGTTTATCAATCTAGCACGCATTGCTGTGTGGCAACTTGGTACCATACTACAACTGGCGACCACGCGCCCATACATAACGCACAGGTCGGCCACGATTGGCCTATCTTCTTAGATATGTATAGTAAGCCAAATGATAGGGGAGTGATTCCATACGACAACTGGAAGAATACACCAGAGGTTTGGAAGCGTAGGTTCACCCGTGGTGTTCCTTCGTCATATGATAAGTTGGCCGAGCAGGAGTTTTACGCAGTATGAAAATGTTGATAACTGGTGGAACTGGGTTTATAGGCAAGCATTTAATTGAAAAGCTTACTGTAGGCGCTACAGAAGCCGTGTTGCATATAGAAAAGCTTGATATTTTCGATAGAAGACAGGATTTAGCACATACTGTTTCTATAGGAGATTACGACACAATAATTCACTTAGCGGCTAATCCTCTTATTAAAAATAATGACACAGATAGCCTATATAGGTCTAATGTAAAGCTTACTCTGGATATAGTACAAAATTGCAAAAAGAGTTGCCACGTTGTTTTCGCATCATCGGCGGCGGTATATGGTGATTATTTTGATGCGACAGAAGAATCTCCTACTATCCCCTCATCTCCATATGGATTTTCTAAGCTAGCATCAGAGAATCTAATACAAATGTATGGGATAAAGCACACTATATTGAGGTTGTGTGCTAATGTTGGTCCTAATAATACACATGGAGTTCTAAAAGACCTAATATATAAATATAATCACAATCATATATTAGAGGTCATAGGCGCATATCCAGGGTCTACTAAGCCATTTACTCATATCAATGATACGGTAAGATGTATACAGCATGTCCTTGCCAACGACATAACTGGTGTCTATAATATAGGTAATGAGGAACCCGTTGCTGTCAACCAAATTGTTGAAGAAATCGAGTCGTTTTATAGGCAAAATAAGGCTGTAAGCTGGCTTGGAGAATCTGCAAACTGGAAGGGCGACAATAAAAAGGTCTATATTGATAGCTCTCTCATTAAACATACTGGTTTTGAATATAAATATCCAACATCGTTAGAGGCTATACGTGCTACAATTAGAGGGTAAAAAAGTAGCTATCACTGGTGGTCATTCTATGGTGGGCCGCGCCGTTGCTACAGAGCTATATAATAGAGGGGCGATACCTAAGCAAATATCCCATAATGCTGTTACCGATTTGTTACAGTATTACACGGCCCTAACACAAATTAGGGGCGCAGACTATTGTATACATTGCGCTGGCTACAATGGGAATATAGGTTTCAACGCCAAGTATCCAGCCGATATCTTCTATCGCACAACACAAATGGCCCTGAACGTATTACAGGCTTGTGTAGAAAACAACATCCAAAAGGTTGTATCCCCACTCTCATCTTGTGCTTATCCAGATACCAACATTCTGCTTGAGGAAAAGTTTTGGGCAGGGCCACCAAACGAAAGTGTTGAGGCTCACGGCCTAAGTAAGCGCAATATTCTAGCATTTTGTAGGCAGATACACAAACAATACGGTCTAAAGTATGTGTCGGTTGTCTTTAACACCTGTTATGGCCCCTACGACTCCTATGACGTAAACAAGACTAAGGTGGTCGGTGGCTTGATAAAGAAATTCTACGACGCCAAAATAAACAATCTGCCATTTGTTGAGTGTTGGGGTACGGGTAAGCCTAGACGCGAAATTATATATGTTGATGATGTTGCGAAGGGAATTGTTAACGCCCTTCAATATTACGATGACCCTAAGCTCCCTTTAAACATAGGTTCGTTTACAGATATTTCAATAAAGGGAATAGCTGAAATCATAGCTGATGTAATGGAGTATAAGGGAAAAATTGTTTGGGATACATCTAAGCCAGATGGGCAGTTCCAAAAGATGCTGGCTCCTGGCAATATGGTTAAGGTATTTAAGGATAATCCTATAGAGTTTACGGTCCCAACAGAGGGATTAAAGAAAACAATAGATTGGTATATTAATGAACAAACAAGACTTAATTGATTTTGAAAAAGACATAGAAGCTATCTATAAGACTGGCGCTATTCGTGGCCCGATTCACTTAAGAGATGGAAACGAAGAGCATCTTATTAAGGTGTTCGAGAACGTGAAGTCAGATGACTATGTTTTTACTACTTGGGCCAGTCACCTGGAGTGCTTACTAAAGGGTGTTCCTCCAGAAGATGTGAAGAAGAAGATTTTAGAAGGAAAATCAATAACACTGATGTTTCCAAAATATAAGGTATATTCTTCTGCTATTGTGGGCGGTATCTGCCCTATTGCAGTAGGAACGGCCTGGGCGATAAAGAAAAGGGGCGGCACGAATAAGGTGTGGGCGTTTATTGGGGATATGACGGCAATGACCGGAATAGCCAGTGAATCAATCAGATACTCCTTAAATCATGACCTGCCTATTACTTGGGTAATTGGAGACAACGGTAAGTCGGTAGGAACAATAACCGATGAGGCTTGGGGCGAGTCTTGTTGGGACTGTGTTCGTAAGCTCTTTGGAATTGGGTCCACGTTTAACGAGATTGAGTATTTGGATAAGACAGATAAGTTGGTTTACTATAAGACAGATAAGTTGATTTACTATAAGTATAAGTTAAATTACCCGCATAGTGGCGTAGGAACCTTCGTGAGCTTCTAATGACATATTTCGATAAACTAAAAATGGCGGCAGAGGAACTAGCAAAAGACCAAAAGGTTATCTTCGTTGGTCAGGCCGTAGCATATCCTGGCACAGCCGTAACCAAGCAACTTAAAGACATTCCAAAGGAACAGCTTCTAGAGCTACCTGTTGCCGAGGACTTTCAAGCTGGGTTTTGCATAGGACTTGCCCTAGAGGGCTTTCTTCCTGTCTCAATTTATCCTCGTTTCAACTTTGCCATACTAGCCTGCAACCAAATCTTCAATCACCTAGATAAGTGGGCGGCTATGTCGGATGGGGAGTCTAATCCTAAAGTAATCACTAAAATAGTGGTGGGGTCCATCCAACCCTTACATCCTGGGTTTCAGCATTCTAGCGAGTACGTCAATGAATTTAGGGGTATGTCGACCAATATACCAGTATTCAATCTGGTGGACGCAGATATGATAGAGCCTGCTTATTGTTTTGCACATAATGAACCAAATAAAAGCTTTATACTGGTAGAACATGGGGATTTATACCAATCTGGCGAAAATAATTCAGTAAGTCCTGAAAAAATTGGATGAATTGGTGTATAATTAACCATGGCAAACCCCACACAACAAGAGCTATATAAAGAATATATAGAAAATAACCTGTCTCCACAGGAGATATGCAGTAGATTTGGGATATCCCAAACGCAATTTTATCGCTTATGTAAAAAGTACCACATTAAAAAACCTAAGATTACTCAAGATAAGCTTATCCAACAACAAATTATTCAAGAGTATATAGATGGGCAGTCTTCTATTCAGTTATGTAAAAAATATAATGTATCAAAAAAGTGGATTTTAGACCTGTTACATAAAAATAATATTGATATTAAAAAGATAAAAGATTATAGTAAATTTCTTAATGTCATAACCAAAGATAGTCTATTGGCCCTATATGTAGATAAGGAGCTTAGTTTATCTAGTATTGCACGAAAATATAAAACTGACCACCATACTATAGCGAGATGGTTATTTCAGTACGGCATTAATAAAAGAAAGCAGGTTAGACATAAGTGTAATGACGGATTTTTCCGCACACAGTCGAGAGATATGGCTTATATATTGGGCTTTATTTTAGCAGATGGGTGTGTAAGAAAAGGAAGAATTCTATCATTTGGCGTGAATAATAAAGACGAATCTATATTAGCTACTATTAAAAATGTAATGCGATATACTGGACCAATAAGGCATTGGTCTAAGCTATCTCAAACAAATATGGTATTAACATATGCAACACTTACCATTCATAGTAAGGAACTGGTCTCCGATTTATTCAATTTTGACATAGAGCATAGAAAAACTGGACACGAAACGTTTCCAGAAGCACTAAGGCCAGAATTATATGGAGATTTTTTGAGAGGATATTTTGATGGAGATGGGTCGGTTAAAAAGGATGGTGGTGCTGCGAATTTTTGTTCTGCAAGCCCTGTTCTACTTAATTCTATTAACCATAAAATATTGAATGGAAAAGGAAAACTTAGAGTACACATTGGTAGGCAGACTGGGATGCCATATTATACATTAGATATAACATCGAAGCATATGGCATCGCTATATGATATTATGTACAAAGATGGTTACAGCGATAAGCTGTGTTTAGAACGTAAAAAACAAAGATTTAGGATTAACAATGAGTAGAATAGAGTTTGGTGCCTTCCAACTTACAGAAAAAACAAAACAAAACGTTCTTGACTGTTTGGAGAGCGGTTGGTTGACGATGGGGCCTGTCGTTAAAAAGTTTGAGGACAAGTGGAAGAAGCTTTTTGATTATAAATATGCGCGAGCGCTGAGTTCCGGCACCGCCGCTGATACTGCCTGTTGTATGGCTCTCTATGAAATAGCTGGAGCTAAAATAGGAGATGAAGTTATATGTCCCTCGTTGTCTTTTATTGCAACCGCCAATTCGATTCGAGCTGCTGGTTTTGTACCTGTGTTTGTTGATGTAGAAAGAGAAACCCTTAATATAAACTACACTAAAATAGAGGATGCTATCACCCCTAAGACAAGGGCTATTATGGCTGTAAACCTTATGGGTCGTCCCGCCGAATTAGATGTAATACAGGATATTGCACAAAGACATGGGTTAGTCCTCATAGTTGATAATTGTGAAGCATATGGCAGTACATTCAAACATAAGTTTGCACTAGACTATGCACAAATGGAAACCTCTTCTCACTTTCTCGCGCATATAATTTTTGCGTGCGAAAGTTCGGTAGTGAGTTCTAACAATGAATATATAGATAAGAACATAGAGGCAATACGTTCTCATGGCCGTATGGGCGGCGGTGCTTACTTTGACCATCAAGTATTTGGCTTAAACTTCAAGCCTACAGACCTACACCTCTCTGTTGGCTTGGAAGAAATAGACTTGTTTTGGGAAATTTTTGGACACAGAAAGAAGAACGTTACAAGGATAAGGGCGGCATGTGGTGGTTTAGAGGATAAGGCCCATTTCGTTGAAGAGGGTATTGATAGAGTAAATGCCCCACACGCCTTTAGTATTACGTTGAAGCAGCCTGGAAAGGTTAAGACGCTTACGGACGCGCTAGATAAGGCCGATATTGCCTGGAAGCGTAACTTTGGGTCTATGCCAACCCAGCATAGGGCGTTTGCCTATCTAGGGCATAAACTTGGGGATTTTCCAGAAGCAGAGTATGTTGGCGATAATGGTATTCATATTGGAGTCCATAAGCTATTAAGTCCTAATGACATATATCGTATCTGTGATGTGGTTACTACCACACTGAGGAAAATATGAGAGAAGCTTATGATAGATGGACCTGGAATACACACCTAGCTTGTTGGGAGGTAGACCCAAGTAGAGTATATGTTGCTGTATCTGGTTTTTTCAACCCGTTGCATGAGGGGCATCTTAGGCTATTTTGGGCTGCTAAAGAACTGGGCACGCACTTAGTAGTAATCGTGAACAACGATAAGCAGGTCGCCCTCAAAGGTTCTTGCCCATTTTTAGATGAAAAGGCTAGGGTGGAGATAATTAGGAATATAAAGCTGGTTGACGGCGTTGTATTGTCTGTGGATACAGACGCAACGGTTTGTAAGACCCTTAAAGAGATTCGCCCACATATCTTTGCTAATGGAGGAGATAGAGGTAGATATAGCTCTCAGGCTTCAGCCGAAGAAGAGGTTTGCAAGGAAATAGAGTGTGATGTAGTTTATGGGGTTGGTGGACACGATAAGTATGACTCAAGCAGTCAGATAATTAAAAGGGCTCTTAATTGGTACAGAGAACACAACGAATGAAAACAGTTTTAATAACGGGTGGTGCGGGATATATAGGAGCTAAATTAGCTCAGCAGCTACAGTGGCAAGTAAACTACAATGTTTCTTGTGGGCAGTTGCCAAAAAAATATAAGGTCATAGTGGCCGACAACCTAATGTATGACCAAGGCCCCTTCGTATTCCAATCTCTCCAGAGTGTACAGTTTGTAAAAGCCGATGTTACCCAATTGAAAGGCAAGCTCCTAGAATTGGTACAGTCCGCCGACGTTGTTATACCTTTGGCTGCAATAGTAGGAGCGCCGGCCTGCGATAAGAATCCAGGGTTCGCCCGCAAAGTAAACCTTGATGCAGTCTCTAACCTTATTTCTGTGCTACGAGAGGACCAGCTTGTTATATTTCCTAACACAAATAGCGGATATGGTAAAGCAAAGGATACAGTCTGCACCGAGGAAACGCCACTTAACCCAATTTCATTGTATGGCCAACTAAAGGATGAAGCTGAATATGTGGTACGCAAGCACCCAAACCACGTTGTTTTCCGCCTTGCTACTGTGTTTGGTTATTCTCCACGCCATCGCCTCGACCTGTTGGTGAATACTCTTGTACATGAGGCAGTTACAAAGGGCGTAGTTGAAATCTTCGATGACAGCTTTATGCGCAACTATATTCACATAGATGACATTTGTAGTGCATTTAGCTATGCAATAGAGAACGAGGCTTTGCGTAACAACGTTTACAACTTAGGCAACGATAGCCTAAATATGAGCAAGGGCGACCTGCTCGACGTTATAGGTAAATACCTGTTGTTTGAGACAAGGAAGATAAGCAAGACAGACCCCGACCAGAGAGACTATGTGGTTTCCTCTGAAAAGTTATACAAGACGGGCTGGCAACCAAACAAATCGCTAAAAGACGGTATAGTAGAGTTGATACGCTTCTACTCTGTCTTACCAAACAATCCATCACTGCTGGGCTACATGAAAAACGTATGATTATAACGAGAACCCCCTATAGACTATCACTATTTGGTGGTAGTAGCGATTATCCTAGTTTCTACAGTAGGTATGGTTCTCTATTGGTTGGATTCACTATAGATAAGTATTGCTATATTACTCTACGTCAGAATCATAATATCTTTGATTACAAGACAAGGGTAACGTACTCCATAATAGAAAGCGTTAAGAATAACTTTGAAATCCAAAATCCAGGCGTAAAGGGCACCCTTGAGTTCAAACAAGTCGAGGACGGTCTTTCAATTGCTGTGCAGGGCGATTTACCAGCGCGTACTGGTATCGGCTCATCGTCATCGTTGGTTGTCGGACTTATTCATGCCCTAGACGTTTACCAGAATGGAAAAGAAACCTTAAGCAATAAGCAAATAGCCCAAGAAGCCATTAAGGTCGAACGACAGATACTTAATGAGCCGGGCGGTGTCCAAGACCAAATTTGGGCAGCCTATGGCGGTGTGAACAGTATCCAGATTCTCTATGATGGCAGCTTCTATGTTCGCCCCCTTCCTGTTTCCATAGAATTCCTCCAAGAGTTCAGAAGCCGCTCTGTGCTATGTCATACAGGTTTTAGCCGTAATTCCTTCGGCATAGCTGCATCTCACGACAATAAAGAGAGTGTTGGGATTAAGCGCCAGATTCTTAACTTGGCTGAGCATGGGCTTATTGCCTTTGAAAATGAGGATATACAGGAGATAGGAAGCCTTCTACATCGTAGCTGGCAGTTGAAAAGGTCAATCTCTACCGAAATTACAAACGACCACATAAATGGAATTTACGACAAAGCCCTTGACAACGGCGCAATCGGTGGTAAACTATTGGGAGCTGGCGGAAACGGCTTCATGTTTTTCGTTTTGAAAGACGATGATAAAAGGGGCTTCTGCGAGAAACTGGGCCTGACGGCAATAGACTATGACTATTCGTATAGAGGGAGTGAACTGTTACTGAAATGAGCGAAAGGCTTAAACCAAGAACAATCTTTATTGATATGGACGGAACCCTAGTCCATCATCAAGGAACATATGAGGATATGATTTGGGCGGAACCAATCCTATTGGACGGAGTTCTTGAATTTATAGAGCAGGAACTTGCCGCTGACAGCCATATTATTATTACTACAGCCCGTTCTGAGATGCATAAAAAGCAGACAGAGGCTCAGCTTGAAAAGCTGGGAATTAGATACCATAGGCTAATTATGGATATTACTGCTGGGGAACGATGGCTGATAAACGACGATAAGCCAGATATGGAGATAACAGCCCGTGCGCACGTAGTAAGCCGAAATACTGGGCTTCGTCCACTTTTAGGGCCTTGACTTTCTGAATTTTTCGTGTATAATAGAGTATGAGAAAGGGACTTTTCCTACTTGTGGCGCTGCTTTTAGCATGGACGACCACCTCAAATGCTGGAGATTCTAAGAAAATGAATACCTTATTGGTGTTTCATGCTACGTGGTGCGGTCCATGCAAATCTATGCACAAGAACCTTAAAGACCCCAAGGCCGTAGAAGCTCTTAAGAACTATAATGTAGTTGAGGTAGATACGGATAAGAACAAAGAATTGACACAGAAATATGGCGTGGGCGCGCTGCCAACCCTGGTAATCGTTAGTCCAACCAATAAAGTGGTAAAAAAGCAGGCCGGTTTGCAAACTCCATCACAGTTGCAAAACTGGCTAAAATAAGCCTTGGCTAATGGTTAGCCCGCTCTTTCGTAATGAGTGGTATGGGGTTCGACTCCCCACTTTGGCTCTTGCCTGCATAGTATAGTGGTTATTATTTGCCGTTGGTATCGGCAGGATGGCGGTTCGATTCCACCTGTGGGCTCTTATGAAAATCTTAGACTTTATAACTACATTTAAGAACTTCGTAGACGGCAGCGAGGAATGGTTGCGCGGTGGTCTACTACCAATAGATGGAGATACCTTGATTTTCAGAGTAGAGAAACGTGCTATAGATTGTGAATATGCACATAAGTGGTTTGGCGATAATTTTCACATTAATAGGCATTGGAAGCTTGTTACGAATTCTAATGAATCATTAAGGGAGTTGTTAGGAAGATATAAGGACACAGAGTTGTACGAATTTCGCATTAAACCTTTCAATGGAGTAGACAAATGAGAACGATATTATTGTGCGCAGCACTTCTTTTAGTAGCAGGTTGTTCAGTAAATGTAAACACGAAGCCAGTTTGCCAGTGTTGTAGCTGTGTAGACTGTGACTGCAATCCTTGCGACTGCTGTAAGTGTGAGAAGTGTGGTGATTGCGGCGATAAGGCTTGCTGCAAGACCAAGTAGGTTAACACCTACATTTGGCTGTGAAAACTAATTCTCCGTGGTGGGGAGCCGCTCTGCAAAAGCAGCGTTAAACAGTTCGATTCTGTTCACAGTCTCTCGTTTTGGGCGTTAGCCCTTGACAATTTGATTTTTGCCGATACAATGTACGTATCGGCTTTTTTATTGGAAACTTTTTGAGGACAGAAACATGTTAGTTGAATACGTAAGGAACAAGGAAAATCGTAAGGTTGGCGTTGTTGTTGCTCTTGATGACCACTCTATTGGTTGGAGCAAGATTAGGGAATCAAACTTCTATAAGGGTCGCTACGTCAATATCGACAAGTTCGATAAGAAGCGTGCCCTAGAAATCGCTGTTGGCCGCGCGGTCATGGCCGACACTCGCCCAAGCAAGGTAGTTCCACCTGCTAATGTTCAGGTCGTAATTGACAAGATGAAGAGGCGCGCTGCTGCGTACTTCAAAACCCAAACAATGGAGATGGTACTATGAGAACTATTGCAATTTTTCTTCTTCTCCTGGCAACCCCTGCGTTCGCCCAGGTCTATCCTATCTATGGTAAGTACAACACGTACCAAGGATATTACAGGGTCAATCCATACAACGGTAATATCAACGTGTATGGAAACCGTAATCAGTACAACTTGAGGCTTTCTCCTAAGCCTGGAAGGTCTGGTTATAACATCTATGGCGGTGGAAACAACGCCCTATATGGCCAGTTCAACATGTCGGCGGCTGATTATCAGGCTCACAAGGCTCAGCTTAGGGCGGATTACAAGGCGAGGCACAAGAAATAAGTGTAATAATATTGCCAAAAATTGTCACTAAGGGTGTATAATAGAGTACCTAATCCATAGTGACAAAGGAGGCTATATGAAATTCAACGACCTAAGCGGGCAAAAGTT
>JACCDY011337782.1_pt1 | contig 13124 bp, 14 predicted proteins | sample 7446391 | NCBI WGS metagenome assembly JACCDY01 (sample SAMN15323451, study PRJNA562643) | freshwater metagenome | isolation source: river surface water | place: USA:Blue River Watershed | collected 2017-08-18 | reverse complement strand
GAGAAGGTAATAAAGTTGTAGTTGATTCCGTAAGAGATTCATTGGATGTTTTTGTTAATTCCTCTTTTTTATCCGTTTCTTCTTCATCACTATCCTCTTCTGCCGTATGATCCGATGAATCCATATTAACAAAATCCTTAAGAATTGATTTTACCGGTACAAGACTTCTTACTGCTTGTAGAATTCCTTCATTCAAAAGACCTTCAATTGTACGATAATTTTGTTGTTTTTCAATGGCTGGAATACCATCACGAAATAAATAGGTTGAACTCCAAAGTAGTTTTGATGTTTCACATAATACTTTAAATAAAAAATGTTCTACTTTGGGTACATTAATCTCTACCTTCTTATTATTTGATGAAAGACGAATAGCAGTTAATACTTTTGTATGAGCAATAAATACAGCTGTTAATAAATCATCTAAATAGTCACAACCACAATTGGTATGAATAGTATGAATTTCATTATTAACTTTTTCCATATTCCAGTCGTGAATTTCATTGAGATAGGTTTGAAATTGCCAAAGAGCTTTTTTTGGTTCTTGAGTCATTGATTGTTTTGCTTTTTCAAGTAAATCAATAAAGAATTGAAAATAAGCTGGAACTAAAAATACACATAATTGTTTTGTATATTCAGCACGAGCATCGGAATAGACTGATAAAATCGGATCTGAACCCCTATTCATTCTTATTCATTCTCTGTTGTTGTAGAGACCTTATATAACGCACTCCCTAAAAATGCCCATAATGATCCTGATACTTCCATACACTTACCGTAGTCTTTCAATATCTTCTCATTCATTAATAACGAATTTATTAATCTTTCTGGATTATATCCCTCTTTTACATATTTTATTAATTTCTCCGATGATAAATCCTTAATTTCTTCTTTTTCTTTTTTACGATGTTCTATTGTACGATTCCACACCTCTGGATGTTGTAATTGTAATAATGCACATTGTTGTAAACGACGATATGAATATTCATTTTTATTTAAATATTCCTTTATTTCCATTGTATTAATTCCGTGATAGGTTTTTATTAAAAAATCTTCCATTTCTTCCCAAGAAGGTAAATACATTCTTTTAATTTTACATCTTGAACGAATGGGTTCTTGTAAACGACCCGCATCACGACATTCTAAAATAAATAATACTTCTGATGCGTGTGTCTCCAAAATACGACGTAAAAATGCCTGAGCCTCTGGAGTCAAATCATCCGCACCTTCTAACCATAATATCGCTGGCTCTGTCCTTCTGGCCCAAATATGTAATTTCTGTCTACCATCTCGTAATGTACGATCCTTACGACACGGACATACAAATAATTGCTTTTGTACTTTTTCCGCATACTTCTGAATCCAGTAACTTTTACCGCATCCAGGAGGACCTGTTAATATTATTGGCGTCTTATCCATATTATTTATTCCTTTATATTCATATCTTTTTAGATTCTTCTTTTATTAATTATTATTAATGCTTTCTATGATGTCTCTTTGAGCGACGATGATGACGTTTTGCTTTATGTGACTTTTTATGACCTTTACGCTTATGTGAACGTCTTCTTCCACCTAATAATGATCTTGGTGCTGTTGTTGCTTCCTCCATTATATCATTTGGTGGTTGTCTCATTGGTATTTGATCCCAATGAACCGTAGCCATACCTCCTCTGACATTCTTCTTCCAACATCTTCTCTTTCGACTTCCACCAACAGGTGCTTTAACTGTTTGAAGAGTTTGACCTGAATTAACTTTTGGAGCAGAATTTACTCCTTGAGCTACTGGAGATGAATTTACTCTTTGAGGTACTTGAGATGAATTTACTCCTTGAGCTGAATTATTTTTTCTTGATTGTTCTTGTCCCATTATACTAATTTACGCACATAATTAATTTTTATCTCCGTACAATTATATTTATTTTTTTTTTAGAATCATTTTTACATCTCATATTATGACAATAAGATTTACTTTTTCCTTTCTTCTTTGTTTTTTTATTTTTACTACTTGATGCTTTTACTAGTATTTTCTTTTTTGAATTATTCTCCTTTTCATCATCATTATTATTATTATTGTTATTATTATCATTGTTATTATTATTAATATTATTATTGTTATTATTATTTATTGGAAGTAAATAATGTGATATAGATTTCTTTTTTGTATTATTTTTACTTTTTGATTTATTATTTTTCCCGTTTTCTTTATGAAAATTTTCTTTAAATTCCTTTTTAAATTTTTCTATAATGAGAGGAATATGATATTTTTTACGTTTTTTATATGCTTTATCATTGTTATTATTAAAAATTGCATTTTCTATAAAGTATTTATCATATGCGGAAGTATCAAGAGAATCAGAAGAAATAGTATCAGTAGGTTCTTTACAATTAAAATATTCATTGGTTTCTTTAATAAAAATGGGATTCTTTTCAGCTCTATTTCTTAAAAGATGATAATCACGTAAACCATTGCTACATAGTGATGGTTTATCATCAATTAATTTATGAAATTCTTCTTCAGTTTTATCAAAAATACCAAATATTTCTGAACTTGCTTTAAATGGAAATTTATTTAATTTTTTACCATTTACTTTAACAAAAATTAATATATTTAAAGGACTATAATGTGATTTATCACCCGATTTATAAAATTTTTCAACTGAAAAAATAAGTGTAGATTTAGAATGAAGTGAATTACAAATAAATTGTTGTAAATTCGGTACTTCTTCTTTTAATTCTTTATTTAATCCTTCAAGTGGTGTATGTTGAATCGATAAACCACCTCCAAAATCAGTTAAATATAATAAATTACTTATACCTAATTTAAAAAGATTAACAAGTTCTTTTTTATCATTTTTAACAACATTAGAACAATACCAAGGTATAACACCAATTCTTCCACCCACACCTCGTAATTTTTCTTCATTTTCACATATTTCTTTATAGGGGATTATTTTTCCAACAATTGTGAGTCCATCTTTATCTGTTTCTTCAAATAATTTATATTTTGAAGGAAGAATTTCATCTTTTAAAATAATCTGTTGAATGTATGGTTTTGATTTTTCTTTTTTATGAGAGGCCATTCTATTATTTTATAATTTATTTCATTTGAGAAGAAAGGAATTGACGATATTCTTGAACAGCTCTTTCATCAATTTCCGCATTCTTTCGTAAACTTTGCATTAATGGATTATTATCAACCGATTCAACCGTACTATAGGTATTTCTCTCACGACTAACATCAAGTTTTAATGGAACACGATATTCCATACGTCCAATATCTCCAACACCAGGAGTGATATCTAAGGAGCGATTAATAGCAAGAGCACGATCATTAATAACATCAGTATCTAATTTCTTAGAAGTTTGACGACCAGGATCACCATTGAAGGTAGCACTATTACCAGAACCAGCAATTGGTTTACGTCCGCGAGCAATTTGTTCTTTGTTGGGATTAGTACGCATATTATAGGCAAAGGTTGGATCTAAGTTATCATTCCAAGCTCCATTACCACCAGGACCTGTCCAAGCTAATCCAGCAGATAATTGTGCTTTTTGAGTTGGTTTAGCAATATCATCTGGATCATATACTTTTAAGCGATTTGTAGCAGAGGCACCATCTCCACCAGCAATACCTGGACGATCTAAATAAATAGTAGATTCCTTGACAGTGGTACGAGCAATATCTTTTGGATCCCAAACCGTAATGGCAGGAGCACGTTCTGCAAATTCAATAGGTGTACCTGTCATACGAATATTACCAACTGTTTCACTACGACGTGTTGGACGAGCATTATCTGTATAATGTGTTGTTACTAATTGATTATCAGCGGGTGTAGCATTTAATGCCATAACACGTTCTGAAGTTTCATTTCTTTCATTAGGACGAATTTCAATAGAAGATTTACCATAATCTGCTTTTGGTGCGTCCATATCTTTAGTATAATAACTAGTCATATCCGCATTACGATATCCAGCACCACCATATTGTTGAGTTTGTGGTAAACGATAAGAACCTGTTACATAACTTTCACCAAAATCTTGTGATGAAGCAATACCTCCATATTCAACCGATGTTTCAGGACGTGTGGTATGGGGTAATACTTGAGTTGAACGAACTGTTTCTTTAATTAGATCACCTGTTGTAGTAAAGAAACGTTCACCAGTTTCATCGATATAGAAAGTATCAGGTTTATATTTACGTACTTCACCAACATCACTTACATCGGCATTGGTGCCAATAAAGTGTTGTCCTGGAACCATTGGTTTATCATAGGTTTCTTTAGGATTAGAGAGTACACGTAATTGATTAGTATCTTTAGGGCGCATAATTTCATTAATTTCAAGTTGTTGAAATCCACCTTTTCCAGAGAAACCGAATTTTTCACCAATTCCTGAACCGACACGTGTAGGTTCAAATGGTTTTTCACCATTTCTAACAATTGGAGCTTGTGTAGCAACACGTGATTGAAAGAATTCAGTATTATCTTCCATACCAAATGGATTACCATAAGGAGCTCGTGAGGTTTCAAACATATTTTCGACTTCTCGTTTTTTCATTTGTGTTGAGCCATTACCATTATAAGCATCAAGACGTTGTGTATTTGCCTGTGGAGCCATATTTTGTTTTATACGACCTCCAAAAAAAGGTTGCATATTATTATGTTTAAATTCATTAGATGGGATTTTTTGACCAGATAAGGGACTAATAACATAATCACTTTCAATATAGATAGGATCCGCTTCCGTATTATCAGAACGATATTCAGTCATTGGTACATTAGAATCAATAGGTGAAGGAGCAGGTTGAGTACCGGAGATAAGTTGAGGAGCATAGGGTGGTTTATTAGAAGCATATCCAAAAGCAGTACCGTAAGGACCAGTACTTGGTTCAGATGGATATGTTTGTCCATTTGGCATTTGATACATTAAATCTAATTCTGGACCAAACCCTGTGGCAGCTGAACCTTTTGGTGCTAATGTTAATGAATCCGAATTAGGAGCTCTAGCAGCAGGCATAAAACTCTCCCGTATTTTAGTTGTACCATTTTTTGTTAATAAAGGAAATTCACGATCCGCTGGAGGCAATGTTTGTGATGATAAATTATTTCTAAATTGAGCTTGTTGAGCAGTTACTTTTGAATTCTCTTTTTTCTTTTCACTTGCTTTGGAAACTAGATATCCTAATCCTAAAAGACCTGATAGAGCAGCGACTTCCATACTACACTTTTCTACCTTTAATTTTTTAAAACATTATTACTTCCTTTCTCTTCCCTCATTCTTTTCATATAAGAATATAAATAACATTTTATTTATAGTCTATATGAGTATTCACTTAACTGAACAAGATTTATTACCATCTTTATTAATTAATAATACAACCATTATTACAACAGTTACAAATTATGGTTATTTATTTTATACATTAAATATGTTAAAAAGTTTAACAGTATTTGGATTGGATAAAAAAGTATTTATTTTATGTCTTGATCAAAAAAGTTCAACTATATTAAAACAACAAGGTTATAATGTATATTGTTTAGAAGAAGAAAGTTTAAAAAAATTTTGTCCTTGGAATACAAAAGGATATGATAAAATTTGTTATCTTAAATTAGAATTAATATATCGTATTTTATCATTAAAGAAAAATGTATTATTAGTAGATGGAGATATTGTATTTTTGAAGGATCCAATGGAAGATATTAGTCAATGGTGTACAGATAGAATATATGATGTATGGGTTCAAAATGATTCTCAAAATGATGGAAATACAAAAAATATGTGTACTGGTTATCTCTTTATTAAATCAAATGATCGATTAATTCAATTATATGATTGTGTATCTGAAAATGGACAAAAAAAATATAAACAATGTGCTTTTGATAATAACGATCAATCTTATTTTAATAAATTTGTTAAACCTTATTGTCTAATGTGTCCTTTACCCTTAGAAAAATATCCAAATGGTAAAATGTTTTATGATCATTGTGATAGTTATGAAAATATTCCATTAAGTATTATATTAGTTCATTTTAATTGGGTACAAGGACATATTAAAATGGCAAAAATGAAAGAATATAAATTATGGCTTCTTACTTCTGAAGAAGAAGAAATGATTTAAAAATTGATTTATTATCATTTAAATCAAGAGTGTAGAATATTTTATTAGATAAATGCAACAAATTCTTCATACCTATCACGATGGATCAAGATTATATAAAATGTCCGCAAGAGCATTATCTAAAATACCAATATGGAAAGGTAATCGAATTATTGATATGAATCACGTTTCAAATATTAAAAAATCAATTCATCATAATATTCAATTATTAGATTCTGGATATAAAATAATTCAATATATGGAAGAAGATGATGATGAGAAAACCATTCCAAAACATTATTTAATTGATGGACAACATCGTATAAGTATTGTGTCTGAATATTTTAAAACAGATCCAAATGCTTCTGATTTTATGGTAACAGTTACTGAAATCTGTGTAGAATCCGAAGGAGATGCGATTCAATATTTTAATCAAATAAATAATGTGAAACCGATTCAATTTGAAGAAGATTCCAATATGATCATCAATCGCTATCTCGATAAACTCATCAAATCCTTCCCCATCAAAATGAACTTCTTCCGTTCCTCTACCAGACGCCCTTACTTATCAATTGATAAATTCCGTGAAATCCTACAAAGAAAAGTAAATGAATTAAAAAAGATAACAGTGGATAAATTTATAGAGAGATGTAAGGAGATGAATGAGAGGATAATAGAGGAGTTAAGGGAGAAATCAAAGAATGAGTCAGATAAGGAAATAAAAATGATGAAAAAGATAATTGATTTACATTTTGGATTAGCTTGGGATGATCGTTATCGCTGGTTAGATATGATTTTAAAATAATTTATTTTGATATTTTATTCCATTTATAATAAAATTGTTGTGAGACTTCCATTAAAAGATCATTATAATTAGAATAACGTTTTGAATTTATAAATTTTTCAAAATAGAATTGATTATTTTCAATAATATACCAAATATATTCATTTGTAGTTGTATCACGAGCAATAATATATACATTAAAAGCAATACGACATCTTTTTTCAATCATATAAATATGTCCATATAATGTAAAAGGTATATAATCAATTGATGGTTGTAGCCATAGAAGTAACCATCGATACGCTTCAAAAGACATTAGAATTGTATATAAATCTTTTTATTTTTTTATATACAATTTTATTTTAACGGAGGACTTAAAGAAAATAAAGTTAAATGGATAACTTATTATCTATTATTATTTCTTTTTCTTAAACTTTTCCTCAAACTTTTCCTCAAACTTTTCCTCAAACTATTTCTTTTTCTCAAACTATTTCTTTTTCTCAAACTATTTCTTTTTCTCAAACTTTTTCTTAAACTTTTCCTCAAACTTTTCCTCAAACTATTTCTTTTTCTCAAACTTTTTCTTAAACTTTTCCTTAAACGATGTCTTTTATATTGTGTATATCTTTTTGTTTTTGTATCTCGAACCATTTGTTGTAATTTTAATTGCTCTACTAAAATACCATTATGAAAAGTAGTTGGTTTAAAAATTACACCAGATCGAATATCAAGTTTATTTGTCCACGGAAGATCAATATCCCTCCACTTTTTAATATCAAATAAATCCGTATTAAACTCTATACCTCCTACTTTATTTGATACTTTATCCCAAAATTTATTCCAATTATACATTGTAATACGATCTTTTTCTAATGCCTCACGCGATGGTATATAATCTTCAGGCAATCTATCAAATAATATTTCTGTAATATCTTCAATACCAATATTATTAATATTATCATTATTTTTATTATCATTTTCTTGATAATCACGATTATTATCTTCAGAATTATATAAATTAATTAAATGTTGATAATACTCATCAAATACGTCATCTTGTAGTATATTTGCTATTTCATCTAATATACTACTTCCTTTATCTTGAGGTGTCTTATTAATAGCAATTTCTACAATTTTATATATTGGATATTTATCTTTTTGATCAATATATATCTCCATAAAATTGTCAAAATTTTCTTTTGATAATACTAATATCGAATTTGGTGATTCTTTATTAACATCTGTAATAAATGTATCTTCAGGAAGTGTAAATTCATACCGAAATTTAGTATTATTCACACTATGACCTGATTTTTTATTTTTTATAAATTCTTTCCAATCTTCTCCGTAAGCATACCATAATCCTGTTGGTTTTCCTAATGAGTATAATAGTTTTATTTGGTCTGTTGTAGTATTTTTTAAATCGGTTAACTTATTTTTGGAGTAATGAATAAGTATACGTTCTGCTGAATGAGACATCTCTAACTATTTAATTCATTTTAAGTACGAACTGTTGGATAACGAGGATACATATCTTTCTCGTGACCCAATTCGGTAATTGATGGTTGATATTGTGATGTAAAACAAGTTTGTTGACGATGGGTATTGTATTTCTCTTTATCAATATCACGTGATGGAATATAGAAATCAAATGGTGTCTCAAATGTCTCTTGAGGATTATGAAATAATGGTTGCCAACGATTCCAACCTGTTGTACGAAGTGTACAAGGTGGATCTACTAAACGAGCAAATGTTTGGGGTACATTCTCATCTTTTGCATTCTTCATTCCTTTTCTATTAAAATAATTTGAATCAGGATTGTATTGAACCGCATCACAACGAATCTTTGTACCCAAACGATCAATACCTTTCAAATCCGATTCTACATCAGTTTTCCATTCTCCATCCACCCACGAATTTCCACTCTTCTGAATTCTCGTTGTCGCATTTACTGGAAATGTTGTCGGACAGTTTGCTGCGGGTGGATTTAAATAATATCTACCCGCATATGATGTAATTCTCATATCATCGACTTGATGAAATGGATCATTTCTTAATCTTGTTAATGCTTGTTGAACCGTATAACACGAAGCAGACATTTCTTCTTTATAGTACTTATAATAAAATATTTAAAGAAGAATTTAATATTTTTCTGGTTTGACACATACTTCATTTATCATTGGTGCTGGAGCAACAACAGCAGGATATCCTATCATTTGATAGACTGGTAAATGATTCTTTTGAATATTAATTTCCAATTGAATCTTTGTATTGTCTCGGACAATCTCTTTCTGACCCTTAACAGGTGGCTGATATTGTCTCCAAGGAGCAAATGTAATTGGTATATTTAATGCCTTCAAATCAGACTCTAAATCCACCATATTCCCCTTAATTAAACTTACTTCATTTCCACCTACAATACCTAATATGTGTCTTTTTGGATTTGGATTTACATATTGTGAAGTTAAATCGTCATAATGTTGAGGATTCTCCTTTTTCTCCCAATGTGATGTCAATATTGGTCCGTATGCCTCTGATAAATTACTTAAATAAATTGACATTGTCTATTGTTTTCTACTACATTTAAGATTTTATTCTATTTACTTCTTTTCTTTAGCACAAATGAGTGTACGAACTTGTTTTGGTTCTAATCCTAAAGTCTGTTGAGCAAAATCTAAAATAGCTTGTTTATGTAATGGCTTTGTTGATTTCTTTGTATTCTTAGCTTCACGTTTTCTTGCTGCCTCTAATAAATTCTCAAAAGTCTTGTGCTCCTTTCTAAATTTAATATATTTCTTATCCGAAATACCAGCATTCAATAATCTCTGCGCTATTTCAGCTTGTTTCTTATTATGTTTCTTTGTTCTTTTGTAATATCTCTTTCTGGCGTGATTGGTTAATTTATCTAAGTTGGATTCTTTAGCTTTTAATGGTACAATCATATCCTCCTCAGAAAGATCATTTAATCCTTCATTAACTAATCTTCTACGAACTTCACTTCGTAATTGAGCCTGTGTTACTTCTAATTTTTGTTTTTCAGACTTTCTCTTTTCTTTCGCAGAAGCTTTTGATTTCTCCTTTCTTACAGTTGCTTTATTATTACTGACTTTCTTTCTTTCGGCAGCAGCATTTAATACTTGATTCTCCGTTGTATACTCTCTTGAAAATTTAATATATTTCTCATTAATTCCTCTTGCTTTGGCTGCTTCTAATACACGTCTTTTAAAGGGTGTATTCTTTTTTGTTCTTTTATAATAACGCTTTTTAGCATCATTTAATAATTTCTGAAAATCAGAATTAATTGCGCTAAGTGGTACTCTTACATCATCTTGTCCTAAACTGGTAATACCATTTTCCTCTTCAGCAGCCTGAAAAATTCGTTGAGTTAATCTTTGTTGTGTCTCTTTTTGTTTTTGTTTCTTTACATCTTTCGCACTCACTTTTACAGGAGACTTGGCATCTGATTCGTGTGACATTGTCTATATTTATTTATTAGATTTTTTAATAAAAAATCCGATAAATAAATAAAATATTAATAAATAATTTAACAATTGACATCTCGTAAATAAGAACGTGATGGAATTCCACCGTGAACCCAACCAGAAGCGGCAACTTCCGGAATTAAGTTCTTTGGATTTTGAACATTATCCTTTAGAATAGGAATCATAGGAGTATATTGTTGAGGAAAGAATTGCTCAGTAACAGTACCACATTCCTTACCCATACGAACCTGTTCAGAATGTAATAACAGACTTTCTACATCACGAGATGGACTTCCACCTGCCATATAAGGGACTGTAAGAAATGGACGAGCTTGAGGGCGAATTTGACATCTATTGTTTTTAAATACAGTTTGATTACGTAGAATTGAATCAGCATCTATGGAGGCATTATTATAACCATATCCTTCTCTTGGATAAATTAATAATTGATCTACAGCCATTGGATTAACGCCGGTAGCTCTAGGAACTAAATTAGTTGTCATATAACGACCTGGTCCAACTGATTGGGAATAAAAGGATTGAATACCACATAAATCATCTCTTGAATGGGTTAAACGATTAATCTCCATCTTTCTCTGAACTAATACTCTATAAAAAATAGATTTAAAAAAGAATGCCTCGTCCAAGTCCCCTTATTAAATCATTTTGTCACTGTATCAAACAAGTACGGAAAACAGTCAAACTACGTCCTAAACAACAGCGTACCAAATCCTCTAAAGAAAAAACCACTATCGCCATTTGTGTAAAATCTGTTCTCCAATCTAAAGGAAAAACTCTAAAACGATTTACTTGTAAAAAGAAACCCTTTTTATTAACACAACCAAAAATAATATGATAAAATAATATATTAAAATGGCTCACGATCCTCGTTATAATGTAAAAGAGGAAAAGAATGATACTGTATCAAGAATGTATAATGAAATAATACGTCATATTCAACAAAATGCAGATATATATTCGATTAATTATGATTTTATTCTTGATAAAATTAGACAAGGTGGTCATCAAGTTGTAGAGAGATTAAATGATTATTGTTTAAGACATCGTTTATATTTTATGAGAGAATTTAGAGGCAGAGAACCTTATGGTGGATACACTTTATTAATGGGCGCAATAATACAAAATAAAGAAAATCTAGTACACGAACTATTAAGTGATAGAAATGATAATAGAGTTCGCAGATTAATTATAGCACAAAATAATTCTTTAAAAACAGTTGTACATATACTATTAGAAAATCTACATACACCATCTAGTCGTAGTATAGTAAATTTGGATAATCTTGATATTATATTAGAAGCCGCTCCTGATGTTCTTTTAATTGAAGATAATCTTCATCAACGTCCTCTTGATATTTGTATAAATAGTACAAGTAAAAATGGTGAAAATATTGTATTTTGTAATCGTTTATTAAATCATATGGATGCTCATAAACAGGATATTGATAAAAAAAACACTGATGGAATGACTTATTTAATGTATGCTTCTAAAAAGAATTTAGTATCTGTTATGGAACAATTACTTGATAGAGGAGCAAATGAAAATCTTCAAGATAATGAAGGAATGACTCCATTAATGATTGCTTCTAAACTAGGTAATATGGCAGCAGAAGTATGTTTATTAGGACGAGATGCCGAAGTTGATATACAAAATAAAAAAGGAGAGACCGCTTTAATGTTAGCATCTAAACATAGTAATTATGACATTGTTGATTTATTATTATCAAGAGGAGCAAGACATAATGTCAAAAATTCAAATAAGAAATCAGCAAAAGGATTATCAAAAACAAAGAAAATGTCACGAAAATTTCCAAATAATAATAATAATAATAATAACAGTCGTGGTGGTACAATGCGTAGATAATTAATAATCATAATATCTTCCTTTTTCTATTAAATGATAATTAGTACCGTGATATAAGTTCCATAAATGAATCATATGTTTCATTGTTAATTCAGTAAATGAGTCCGCATTTTGTTTTTTATTCCAATGTTCACGATAATGTTCAAAAGCCTCTTCTAATGTTGAGTGCCATATCGTTTCCTCTCTAGATGGTGGATATAATTCTTTAAAAAAATTATGATTTATGGTATAATGTCTTTTTTTTGTTTCATCTTCTTCTAATGTATTCTCTCTTACGTGAATATACGCAGTAAGACTAGTACGTTTTAAAACAGAAGGATCTTCATATGGATCTCCCCAGCGACCATCATACCAGGTAATACCACTTTGATGAAAACGATAATCTCCTTGATTTTGACTAAAATCATTCACCCATTTTTCAGCATAGGGTTCTGAAATAAATAAATCTAATACATCTTCTTCTTTTACTTCTGATAAATCTGTATTTCCATTATGAAATAAATGAATTTGATATAATTTAATATCTGAATAATGATGAGTATGGAGATAAGAATATAAATTAGGTAAAGAGGTAATGGGTGGTGAAAAGGGGATAGAAAAGAGATCACCTGATAATAATTTGATCCAAAGTGTCATTTTGTATATTTATTAAAATGTATCTTTAAATAAATTATTAAAGATATTTAAAAGATAGAATATAATAAGATTATATGAAATATAATTTTATTATACCTTATCGTAATCGTAAGGAGAATTTAGATGAATTTATTAGAAGATTTAGTGAGATAATGAAGAAGAATCCTGAATTGGATATGGAATTTTATATTATTCATCAAATGAATGCGGAAGAATTTAATCGAGGAGCATTAAATAATATTGG
>JACCDY010376769.1_pt1 | contig 13129 bp, 11 predicted proteins | sample 7446391 | NCBI WGS metagenome assembly JACCDY01 (sample SAMN15323451, study PRJNA562643) | freshwater metagenome | isolation source: river surface water | place: USA:Blue River Watershed | collected 2017-08-18 | reverse complement strand
TGACCATAGCCAGTACTTCACCAGTTTTCACATCCAATACAACTATCGCGCCTGCTTTCGCATTGAATTTATCAACAGCTTGTTGCAATTGTGTGAAAGCGAGATATTGAATTTTATTATCGATAGATAGTGTTAAATCTTTTCCATCACGTGGTTCACGCAAATGCGCTACATCTTCAACGACACGTCCTTGACGATCACGAATCACACGACGACTACCTGTTACACCGGCGAGTGATTTTTGCTGAATGTATTCAATGCCTTCTTTACCTACATCTTGAAAATCAGTAAAGCCCAGTAAATGGGCTGCTGCTGGGCCCGCAGGATAAGAACGTTTATATTCTTTACTCGTACGTATGCCTGGTATGTTCAAATCTAAAATACGTTTTGCTAATTCTGGCTCTACCTGATGTTTGAGATAAACAAAGTTACGATCTGAATCGAGTTTCTTTTTTAGCTCGCCATAACCAATGCCGAGTAATGTCGCTAACTCTTGTAATTGTTCTGTGCTTGCTTGAACATCATCCGGTGAAGCTTCTATTGCACGCACTGGTAATGATGTTGCCATCACTTCGCCATTTCTATCCATGATTTTGCCGCGCGTTGCAGGTACTTCTAAAGTGCGTGCATAACGTGACTCACCTTGTTTTTGCAAAAATTCTGTTGAAACAGCTTGCAACCAAAATGCACGCGCAGCGAGTGCGCCGAATGCAATAAACAATAAAAACAAAACTAAACGCGAACGCCATGCCGGCAGTTTCACAGCCAAGACAGGACTGGCACTAAATGCCACGCCTCGACCGGCTGCTTTTCTGGACGGCGCACTACGTGTCATGGTGTTCCTGCTGTGAGATATTGCGTGCGACTAGCTGGTGGTGGCTGCATCGCTAACGTATTTTTTGCCATTCCATCTATGCGTGCATGCTTAGCTAAGTTTGACTGTTCAAGTTGTAATTGCGCCCACTCGATTTCATTCGCCTGCTGACGCATGTTGGTACGCTCTAATTCCATGAATAAGCGACGTGCTTGATATTGCGAGTTCACCAGTAATAAAGCGCACAGCATGAGTAAGGCGAGCACTGGAAAAATAAGACGCTGATTCATCACGCTACTCCCGCTTGTGGGAGACGTTGTGCAGTTCGCATCACAGCTGAACGCGCACGCGGATTCGCTGAAATCTCTGCAGCATTAGGTTTTAGTCGCGCGATTAATTCCATACAGGGCTGAGGTAAATCTACTGCACGAATCGGCAGCCGACGATCAGGCTGCGGTACGCTGGCTTTGGATGCCATGAACCGCTTGACGATGCGATCTTCAAGCGAATGAAAACTAATCACCACCAATCTCCCGTACGGTGCTAAGTGTCCGTATGCTGCATTCAAACCTGTTTCAAGTTCCTCAAGCTCTTGATTGATGAAAATCCGTATAGCCTGAAAAGTCCTGGTGGCCGGGTCTTTACCTTTTTCCCTGGTCTTGACGGCCTGTGCCACGAGCGTGGCAAGCTGTCGTGTGCCTGAAACTGGTTCGATTGCCCGGCGAGCAATAAGCGCCTTTGCAATCTGAAAAGCAAACCGTTCTTCCCCATATTCGCGAATTACCTTTTCTATGTTGTCTTGTGTTGCAGTCGCTAACCATTCGGCGGCAGAAATGCCGCGTGTGGTATCCATACGCATATCAAGTGGGCCATCTGCCCGAAAACTAAAACCACGCGTCGCATCATCCACTTGGGGTGATGACAATCCCAAATCCATCACAACACCATCAAGCTGATGCACCCCACGCGCAGTCAGTGCACTCGCCATACTGGCGAAGCTGTCATGCACAATCGCAAAGCGTGCATCTTCACGTGCCAACTCTTCAGCAACCGCGATAGCTTGCGGATCTTTGTCGAAAGCAATCAAGCGGCCCCGCTCAGATAAGCGTTGCAAAATTTTTCTACTATGTCCGCCGCGACCAAATGTGCCATCGACGTAAATACCATCACGACGTTCTGCTTCTATCGCTAATGCATCTACCGCTTCATCCAGCAGCACAGTGCGGTGCGTAAATTCAGGCACCGTTAGTTGATTCATCGCTGTGCCGTTAGAAAGAGAAGTTACTCAACACATCAGGCATGCCTTCAGCAATCGCCTGCGCCTCACTATCATCGAGTTTCGCTGCGTCCCAAATCTCAAAATGACTTCCCATGCCGAGCAACATCACATCGCGTGACAATCCCACTGCAGTGCGTAATTCAGGCGCAATCAAAAGCCGACCTGCACTATCAAATTCCACATCCGATGCATTACCTAAAAAAATACGTTGCCATGCACGCGCCGACATCGGCCATGAAGCTATTTGTTCACGATGCGATTCCCATACAGGACGCGGAAAAAGGAGTAGACATCCATGCGGATGTTTGGTGAGCGTGACGCGGCCTTCGCACTGAATCAACAGTGCGTCACGATGCCGAGTCGGAACTGACATCCGACCCTTTGCATCTAGGCTTAATGAGGACGCGCCTTGGTACACCTTTTTGTCTCCCTTAACTATTCGAATAACTGAAAAATTGCTGTTTTTCGTTAGGCTTTAGAAAATAAAATGCCCCACAAAAAAACACTTTTTCACACTACCGCCCACTTTAGTGGAAGCCGAATTTGCGGTCAAGGAATATCAGGGTCGCCTGACTAGATTTTTTTCAATGAAGTCAAGGACTTAGCGCAACTACTTGAAGCTATCTAAAAAGCGAATAAATGAGGAAAATTAGGGACTTACCGATGGGATTGAAAGTTGAACTTTAGCAATACACATGTGTTTATTGCACAAAGTACTGATTTCAAAAAGTGTGAAGGGAGTGCGTAAAAACGGAAGTGAACGCTAACCCATGTGAAAAACAGAAAAAATGAAGCAGACCGATAGGCCGGATTCTGTTACGGCAAATCGGGCAAGCCCGACTGCTATGACAGTCATTCCTCTAGGCCAGTGATTACTCACTGGCTCAAGCTTCCTACCCGCACGCTCAGCGAGCCGCCTCAATGCGTGCCTATTTGGAATTGCTCCGAGTGGAGGTTACCGCGTTTCACCGTAACTAAATACGCTCGTCTCTGTGGCCCTATTCCGCGCCTCACGGCGGACGGCCGTTAGCCGTCACCCTGCTCTATGGAGTCCGGACCTTCCTCCCGCTTAAGCTTTAACACTTAAGCCAGCGACTGTCTGGTCTGCTTCAGATGTGCATTGTAGGGCATACACTACATATAAACCTGAAGCAGATCATAAAACTAAACGCGCTCAAAAATACCTGCGGCACCCATACCTGTACCTACACACATCGTGACCATGCCATATTTCAAATTACGTCTGCGTAGTCCGTGTATGACAGTGGCAGCTCGTATCGCACCTGTCGCACCTAATGGATGACCTAATGCAATCGCACCACCGAGTGGATTTGTTTTAGCAGGATCAAGACCTAGTTCTTGTCGCACTGCGAGTGCTTGCGCAGCAAACGCTTCATTCAACTCTATCCAATCGATTTGATCTAGCGTTAAACCCGCATTGCGTAAAGCAGCAGGTATCGCTTCTTTAGGACCGATACCCATAATTTCTGGTGGCACACCTTTAACTGCAAATGAAACAAAGCGTGCTAATGGTGTGAGGTTGTGTTGCTTAAGAATTTTTTCACTGACTAAAATTAATGCACCTGCTCCATCGGATGTTTGTGAACTATTCCCTGCAGTCACACTACCTTTTGCTGCGAATACAGGTTTTAATTTACCCAACGCTTCAAGATTAGTATCAGCACGTGCACCTTCATCATCTTTGACTAAACGCGTTTTGATGTCTATTTGCCCCGTACTTAAATTAGGAAATCTTTCTATGATTTCTATCGGCGTAATCTCAGTTGCATATTCACCTGCTTGTTGTGCAGCGATAGCACGACGATGCGATTCCAGTGCGAATTCATCTTGCGCTTCACGTGTTACTTTCCATTGCTGCGCTACTTTTTCTGCAGTCAATCCCATGCCATAGGCCATGCCTATATTTTCATCTTTAAACACACCCATGTTTAATGAAGGGTGATAACCCATCATAGGAACAACTGACATCGATTCCACACCGGCAGCAATCATGACATCCGCTTCACCGGTACGTATACGATCTGCTGCCATTGCTACTGCAGTAATGCCAGAAGCACAGTAACGATTAACTGTTACACCACCCACAGATTTTGGCAGTCCTGCTAATAACACTGCCATGCGCGCAAGGTTTAATCCTTGCTCTGCTTCTGGAAATGCACATCCCACGATTGCATCTTCAATTAATGTTGGATCTAAATTTGGCACTTGTGCAAGCGAAGCTTTGAGTGCATGCACTAATAAATCATCAGGACGCATATGTCTAAACATACCGCGTGGTGCTTTACCAACTGGTGTACGCGTTGCTGCAACGATATAAGCTTCTTGTAATACTTTACTCATAATTAATAACTCCTAATGTGATCGTACTAACCACCACGAATTTATTCTTAACTTTAATTTCTAACAGGCTTACCTGTTTGCAGCATACCCATAATGCGCTCTTGTGTTTTAGGATGATTCAGTAATTCCATGAAAGCTTTACGCTCCATATCGAGTAACCATTGCTCACTCACTAAAGAACCTGGATCGACATCGCCACCACACACAATCTCAGCAATCATGGAAGCGATTTTGTAATCATGCGCAGAGATGAAACCACCATCACGCATGTTAAGTAGTTGTCCCATGATGGTGGCATGACCATAGCGACCTGTTACAGGAATTAAGGTAGGCACTGCAGGACGATAACCTGCATCAGATAAAGCTAACACTTGTGATTTAGCGACATGCAATAACTCATAAGCATTCATCACAATCACATCATCTTGATCAAGATAGCCCATGCGTTTTGCTTCTAGTGCTGATTTAGATACTGCAGCAGTTGCTGCATGGGTTAATCCATGTTTAGAGAACTGCAAAATATCATTGCCCTTAGCAGCAGATGCAGCACGCAACGCAATTTCTTTTAATCCTCCACCAGCAGGTAATAAACCTATACCAACTTCAACTAAACCAATGTAGGATTCCAACGCAACCACACGCTTAGTGGCATGCATTAATAATTCACAGCCACCACCTAAAGCTAATCCAGCAACTGCTGCAACGACAGGCACATGTGCATATTTCATTCGCAAGTGGACTTGCTGAAGTTTGGCGACCACAGGCTCTATCGCTTTTACTCCTCCCGACATAAACAAAGGCAACATCGCTTGTAAATCAGCACCCGCTGAAAATGCACCACCTTCTGCTGCATCGGCATGCCAAATGACTAAGCCACGATAATTTGTTTCTGCTTCATCTAATGCACGTTCTAAACCCGCAATCACACCAGGACTTAACACATGCATTTTTGTTTTGAATGACAACAATAATACTTTGTCATCTTGATGCCAGATTCGTACTGCTTCATCTTCAAAAACAGTATTACCTGCTACTGCAGCTGATTGCACACCATCACCCACCAAGCCCGCAGGAAAATCTTGTCGCGCATAGACAGGCAACGTAGAGCGCGCAATATACGTATTTTTTGCGGCCGACCAAGAACCAGTAGGTGTATGTACACCATCATGTCCATCAAACACCCATGCTGGTAATGGCTCTTTACATAAAGCTTTGCCACTATCGATATCATCTTTTACCCATTGCGCTACTTGCTTCCAACCAGCCGACTGCCACAATTCAAAAGGACCTTGTTTCCAACCAAAGCCCCAACGTAAAGCAAAATCAACATCACGTGCGCATTCAGCAAGACTAGCAAGATGCACAGCGATATAGTGAAACGCATCGCGATAAATAGACCAAATAAATTGTGCTTGAGGATGGGTAGAATCATGTAAGACCTGCATACGCTTAACAGGATCTTTTTCTTTCAACATACGTACTACTAAGTCATCTGCTTTTTTACCGCCCGCTACATAATCTGATTTTGCTGCATCAAAGCGCAAAATATCTTTACCTGATTTTTTATAAAAACCCGCACCTGTTTTTTGACCCAGCTTACCTTCAGTGATCAAGGTTGATACCACAGCCGGTGTCCCGTACAAAAAATGAAAAGGATCAGCAGATAAATTATCTTGCATCGTCTTTATGACATGACCCATGGTATCGAGTCCAACCACATCAGCCGTACGGAAGGTTCCCGATTTAGCACGACCTAATTTTGCGCCAGTTAAATCATCAACTAAATCATAAGAAAGATTAAATTTTTCAGCCTCATGTATGGTTGCCAACATTCCAAAGATGCCTACACGATTGGCAATGAAGTTAGGCGTATCAATTGCACGTACCACACCTTTACCTAAAGTCGTAGTAAGAAAAGTTTCTAGCTGATCGAGAATGACTGCTTGGGTTTTTGCAGTCGGAATGATTTCAGCTAAATGCATGTAGCGTGGCGGATTAAAGAAATGCACACCACAAAACCGTGATTTCAAATCATCTGACAAACCTTCGGACAAGCTCGTAATTGAAAGTCCTGAGGTGTTAGTCGCGAAAATTGCATGTGATGCGATAGAACCGCTGATTTTTTTATATAAGTCGTGCTTCCAATCCATGCGCTCAGCAATCGCTTCAATAATTAAATCTGCTTCACTCAAACGATCTAAATGATCATCATAGTTAGCCAGTTCAATTAAATTCGCCTGCTCACTATCGCCAAATGGCGCAGGATTAAGTTTTTTTAAATGCGCTAAAGCTTGCTCAGCTACGGCATTACGTTTCTTATCATCTTTACCCGCAAGGTCAAATAAAATAACGGGCACGCGCGCATTGATGCAATGTGCTGCAATCTGCGCCCCCATCACACCCGCACCTAACACAGCAACTTTTTTTACAATGAAATTGGACATAGCGACCTGCTCCGAAAAAACTGAATAATTGATCTATTTAATTAAAATAATTCTGCATCTAATGCCATGACATTGGCAGAACCGGAGCGCGCTTGTCTAATGAGCATCGCAGTTTCAGGTAAGAGTCGTGCAAAATAAAAACGTGCCGTCGCTAATTTCGCAACATAAAATTTATCGCCACTATCTTGTTTTTCTAATGCGATTTTTGCCATGCGTGCAAATAAGTAGGCATAGACTAAATGTCCTACTACACGCAGATAAGGCACTGCAGCAGCACCAACCTCGTCGCGATTTTGAAAAGCCTTCATACCAATTTCCATGGTGAGCTTAGTGACCTTATCACCCAGATCTGCCAGTGGTGTGATGAACTCAGCCATCTCTTCACTAGAACCATGTGCTTCAACAAAGTGACGGATTTTTTCTCCGAAATGACGCAGCTTCTCACCGTTGTCCATCAAAATCTTGCGACCCAACAGATCAAGCGACTGAATGGTATTCGTACCTTCATAAATCATATTGATACGTGCATCACGTACATATTGCTCCATACCCCATTCAGCAATATAGCCATGACCACCATATACCTGCATGGCTTCTGATGTCGCTATCCATCCATTATCGGTAATAAAAGCTTTGACTATCGGCGTAAGCAATGACACTTCATCAGCTGCTTCTTTTCTTACCTCTTCATCAGGATGATTTAATTCCCTATCTATCAGTAAAGCGACATAGGAAGTAAAGGCGCGACCACCTTCTGCATAAGCACGTGCAGTTAACAACATACGTCGTACATCAGGATGCACAATGATGGGGTCTGCTGTTTTATCTTCTGCTTTCACACCGGTGAGGCTACGACCTTGAGTACGGTCTTTTGCATAAATTAATGCGTTTTGATAAGCAACTTCAGTTAAACCCAGTGATTGCATGCCTACCCCTAAGCGCGCTGCATTCATCATCACAAACATGGCATTTAATCCACGATTTGGCTCGCCAATTAACCAGCCTTGTGCTGCATCTAAATTCATCTGACAAGTTGCATTGCCATGTATACCCATTTTATGTTCGATCGCACCACAGAAAATAGGGTTGCGGGCGCCAATTTTTCCTTGTGCATCAGGAATAAATTTAGGTACGATAAATAAAGAAATGCCTTTTGTTCCTGGAGGCGCATCAGGCAATCGCGCTAACACTAAATGAATAATATTTTCAGACAGATCATGCTCGCCTGCTGAAATAAAAATTTTACTGCCCGTAAGTTGGTAACTCCCATCTGCTTGTTGCACAGCTTTGGTTTTTAATAATCCAAGATCAGTGCCACAGTGAGGTTCTGTTAAACACATAGTGCCAGTCCATGTTCCCGCTACCAGTTTCGGTAGATACAAAGCTTTTTGTTCTGCTGTGCCATGTGCATGTAAACATTCATAGGCACCGTGCGATAAACCTGGGTACATAGTCCAAGCCTGATTCGCTGAATTCAACATTTCATAAAAGGAGTTATTTAAAACTATAGGCAAGCCTTGTCCACCAAATTCAGGATCGCAAGACAATGCTGGCCAGCCTGCTTCTACATACTGCTTATAGGCCTCAAGAAATCCAGTCGGTGCTTGAACAGTATGCGTGCTGACATCTAACTTGCAGCCTTCTCTATCACCTGAATGGTTAAGAGGAAAAATAACATTTGCCGCAAATTTCCCGCCTTCTTCTAGCACTTGATTCATGGTGTCGATATCTAAATCACTATGCTTAGGTAATTCTTTGAGTGCGCTTTCAACTTCTAGTAATTCATGTAAAACGAATTGCATATCGCGTAAAGGGGCAACATAGTGTGGCATCTGACTCTCCTAGAAATTTGTGTGAATACTTTTCTCGAACGATGATCGATTATTTTTTATAGTGATTTAGATATTTTTTTACTTGAGGATTTTTCTACTTGTTTGCTAGAGGGTGATGACGTTTCATCTTGCAAACCAAAAATCAATCGTTCAAATCCTTTTTTTGCGCGCTCTACACTGCCGGGGCGTTTAATAAATCGCGCATCATGATGCAAGGCTAATACCAAACCATACATTTCAAATACCAATTGATCTGTATCAGTGTCTGGTGATAAATGTCCTTCTTGCATGGCTTGTTTCGCTGCTTTGTTTAAAGCAACCTGCCATAACCTGACCATTTCTAATAATTGTTCGCGTATTGCTCCTGGTCTGTCGTCATATTCCGCAGCACCGCTGATATAAATACAACCGGAAGCGATTTCCATACTGACGCGCGCTACCCAGCGCGCAAATAAACTTTCTAGTCGTGGCAATCCACGCGGCTCACGCAGGCTGGGATAAAACACTTCTTGTTCAAATTGCTGGTGATAGAGGCGCAGTACACCTATTTGTAAATCTTCACGCGAACCAAAATGAGCAAACACGCCTGATTTACTCATCCCCATTCTTTCCGCCAGCACACCTATGGTCAGGCCCTCTAAACCTTCACGGCTAGCCAGTAATAACGCTGCTTCGAGAATCGCCGCCCGCGTCTGTTCGCCTTTGCGCAGTGGCTTTTGCAGTGTTTCATTCATAGTGCAGTCCTTAGATGCAGCCCTGTGAGGGCGATACCAAAAAAATAGAACGAGCGTCCTATTATGCACTGAAACAGCCGAAATTCAGCAATTCGCAACCAAAAATCAGGCACGAAAAAGTAGAAAATTAGGAGCAAGGGATTTAGTCGCGCGACCTGTCTAGCAAACGTCGGTCGCGTTTAGTGGGCCGGCCTTTGATGTCGGCACTAGGCTCTGGAAAAAGTACGCGACGCATAGCCTCTTGTTCGCGCATTTTTATACTCTCTTCCGTTTCACAATAAAGTTGACGTGCAACCGTGGCAGAGCCGCGCTGACCTGAAAGGCCCGTCACTCGGATTTGCCATTGCGTGCTGCCGTTATCGATATCTAATAAATCATCCAGCTGAATAGTTTTAGCCGGTTTAATTTTTACTCCATTGAGTTTGACACGACCATGATCAATCGCATCCGTCGCAAGCGAACGGGTTTTAAAAAATCTTGCGGCCCACAGCCATTTATCAACGCGGATAGGTTCAGACATTGCACGCACAAAGAGTCAACATAAAATTATTTTGCATAACTACCTAATGTAATTATCTGCAAAACAGATTTATAAAAAAGATAAGCGAGCCAATTTACCAGCCGCCGCATGCGGCTTATGTTAGCAACTTCATTGGCTGTGACCACCCTACCCTCTGCCACACCTTGAGCAATATGTGAGCGTAAGGTGATTGCAAAGTCCGCATCTCTCACAACGATATTTGCTTCGTGATTTAAAAACAAAGATAAACCATCATAGTTACTCGATCCTACTGTTGCCCATTCATCATCCACAACAGCGACTTTTCCATGCAATTGGGTTTTACTGTATTCAACTAATTCCACACCTGCTTGAGACAACATGGGATAGAAAGACTGCGTCACAGCATCTTGCATCTGAAATTGTCCCACGCCAACCATGAGCGTAACTTTTACACCGCGCTTAGCAGCCATCGCAAGTGCACGACGTAATTTTCATCCCGGAGCAAAATATGGTGTGACTAAATAAATTGATTGATGTGCATGGCCGATTGCATGCAACAAACTACGTTGTATGGTTCTACGATTACGTAAATTATCGCGCACTACTAATGCTGCTTCTGCAACCGTTAAAGCAGGTTGTGTTTGTTCTAAACGTAAACGTCGTAAATTTTGCAATCGCGTTTTAATATCTTTCAGGCCGTAGCCTAACCATTGTGTCGCTGCTGCTTCATGTATGGAATGAACGAGTTCTCCATGAATTGCTACTGCAAAATCCCATCTAGGCTCGGGCAGTGACACGTGACTGCCATCATCCGAAAAAAAATCATCATTGATATTTAAACCACCAAGAAAAGCGATTTCTCTATCGACCACCATGATTTTTCTATGGGTACGCACAAATCCGCGATGAAACCAAGGATTAAAACATCGGAAATTAACACCAGCAGAAGAAAAATAACGCGCAAGTTGTGAAATTGTTTTTTGTCCAGTGCCCAACCAATCCACTAGCACATAGACTGCTACACCGCGCTGCGCCGCACGCATCAATGCTACTTTGATGACATCAGCCGTCGCATCTTCGGCAAAAATATAAATTTCAAGATAAATCTCAGCATGTGCGGCATCAATCGCGCGCTCTAAAGCCGGGAAAAATTCTGCCCCTCTATGGAGTAGGGTCAGTTGATTGTTTTTGCTATAGCTAACAGCGCGCATAGACTCAATCAAAAAAATCTAATAAATTAAAATGATGCAGCACTTATAGAGTTAAATCTGCTACCAAAGGCGCATGATCAGAAAGTCTGGCCCAACTTGCACCATGCAATACATGCGCATGTTTAATTTGTAAACCACGCACATAAATACGATCTAATTTTAAAACAGGTAAGGCAGCAGGAAAGGTGCGTGCTGGCGTCAAACGCGGGCCATGACCAGATAAACGTCTCAAGTAACTACCAAAGCTACGTGAAGATAACATCGCATCAAACACTTCCGTTACACCGAGTTTTTTTCTTAAGGTAGAACTCAATGCATTCGTCCAATCATTAAAGTCGCCTGCAATAATAACGGGGGCATCTGATGCTGCAGTATGCGTGACTGCTTGTATTAAAGCCTCGGTTTGACGCAAGCGACTACCTGCAAATAATCCTAAATGCACAACATAACAATGCACATCTTTATCTTGCAGTCGCACTATACAATGCAATATACCTCGTGATTCAAATTGATGATCTGATACATCATGATTATGCGATGCAATGATAGGAAAATTCGATAACAACGCATTGCCATGATGCCCATGGTCATACACAGCATTCATTCCGTAAGCACTATGTTGTACATCACCCGCTAAAAATTCATGCTGGCTTTGTTGCGGCCATTTTGCAGCATGACGTAGCGCAAAGAAATCATGTCGTCCCTGCACCTCTTGTAAGAAAACGATATCCGCTGACAAGGAAGAAATCGCCTGCTTCAGTGCATGTATCCGAGGACGGCGCGCAATCGAACTAATGCCCTTATGGATGTTATACGTTGCAATACGAATTTTCATTGATGAATATTTGTCTTAAATGATTTGATGTGGCAACTGCAAAATCGCTTCAGCATTCGAGGGAGAAAAGCAAAGATCTGCTGCTGCTTGCCAAGGTAGCCATTGATATTGCACATGCTCGCGCGGTGCCAATTTAATGGGATACGCTTTAGGCACGCACAAACCAAATACATGTTCCGTATTTTGCGTAACACCAGGTGCATAGCGATGACGCCACACAGGATAAATCTCATACCTATTCATTAAATGCCAGTTACGTAGATTCGCAAGTGGCACTAGCTCGGATCCAATTTGTATGCCAGTTTCTTCTTGCACTTCCCGCATCGCTGTTTCTATCAGTGGCTCATCGACTGCATCTTTAGAGCCTGTCACAGACTGCCAAAATCCCTGCTTATCGGCGCGCTCTATGAGTAATACTTCCATTTCACTGGAATAAATCACCACTAATACAGATTCAGGAATTTTATAAACTGACATAGACGTAAAAAAGGGCACACTCGGTGCCCTTATCATACCTTGTTAGTTATTTTTAGAATGCATAAGGTACTGCTTGCCGCTTCATTAGGTTTTTAATGCAGGCTCAGCAGCACGCAAACGGATATGCAATTCACGTAACTGCTTTTCATCCACCAAAGAAGGCGCTTGAGTGAGCAAGCATTGTGCACGTTGTGTTTTAGGGAAGGCAATCACATCACGTATGGATTCAGCTCCCGTCATCATCGTTACAATACGGTCTAAACCAAATGCCAAACCACCATGCGGTGGCGCGCCATATTGCAAGGCGTCGAGTAAGAAACCGAATTTCGCTTGCGCTTCTTCTGCACCTATATTCAAAGCGCGGAATACTTTGCTCTGTACATCAGCACGATGGATACGTACTGATCCACCACCTAATTCCCAACCATTGAGCACCATGTCATCCGCTTGTGCAATAGCGCGGCCTGGATCGCTATCAATAAAGTCTTCATGGCCAAGTTTAGGCGCTGTAAAGGGATGATGTAATGCATTCCAACGGCCAGCCTCTTCATCATATTCAAACATAGGGAAGTCAACTACCCACAGTGGACGCCAAGCCTCTTCGAATAAACCATTTTTACGACCAAAATCGCTATGACCG
>JACCDY011232247.1_pt1 | contig 13133 bp, 3 predicted proteins | sample 7446391 | NCBI WGS metagenome assembly JACCDY01 (sample SAMN15323451, study PRJNA562643) | freshwater metagenome | isolation source: river surface water | place: USA:Blue River Watershed | collected 2017-08-18 | reverse complement strand
AGCGCGGCGTAGTAGTCTGGAGTGAATTGATTGGATGTCGTCTGCGATAGGACTATCTCATTACTGAGGTCCGCCATGCTCACGTATCCAAAGTCATACTTATTGTTCAGGCTGAATCGCATGAGCACCTGGGACTTCTCAGTAGGGGTATAATTGCGAACGGCGAGGTAGTAATATGGATTACTGGATGTATTAGGCTGTAAAGGGAATGTGAAAACGTAGGAATTGAACGTGCGGCCCGAGAAGGCAAGATCTGCCACGGCGAAGTTACCTGATGCCTCTAGTCCCCAGCGCTTGTTGATATCTGTGAACATGCTCGTGGACGTATTGTAGCCAATGAGGGCAGTGTGGGGGTACTCAGGATACTGGAGGCCAGAAACATCGTGCATGAAGGTAAAGTTCTTCGCAATTTGACGGAAGACAATCCGCTGGACTGGATAGAACAGCTGCCACGCCTGACTAATCTTGCGTGGGCTGTCCGACGTGTCATTGCGATTACCATAGAGGATATCGCCATGTAGGGACCACTTGCTGCCATTTCCACCCTGTGTGAGATTAGACGCCGAAGTTGGGAACTTGTAGACGGATTCCTGGGCGAATGCATTGGATGTATATTGAGTGGTATTGGAGGCGGTATAGGATGTAATCTCATAGAAGCTAGAAGGGGCGCTTTGAGATAGCAAATAAAAATCATCACGATAAGGCTGACGAGTCACAATCGGCTGCGTGAAAATCTGTGCTCCTGTCGCATTGCTCAGATTGAACACCTGAATCTGGCAGGGCTTGTTGATACCCCACGCCGACTGCTGGCCAGTGACTGCCGTGTACTTGTAAAAGGGGTCCTGAGAGGGGATTAGATTGCTCGGTGTAATGCGAGCAAAATCAACGATTCCTTCTGTTATCCCCCCTATTAAGTTATATCTGTAGGGGAATACATAAAAGTTGCCATTCGCCTCCTTTGGTGGCTGGCGTGTTATGAATCTGTCCACATTTGCATTAAACCCAATCGGATCCGCATTGGAAAGAATCGTCATGCTGGAAGTTGTAGCATTATGCTTACAAATCGCGCTCACCACGCTGCCATTCTTTAGAGCCAGTGTAAATCCTCCAAAGTTATTGTACGTTACATTCGTAATCGTCTGAACAGTGGGGTCAAAGTCAGGAAGATTATTAAATTCGTAGGTCTCCTGTACAATTCCATTGGACGGTGTCATTGTGCGAATGAGGAGCTTGCTTGTGCCTGGGCTCGGCGTCGGCAGATTAGAATAGGCGAAAAAGGCGTATTCACGTTCATTTGCAGCCACACCAATGTAGTTGATTAGAGGATTCGTTGGCGGATACACTTGGTCCAAAGTAAACGCGTATTTCTGAACGAGAGATGTATCAGTCGTGTCCGCCTGATACTCAAAAATGCGGAAGTAGGAATCCTGCGTCATGATGTACCCAGAAACATCCGCAATCACGAGAGATGGTGCGTAGGGAAGCTGCTGGAAGGGCTGGAAGGCATTGGAGATATTCACAATAGGGAAGGGTTGAACAAACTGAAGCAGATTGGTACCAATGGGCATAGAGAGTTCATACTTTGACTGCGTCTGTTCATATCCAGTAGGGGGTGCGCGAACTGTATCAGGTGTGGCCTTTTGACTCGGCACCACCAACCCCTTTTGAGCCGGCGCCTGTGTTCCATCCAGGTAGGCAATTCCTGCGGAAGCATCTGAATAGTAGGGGTAAGGTACAGGAGAGCCAACAAGCCCTTGGAATGTCAAGAAGTTGCCATTCTGGTCAAACGGAATAAAGGAATACATGGAGTTCAGGTCGGTATTAATCGTGCTACGAATCTGAGAATATCCGTACAGATACGACGTAGAGCCTGTTCTGTAGGTGGCATCACGTTCAAACTCATAGTATGTTCCATCTGCTGCATCAAATCCGAGATTCTGTGTTGTGGACGTGTATGTGACTGCTTTAGAGAACTTGAGAACGGCGATAGCGTCCCTGAGAGGAATTTCGTGTATGAATTTATTGGAGGTCGTGGCCGAATAGTAAACACCGAGGTATTTAATATTCAGATTCTCATCTGTGGCCGCATTAGATGTGGTATAGACTGACTTGAACATCGCGCGCTGAATATCCCAGACTCCCTGTTGAGGGACAAATCCTATGCCGACCACACCATCACCTAACTGAATGGCCTGATTAGAGCCCCCATAGGTATAGCCCTGAAGGGGTGCATTTGTAGTAGTCTGCGTGAACGGGGAATGATAGGTCGCCGCCACCTGATTGGACAGAATAGGCGGCTGATTTATAGAGTTCGGCAGATAGCTTGTTCCATACCAGTGGACAATACTTGTTTCCCTGGCAGCAACGGCCTGCGGTGTATAGACTCCAACACCCTGTGGAGTCAAAATCGCATTTCCAGAATTGGAATAGAGGTAATTCTGCGTAGCAGGATTGTAGGCGGATTCAACCTGGAACGCGTAACCAGAGGTGGGGTCCATACGCAGCTGCGCATTGGGCACCGCGTTACTTGTTGGAAATGTCCCTATAAAGCCACAATAATTGGTCAAATCTGTACTGACACCCGAGGCGTCGTAGCCAATAGCGAAGCTTGAAAGGGTGAGGGGTGAATACTGCGCATCCGTTGTAGTGGAATTCTGAATGGACTGCTGAATAGGGAGACGAATGTAGGCTGGGTCCGCCACAATCGCTGTGTTGAAGTTATCTAGAGCCGCTGCGGACTGGGGGTCCACAAGTGGATTGAATCCTGTTAGGCTGCTCGTGAGCGTAGAATACTGTGCTCCAGATGGAAACCAAGGATTCAGGCGGTAGGCTTGTGTGGGAATTGTTGTATTAGAGGACCGTGAGAGAATGTAATAGGTCTGGTCAGCATACACAGGAAATGTCATAGTCGCTGTGCTCATCGCCGTTGTGACGATGCTGCTTGCCAGAAAATGAATGGGTTTTTCGTTGCGCACATCCGAGATATCCGCCATAAAGGCCGCGCGGTCATGATACAAGAAAAAGTTCATCGGGGTTACGAAGTTTCCATTAGATGGTGTCATAGTGATAGAGAGTGGGTATCGGTACCCCGCGGCATTTGTAGATAAATAGTCCGTCGGCATTGGTGTTCTTAGTTGATAATAAGCGCGTGTATCACCAACTTGTGCCACGATTTGATTATTACCCCAGAGGTTTATAGAGGAAGCATAGGAGATACCGAAATTGGATGTGCTTCTCGCATTTGAGAATCCTGGAATTGCCTTGAGATTAGAAGTATTAAATGTGGCAGTTACATCCATTGTTGAATTCTGCGCATTTCGGACAAAGGAATAGCTATTATCAAAGAGTGTCTGTGCGCTCAAGTCATACGCAATCTGGTTATATGCGGGGTACCGATATTTGGTAGGTCGCGGCAGCGTCTCCACCTGTAGAGTCTGTCGTACTGGAGATTTGAACTGAAAAACTGTATATTTAGAAGCCTCCAGAGGAACAATGATATCGGAATAGCGAGTCAATTGATTCGCATACAGATGTCCATTAGAATCCACAAACTTGTGGTCACGGTCTTGTTGGTCTAAAAGGAGAGAGTATGGATAATTGGAACTTGTTGCGGTGTTTCCCGTTTCCAAATTAAAGGGAAATGCAAGTGTGCTCTCTGGTAGATTGCTCATGCGATTCCAATAGGGTTTAGCAGGTTGACGCAGAGGTGTCAGAATATCGTTGCTCGTTGGCTGGATATTCCGCTGAATAACATTTGCGTCATAGTTGGAGCTGATGCCACTGACTGCGCTGCCATCACGAATAGGCACTAGATAGTTTGGAGTCGCAATGTAGTTGAGTGCATATGTATTAAAATTAATTCCGAAGTAGTAGGCGAGCCATCGCTGGATATAATAAAACATGTCATTCAGAACGGCCAAGAGAATTGTATTTTGTGCCGACAGTGCATTATAACTCTCCTGCGTCAGACCATTCTGGCTGAGCTGCTCTGCAAAGAACTGGGCCTGCTTGTAATTCAGAAGGTTAATAAGGCTTGTATTGAGGCTGGGAGCTGCGATTGTGATTCGGTTAGATTGTGTTTCATAGGAGCACGCGTATTTATTCACAAGATAGTAGCGGAAGGTGTGCTTTACACGATATTCATCTAAAATGGGGATATTGTTCTCAATAACTTCTTGAACCACCCTATCATTCAGACCTTGAAAGGTGTAGATACAGCGACTACGAGGTGTTTCTCCAGGAAGTAGAAACTGAGCGCTCGTCGTAAGAGTTAAATTTAGAGGTACGCCATACTCATCATCTAATAAAATTTCCTTAACTACAGGGTAATAATAAGCAATCTTAATTTGGTCCGTTGTATAGGATGACAAGCCTGCATATTGATTCTGAAAATACTTTGATATGATAAGTGACATCGTCGGGTTCGGAATAAACTGGTCCAACAAGCTATCATAGAAAGTGTCTCCTGGAAAGTTGAAATTCAGCGAGAAATCTCCAGTTGCTGCAAAGCGGGGGGCAAAGTCCTGAAATCCATTCGGGAAATCGTAAAAGACGGGGCTACATTGAGCTGCGTTGTGAGCTCTGTAAGAAGTGAGTTGATATCATATGTTCCCTGCCGAATAAAGGTTTTGATGATATTCGGAATCGTTTTACCCTGCTCGGTAATTGTACGATTGAGCTCTAAAATGGAAATATCTGTATTTTGCTTGTCATTGCGGAAGTAGAAAAAAGAAGATAGGAGTTTAATCTGAACCATGGAGAAATTCGTCACATTTTGATATTGGCGCGGGAGTCGGAGAGTAAGATTGGTCGGCTGTGGAAAGACCTTGCGGTCTCTGTCGCGACTATCAAGCATAATCACACTCGTAATATTTTGAGTCGTCGTCTTCAGCTTGTTACCCGAGGGATCAGGTGGAATTTCGTAGCCTTTAAAGGTTGGAAAGCCTCTAGAAACAGGAAATCCAAGCTGTGGGACTCGGTTATCTAGGTCAGACCCAGAGCTATCAAAATTCGGCCCAGCAATGGACTGATTCAATGCTCCAGCTAGGGCCCGAAAATCGGGGCCGCCTGCTGTTTGACCAGGTGCAGTGGAAAGAGTAGCACCAGGCTCTAGACCTGGAGAAACGAGAGAGGCATATTCGCTACTATCTGACGAATCTAGATCGGATAAGAGGTCGCTAGAGCGCTCTGAAAAGTCTGATTCGGAATCTGATTCAGTTCCCGAATCATACGGTCTATAAAACTGGGAGGACATAGACCTCGCTTCTAACTGTGAGAGGCGGTTCTTTGAGTGCCCACCTCTGCGCGTAGAGTGGAGCACTGTTCCTCTAGGGCTGCTGCGGCGACTTCCAGCGTAGAAACTTGCTGCGATAGGCGCTGGGTGGCGCCTAGATGAAGATATTTGATTTGACTGATATCCAGAGTCTGAATCGTGGAAGGCCCCCATGCATGCTCAAAAGGGGTTGGCGTGATGGACTTGGGGAAATAGGGGGCGACTTCGCTAGTCAAGAAGCCTATGCGCGGCTGCTGCTCGTAGCGCTGGAATGTGGATTGGTATGCGACCGAATAGGAGTAGGTGCGCAGAGGGAGTGTACTAAGAGTTTCGTAGCAGAGAGCCAAGTTTGCCCCTGAGATATCCTCCTTTAGAGCTGGGTCAGAGCTGACTTGTAGACTTCCATTATAAATGAGATTTCGCATCCGAACATCATTAAACTGATTGCGGATTGTGATATCTGCGAGATAGTTGGGGAAGCGTATATTTCCATTGCGAATTGTGATTCCACCCGTTTGGAGCACATCATTCACCACAGTGCCTTCGTTTGGAACACCGGTGACCCACACGGTCCCTTCCAGGAGTGAAAATCCGCCCGCAATACCGTTTGCTGCTATGAATGTATTTTCTTCCTGAATGGCCAGGACATTCCGCAAGGAAACTCGTTGTGGAGCGGGGAGTGCATTGAAAATATTGTAGGAGGCCAAGTTTTGAGCATTCAAGTTTGCAATAGCGATTGAATTCGGATTTCCAATATAATAAATAAGGTCAACATTAAGATAAATTGGTTTAATCTGTGTGCCATAGGTATATGTTCTTAGAATATTGGCAAATACATCCTGTGCAAAGGCGATATTATTTGAGGCATCCACGATGGCACCTGTAAGGCCTACAAGGCCAACTGCGAGGTCAAATGGCTGTTTGAGACGTTGCTGAGGGCCTGGAATACCACCAATATCGTAGGCGGTTCCCCAGTTGGCCATAATCTGCTCCAAAATATCTGTCTGCCTGTTCACGCGGCTGACATTGGTTACTGTAGGGGAGTTCATTGTAATATGAAGATTGTTGGATGTATCAAAGGAGAGCTGAGTAGGGGGGCCAATTGCTGCGACGTAGGCAGGAATGCCAGCACTATACGCATCAGTCAGATTTCCTGCAAAGATATTTGTTACATTGGATTGTAGATTTATTCTTCGCACTATGTAATTTGCTGGCTCGCCGACAAAGACATAGCCACTAGGGTCATAGAGCACTCCAAGTGGGCCATTGAGGTTTGTTTCAGCAGGTGATAGAGCATCGCCATTATAGTCATTTGAGCCTGTTCCAGCGAGCGTGCTCACCTGCTGTGTAGCCATATTGTAGAATCGCAGGCGATTATTTCCTGCGTCTGTGAAATAGAGAGTAGAGTTGGCATAATCAAAAGAGAGGTGACCAGGGCTATGAAGCTCAGTGCTCAAGGCGGCTCCATCGCCATTGAACCCCTGGACACCTGTGCCAACTATAGTCGTAATTGTTGAATTGGATGGCTCAATACGGCGAATTACATTATTATTGGTATCAGAAATCAGGACAGAATTATCATTGAGGTGAAGGAGACCTCGCGGCCGATTGAGAATTGCGTCTGTGGCTGGGCCACCGTCACCAGCATATGTATTATAAGTGTTTCCAGCGAACGGGTAAATATAGCCAGTATTCGTATCCAACACACGAATCCGATAGTTCCCTGAATCAGCTATAAAGAGGTTGCCATTCGGGTCCAAGTAGAGGCTTGTGGGGGTGCTGAGCTGCGCGGCCGTGGCGAGTCCCCCATCTCCTGAATATCCGCCCGTGCCTGTACCTGCAATTGTTGTGATTGTGCTGGTAGTAAACTCCAGTTTTCGGATAATGTGATTCGTCATATCGGCCATATAAATGTTGTTTCCAGCATCTGAAACCATGGCTGTAATAACGCCGATTTCTGCGTCACGCCCCACGCCGCCGTCGCCGCTGTAGCCGCGTGTTCCGTTGCCTGCGGCATCGTAGATGTAGAGGTCATTTCCTTTCACAACGCGTACACGCTCGGTTCCATAGTCGTAAAAGTAGATATTATTGCCTGTATCAGAGCAGAGGGCATGAGGCGTAGAAATGTATGCATCTAGTGCTGGAACACCGTCGCCGGCATATTCCTGGAATCCACCACCAGGACCTGGCGCGCCATCGTAGCGAGTTCCAGCGAATCTGTTAATTGTGTAGCCAGGCGGCTCGCATTTCTTCAAGGTCCAGGATTCATCTCCAAAGTAGTAGTTACCGCTCATATCAAAGCAATGCGATTTGCCTAGAAAGAAGGGCATACCTTGTAGAGTTCCACCGACACCATCATAAATGGGGCCCTTCGTCACATAATCGCGATATTTGCCATACCATCGCGTCATTCTCTGCGCAGATACGTCAATCTTATGAACAACCTCATTCCAGTTATCTAGTACATACAGTTTTCCATCCGTGCCTTTAATGATTTGATTTACAATCGTGGAACGGAATGCAGGATTAATCGCGCCGCCGGCGTCCACTTGATTTCCATAGGAGTTTTGCGCAGTGAATCCAGAGCCCCAAATGGTGCTTGGTGGATTTGTAGGAGCATTATCATAGTTTGGAGTTATTAAATTATATGGATAGTTTAAGTATCCTTTCAAAATTGTGGAAATCTGGGCATTGGAATCAATATAGCGAAGAGCGAAGTTATTATTGTCATTAATATAAAAACTGCTCGGTCCATCACCGCATAACTTCAAATCATTAAAGAAATGTGCTTGAGAAGCAGGAATGGAGTCACCGAAATAGTGATTGGAGCGGCCGGCGATCGTTAGAACTTCTCCACCCCACTGTCCAGATCCAAACGTCGTGCGATTATCCTGAATTTTTCGTACATAGAATCCAGGCTCCCCTATAAAGGTGTCAAAATTGGTTTTCTGACGTGTATCAACTGCGCCAAAGCTGGGTGTCATTTTGGACCCCGTGATAAAATACAAGTCGTTTCGCTGGTCTACCGCAAGCTGTCCAGGGAGCTCACCTACGCCCATTTGGCGAGAATGATACGTGTGATTTGAGTAAAGGCCAGTATTGGAAGAGCCAAGGCCTACAATACGCTCCATATATCGCTGTGGTAGGGCACTGGCAAGATGGGCAGCAGGATTTACAACGCTTCCAACCAGTTGATAATCTTCGGATCCTCTAAAGAAAAGCTTCTCAAAATATGTTCCAATTCCTGTAAAATAGTTATAGGGGGGGCTATTGAGAGCAGTTTGAGTGACTACAAAATAGGCGGAGCTTGGATTAATTGTACTATACTCTACTGGCGCACCCATGGTCATGCTGTATGTTTTCAAGCTACTCACATACGTCAAATCTGAGTGCATGCTACTCACTATTAAGCTTGAAATAGTAGGAATAGATGCTCCGAAAAACTGTGGCTGATTTGCTTCAATCCGATTTACGTAGAGGGCATCTGTTTGAAGAGTTGATGCGCGCAGATTTTTAACACCTGTCCAAACTGCTCCAGGGGCTTCAAAGGGGGTTGTAGTGGATGTATGAATTTCCACCGAATTAAAGTTAAATGCGCGCTCTAGAGTCAGCGTTCCAACCTGAAGGCTGCTGATTGTATTTTGATTGGCAACAATTGTACTGGTTTTAATTTCATTCAGAAGAACATTTTCTGAATAGAGCCCCTTTTGAGGCGTATTGAGTGTCCCGTTATTGGCTATAGAGGAGATGTTCCAGGCATGGGCCACTAGTTTTGTTCCAATGACTGTGGCAGAATTAGGTGGGTAGGAAATAGTGGTAGAATAGGATGCCTGCTCAGTATTAAATCGTATAGCTCCACTGGTGACATTTGTAAACGTGCTGGTAAATGGTGCCAAAAGTGTTCCTGTAGAGGTTGTATTTCCATCTATTGTGGAAATTGTTAGAGAGCCATATTGGTTTGTGATTCGTGTCGCACCGAGTGTAAGGCTAGAAAGTGTATCTGATGCTGTTATTTCTCTAAAGTCCATTGATGCTAAGGAAAGGGTAAGGCCAGCATTAATGGAATCCGTTGTCAACGTTGCGAAAATGGTTGAAGCACCGAAATCTAGGAATCCTGGTTCATAGCGAATATATGTAGGGTCACCAGCGGCTCCAAACTGAATAGAGCTAGTGACAACGAAGTTTCGGCAATCTGCTTCGCGGCTAAAAAGGGAGTTGGTGGACGCAACTGCGCCCACTGTAACAAGGCTGCTAATCCAGACTGCTGTACCAAGACTCCCTGTATTAAGCGTACTCACGTTTTTGGCGCTTAGCAGCAGGCCCTCTGGAGCTGCTATATTGGAAGAGGAAGTCAGATCACCAAAGAGCCATAGTGTGCCAGAAGCACTGGAAATATTCCCCCCTACAAATACATCGCCGAATGTATCCAATGTTCCCTGTATTCTTGTAGTCCCAATATCACTCTCTAAAGATTCTAGAATGGCTAGATTACCATTGAGTGTAAAATCAAAATCTGAGGGGCCACTTTGAATAAATTCAGGATATGTATTGACATAGAGTGTACTTTCGTAGAGAGTTGCCATACTAACGGTGCTGGCAGCTTCTAGCGAGAGAGTATCAGCTTTAAGAGTTGATGCTAGACCAGTCGCCTGAAATGTGTTTATATTCAGCGTGGTCGTAGCTAGATTCTTGTATCTATAGACTGCCGATGGCTCACGAAAATCATTTTCATTTACCGTTATCCAATTGGACCCCGTTTGAGCTACAAGACTTTCAAATCCGAATCCCTGTTGAATGAGACTGCTGGCTGTGGCGGAGCCATTCAGCCGTGCCCCCCCTGTTGTGCTCAAAAGGATAGACTGGGGTGATGATAAATACCCTGTCTGGTCTCGCACCGTCACAAACTGGCCGGGATTCGCGGTTGTTGATATATAAACTATCGCAGTTGCGCCACTCTGTAATTGAGATGTGTCTATCTGAACCACAGAGGTGCTATCATTAATTAGGCCCGCCTGGCTCATCACTATCGGTCTAGTAGATTTTTAAGACTAGAGATTTCGCCGAAAGCTGTTCCAATGCGTGCTGTGAGCTCTTCCACTTTATGCATCAGCGACTTTGTAGCTCCAATATGGGACATTTCAACCTGATTTGTGTCAATCGTGCGAATGGTGGAGAATTCAGGAAGGCTCTGAAGCTGTGTGTAGACAACAGAATTGGGGAAGAACTGTTCAACTTCCGTGGCGAGGAATCCAAGTCGGTGCGCATCCTTCAGATGGAAGGAAGAGAGGTAGGCATCCTTGTATTTATAGCGCCTGAGTGGTAGAGATTCTATGATGTCCAGGCAGCGCTCTTCATCGGCCGGCTGAATATTCTCCTTTAGAGCAGGGTCAGAGGCGAAATTGAGACCACCATAATAATAGAGTGTGCGGAGGCTCATATCATTGAGGGCATTGTCAATCGTCACACCATTTAGAGAATAGGGAAACCGAATTGCGCCGTTTCGCATAACGATACCTGCATTGGAATCGCTCAAAATAGAATAGTTCTGATTGAAATTCGCAGAGAAATAGGCGGAAAAGGCAGAGTCACCATACATTGTTCCCGTGAACTGAGCAACAGGATAGTTCGGGTCCAGATTTCCACCAGCCTGGAAGCCGACTCCCTGTGTTTGATTCGTTCCATAGAGTCCATAAATAGTAATTCCAAATGAGCAGGCTAAGAAGCAGAACTGGAGCTGAGATGCAAGTTCGCCATTTGGATAGAGTGTCATCTCGCCACCCTGTGCCTGCCCTGGAATTATATCGCCTGGCGGAGGATACCGATTGCCAAAGACTACATTCACTGTATAGGGATCGCCAGGACCGATTCCATCGGGCTTTACGTTGCTAATAAAATACGGGCGCGGCCAATCACCAGGCCCGCCAGTTACTACGCAGTTGGTAGAAGCCAAAATAGCATAGAAGTTTCCAAAAAAGACATCTGGGTCCGTTCCGAATTCTAGATTTGTTGCCACTATAGAGCTGACCTGGAATGTGCTCGCACTGAGTGTGCTTACATAGACACTATCCATAAAGACATTCGGAGTAGAAAATACAATCGGCCGATCAGGAGAATAGATTTGGCCATCAAAAAGTTTCAGTGTACTTGTGACAAGCGTTGTTCCAGTATAAAAAGAGCCAGTGCTGATGGAGCCATTCGGAATATTAAAGATAGCGTTAGATGCATTAATTGTGCTCACTGTATTAAGATTAAGCTCCTGCGATACGTTCAACTGTGCGACCTGAATTGTATCAATCGCAAACGACTTTGCTTCAATAGTTTCTGTAAATAAATACGTAGTAGAGACAGTTGATGCCACTACAGTATTAATATTCATATAGCCATTGGTAAATCCATCTATATTGCCGCTCAAAAAGATGGTGCTGACTTCCATGGACGATGTTTGGAGGTCATTCGTAATAACAGAATTGGACATGGATAAATATGTGGCGCCAATGCTAGAAATAAAGAGTGAACCAGAGGGATTCGTAATTACTGTAGAGCCTAGAGCAAATGTCTGTGCAGATTCGCCAGCGATTGCAGTGGTGACTGTGAGATTACTTGTTGTTATAAAGTTGGAGGCTACTACAGAATTTGTAGTAATGGAGGGGGCGGTAATCGGGTCGGAAAATACGAGACCCCCATTCGCAAGGGCAATGTATTTGGACTGAAAGTTAATAGAGCTTTGGACATTCAGTGAGCTGGTGAGCATCTGAACAGTGCTAACCGCATTTTGAACCGTAATAGAAGAGGCTACATAGATAGCATTTGAAAATGTAATTGCGCCTCCGAATGTGGCATTGCTACGGACTTCTAGCGTATTTGTAATAACACCTCCAAAGGGTGCATAAATATTTCCCATTGTTGTAATATCTCCCTGCGCTCCAATGGAGCCGAGAGTGCTGATTCCACCTCCTACGAAAAGATTACTTCCTGTGCTTATAGAGCCAATAATCCTGCTAGAGCCAATAATATCAACATTGGAATATACTTTCATATTGCCTTGTACATAGGCCTGGTAACCTGGGTCAGTGACATCGGGGCGGGCCACCGTTGGCGGAGGGCCTACAATCAAGGTGCTAATATAAGTGGGCCCAAGGAAAGCAGATGTAGAATAGGAATCCAGGCTCAAAAGGTTGAGATAAGGCGTACTGACATAGCGGGAAGAATAGAGATCCTGAGCAAGGACAGAGCTGGTTGTCAGTGCCGCCGCGCTGGCAATTGTCTCATTTTGCGGAAATCCGAAAGAGTTTGTCAGATTCCAGGAGGTCGGGTCACGGCTCGTGACTGTGAGATATCCGAATGGCTGTGTGATTTTCACGCTGGAGGTGCCATCGGCGAATTGAACCCCGTTGATAGTGCTCAAAAGGATAGTTTGGGGCGTAGACAAGAAGCCAGCAGAGTCGCGAACAGTGACAACTCTACCCGGGGTCTGAATACTAGAAAGAAGCACAACGGCTGACTGATTTGCAGTCAAGTCCCGTGAATTAATAAGAATTAGATTTGTATCTCCATTTATGACAACCGGTGCTGGGGTCGCCATCTCTAACTCACATGCTGAAAAGGGATAGGCGCGCTTTGGTCGCGCCTTGGAAGCTCTTAAGGCTCATTAGGAGAGATGGCGCAGGCCGGTGTGGCAAGCAGCAGCAATTTCATTGTGAATATCCAGGAGCTCCAGAATGTTATAACTTCTGCTGGGGGCCTGACACCGTTTGGAGCTCTATCGCAGCAAATCACAGCGATTAAAGAAATGGTGAAGACGGATACAAAACAGATTGCAGTGAATAGTATTGCTGCATTCAACACGACACCGATTCAGGTT
>JACCDY010506156.1_pt1 | contig 13142 bp, 20 predicted proteins | sample 7446391 | NCBI WGS metagenome assembly JACCDY01 (sample SAMN15323451, study PRJNA562643) | freshwater metagenome | isolation source: river surface water | place: USA:Blue River Watershed | collected 2017-08-18 | reverse complement strand
TGTACCGATGCGCTCGTTGTGGCGCTTTTCTTAGGATTATCAAATGAACTGTTGTGATGAATACGGTAACTGTCATCAAGGCAGAGATTGCCCGATACGCAAGCAACTAGAAAACGAAAAGCCCACCCCTGCTGATGGGCAGTTGGTATGGGCTGTGTTGGGATTCATTGTCCTGATGCTTGGTCTGTTGACATTGAGGAGTTGTTTATGACCAAAGACGAAGCATTGGACTTGGCGCTGGAGGCGTTGGAATATTTCAGCGACACCTCGCCAACAATGGCTGGCAAAGCCCACGCAGAAGACGCCATCACCGCCATCAAGCAAGCCCGTTCAGCACCTGTGCAGGAGCCTAGTTACGAAACTCTGTGGCACAAAGTATGGCCTGATGCCGGGTCATTTGTCCGCGCCAGTGCAGATGATTTACGGAAGTTTGCCCGCAGTGTTGCCACCCCACCCGCACAGCCAGCACCTGTGCAGGAGCCTGTGGCGCGTGTGATTGATGATGGAACACCAGAAGGTGCAATTGAGTGGATTCCGTTTGTCAACCGAGTGGAACCACTAAAGACAGGCGATTTGCTTTACACCACCCCACCCGCAGCACAGCGGCAATGGGTTGGGCTGACGGATGAAGAGCGTGATGATCTGCTGGACAACTACATCACAGCAGAAGGACGTGCCCGAGCCATCGAAGCCAAACTCAAGGAGAAGAACACATGAGAAAGCAGTGCCGCAGAAAAATCTACAAGCTGGTTGACGTTGTAGGTCATGCCATCGCAGGAGCAGCCATCACAACAGACGATTGCTTAAAACAACTCAAAGACAAAGAGCTTGCAGCCATCAAAGCCATGAGAACAGGTAACGCTACCGTCTACACATGGCAAGAACTGGTGGATATGAACAACATTTGTCAAGTTATGGCAAGAAGCGGAATAGGGCCAGAAGCACTGCCTGACGCTATGATGGCTGAGATTGAGCTTAAACACGCCGCCAAGCGATTTGAAGCCACAGGTAAGATGCTGCTCACAGGAACAGGTCTTAGGGCCATTAACGAGGTTTTAGAGTGGCATCACCTTCAGCGTTCATCAATCAGTCGCTCAGAATACGAACGCATGATTGAAAAAACCCGCAACAAGATTCGCTCTAGGTCAAAAGACGTTACGGTTATACAATGACAGCAGGAGAATCCACCATGAAATTCAGCATCAAAGAAGCCCCTCAAAACGTCATGGGCGAATTCGCTATGTGTCTGCTCAATGGCGTGACAGCAGGGCATATCCACCATCTTGGCACTGACAGCTACTCACAGCACATGGCTTTGGGTGACTTTTACGATGGTCTTGATGATCTGGCAGACAAATTTATCGAAGCCTACCAAGGTCGATATTCCAAAATAATTTTCGCGGAAAAGGCACTTTTTCTGGGGGAAAATGGTCTGGAGTTTGTTCAGTACGTCTGCGACCAGATCGAAAGCTATCGCAAGATGCCCGGATTCCCACAAGATAGTGAACTACAAAACATTGTGGATGAACTGCTTGACCTGACAGATTCCACCAAATACAAACTGAGATTCTTGAAATAATGCCACTCACAAAGAAATCATCAGGCTGGTATTGGGGTTCGCAAGGGCCATTCGACACCAAAGCCAAAGCACTGCAAGTCGCCAGAGCCGCATACGCTTTTGGCTACAAAGCACAAAGCAAAGATGTGCTGACCTACAGAATTGACGAAAACGGCTGGAAACCACCGTCAAATCTGGTCAAAAAATTTGAGATAGTCGGATAAATTTTTTTCCTTGGTGCGGAGCTTTTTAAAAAAAAGCTATTTTTTGCCCTGCTGGTCAGGGCAATTTTTTTTCTTCAAAATTTTTTTTCCGAAATGCGTAGTGGCCTTATGGGTTTTTTTGGCCTTATATTAGTCATTCGATATATAAGCCATAGGCCATGTCTGTAAGCACTCACTTCACATCAGGGTAAACCCCTACTACGTAGGGAAAAACCCGTAAGGGTAAACCCTTAGTTTATCTGGTGGCACAGCCACAGGCAGACCAGCAGCAGCCCACAGCACAGACCATAGGCCCATAGCAGCCCATACAAGGCCCACATCAGCCTGTTTTATGCTTGCCTGTAGGGTAGTGGCTTGACCATCTAAAAATGGCTTGTAGACCCCTACATCAAGAAGTGAGCACTCACTTACATAACAGGCCCAAAAAAACCCGGTCAATGACCGGATTCTCTTGGGTCTATCTAGTTAAACCAGACACCAGAAGTCTGCACTCTCTACCTGTCTTGGGTTGTTATATTCAGGGTCTGATTTATCCAATGGGAAAACATCCAAAGACCCACAGGCATAAATGGTGTCAACCACATAAAGCCTGACGGGTTGTCCATCATCTTCTAGGCAGACCCCTATTGCTCCATAATAGACAGATTCTCTGCCTCTGCCTTGTTTCTTTTCTTGAATGGCTAAATCTAGGTTTGAAAAATAACTCATGCAATATCCCCTTCTTCTGTAAATTCATAACCATTGATTTGGATTAATTCTGTAACTTCTTCATCAGAATAATGCCATTCAATATCTTTTTTGACAGATATTAAAAAAGTCTGCAAAGCATCATTAAAAGCATAAAAGGCATCACCTGTCCTTTTAAATTCATCATGGAATGTATATCTCAAATCAGAATCAAAACAAAAACCTGTAGGCATGGCCTCTCGGTTAAAGCCTGACAGTTTGACGCCTCTAAAATGTTTTGGTGTTGCATCTGTAGATATAGATGCCCTGTAGCAGTCTGACAAATAGTAGTCAGTAACTTTCACTCCAAATTCACTACAGAATGTTTTAAGGCTGTCTAAGCACTCACTAAACCAAGGATATTCCACACACTGCCTGTGCTGCTGAATGGCCCTCTCTTTAGCCTCATCTGATAACTCATCAAATGTATATATTGTGATTTCCATTATTCTCATGTTGTCTGCTCCTTCATTTCATCTGTAAGTTTTTGGGCAAAATTGTCTATCTCTATTGCTGCTGCTTCATATTCCTCTTGAGTGATTTTGTGGTTAATTAATCGCCTATCAAGTTTGTTAAACATTTCTTCAACGATAGATTCAATATCTTCTTCTGTATATGTGTTATTCATTTTCAAATCTCCTTAAAAACAAGCATAAACAAAACCTGTAGAGGTTTCGCCTACTAACTGTGTGTTTTCTTCCAGATATTCACGTACTGCCTCTATTTTTTCATCATCGTCCAAGCCTTCTACATCAATTGAATAATTTGAAATAATGTCATCTGGGTTATTTTCGGAGTAGTCGCAGCATATGGCGATTACATCCAATTCAATCTCTGTTCCTGTGCTTTCTTCATATTCTTCAAGATAGTCAAAAAGCAAGCCCAAGCCCTCATAAGAAAAGTTTTCTTTTCGGTCTGCATCAATGAATGCGCGTTCAAAGTCATAACGTGAAATAGTGGTTTTCATTGTCTTATCTTTCAGTGTTGGTTAATAAGTGAGAATGTCAAAGTAAGCAAGGGCAAAGCCACAAAGGACAAGGCCCAAAACAATCGCAGTCAATATGTCTTTAATGGTGTCTTTCATTTTGTGTTTCTCCTTAGATTGTTGATTCATAAACTTCTGACCACTCCTCCATAAACGATGTACAGGTGTAATCCACCACTGTCTCGTCATCATCAAGGCCAAAGGCAGACACTAAAGCCCATCCAATGATGGCGTCTTTCTGCCTGAATCTAAGCTGTGCTTCTTCCACTGATTCAATGGCATCAATGATGAAGCTGTAGCAGTTGCTCCTTCTAACTTGCCACTCCTCACCATCCCACACAGAGACAGTGCAATTCATAGAAAGGGCGTGTTTTATTAAGTGCTTGTAGGCTTTCATGGTCTGCCCCTTATTTGCCTGATGCGTAATGGTGCAGGGTCTTTACATAGTCGCGGAAAGACTTGTGAGACTTGGCATTCATATACCAAGCCACCACAACAGTGCCTGACTTCCTGACACCTAAGAAGATGCCCTTATTGTCTTTAGACCCTGCATAGACCCATTGACCGGGCTGGATGTGCTTGTAGAAGGCATTGGGCATGGCCCATACGTTGAATGCTGGTTGATATTTCATGGTGTCTGCTCCTTAGTAAGTGAAGCCAATAAACACAGGCTTGTCTGCCTTAATGTAAATCTGCTTATTGATGTCTTCGGTGTCTGTGCATTCGTAAGTTTTGGTTGACCTGTCATATGCGCCCTTGATGTAGACAGTTTTGGCTTCAGCTTTGCGCTTGATGTATTCGCCCTGTTTAACTGCCTTGATGATGGTCTGCTGCATGGTGAAAGCTCCTATAGAGATAGATGGAAGCTCTATTGCAACACACCACAGGAGAGTTATCAACAAAAAATTATGTTTTCTTGTCTTTTTTTCGCACAGGCTCACAGAAGCCCCTAGAAGCCCTTTTAAGACGTTTTAGGCTTTGCCCATACTTACCCTTTGGAAAAAGTTATTCACACTGCTAGTGCTATCAATCCACAGTTTTGAGTCTTATATAAGACTGACAACCTGTGTATAACTCTGGCCCATATCTTGCACAGCAGTGGATAACTTTGCTCTGTGTGTGTAACTTGTGGATAATTGCCATATGCCTATGACACCACCAGCACAGTGCAGCAAATACCGATGCAAGCAGCCATCCATCAAAGGCAGCGTCTTTTGTGTGGAGCATTCACCACCTAAGACCACCACACAAGACAGGCACTTATTTAATGCCCATTACAAAACGGCTGCATGGCAAAAGCAAAGGGTTATCCAACTCACTAAACAGCCACTCTGCCAAGCCTGTTTATTAAATAACCAGATAACCCAAGCAGAACATATAGACCACCTGTTTGCATGGTCTGCAATTGGCGAATATGCCTTTAAATCCAACATATTCCAAAGCCTGTGCGAATCCCATCATTCATTTAAAACAGGCCTTGAATCAAAGGGCATATACAGACATTACACAGTTAATGGTGCAATCGATTATTCATTATCAGATTATCACTCTGTAACTACTTCTGCCTAATGTCAGGCCATCATCAGCCATCAATAAGCGTTTTGTAATGCTTGGGTTTGCAATAGTGCATCACCAAGCCATCTCATGCATCAAACTGTAGTACATGCGGGTTACCAAACTGCGATTTTGAAACTAAAAATACCCGGTTTGGCGAAGGAGCAGGCGCGGGGTCAATTACAGGGGGGTACAAAGTCAGAAGGGGGGAGTATTTTGTGGGAATTCCCCAAATGTGGTACGCTAAACCATGACAAGACAAAAGGAACTCAACTTATGGCAAAAAAACCTCGTCACATCCTTGGCTATTTAAACGACCCGTCCACTTGGGACAAGGCAGCGTTTGAGACAGCCATTCGCGCAGAAGTCGAAGCCTCGACAGGAACACTCACGGCATCTGACGAACTGTTGGTTGGCGCACTGGTCATCACGGTTGATAGCTTGCTGACTGCCGAAATTAATATCCGCGAGAGAGGCCATGTCACTGTGTACGGCAATAACGAAGGCGTGACAGCTTGGTTTAAGATTCGCACCGAGATGGGCGATAAGGCCATCAAGATGCTGGCTGAACTAGGTCTTGTGGCCCGTGGTCGTCCAAAGTTGAAGGCAAAAGTGAGTGATGTAGATGAGTTATTCGCCACTGCTTAACCCTGCGTTTGAGTATGCGGTAGCGGTAACTAGGGGTGACATTCAGGCGTGTGAGGATGTCAAACTGGCTTGCCAACGGTTTTTGGATATGGTCGAACGTAAGGATGCGCCTTACGAGTTTGTCCCTGCCAAAGCTGAACACATCCTCAAATTCGTCAAATTCTGCCGCCATGTCAAAGGCCCGGATGCCGGGAAATCCATTGAGCTACAGCCTTTTCAGGTCATGTACTTGGCGGGTATCTATGGCTTCCGCGACAGGAAAGATCACACATATAGGTATGTCACTGATGTCATTTTGTTCGTGCCTCGCAAATCTGGCAAGACAACCATTGCGTCCATCATTGCGCTGTATGAGTTGCAGTTTGGTGATGCTGGCGCTGAAGTGTTTACTCTGGCTACCAACAGGGATCAGGCAAGTATTTGCTTTGATTCGTCTAAGGCTATCGTAGAAAACATGAAGCCTGAGTTGGGGGCCAAGTTCATTGCTTACCGCAGCGAACTAAAGAAGGCTGGCGACTCGACTTCTACATACAGGGCGCTGTCACGGGAAAACCGTAAGACAGGTGACGGTAAGAACCCGTCTTGCGCCATGATTGACGAGGCTGCTCAGATTACTGAGAGACAGTCAATTGAGGTGCTGCATTCTGGTATGGGCGCTCGGAAGAACCCATTGCGGATGTATCTAACAACTGCCAGCTTCACCAAGGAAACCAAGTTCTTTGAAGACCTATCCCACTTTCGTACTGTCCTGCGTGGCGCTGCTCCTGATAGTTTCCGCTGGTTTGGTCTACTCTATAGCATTGATCCCGGAGACAATTGGGCTGATCCTGCGGTATGGGGCAAAGCGAACCCGATGCTTGGGGTTTCGGTCACTACACAGCACATTCAGCAGATGGCTGAAGAAGCGTCTGCCAAGCCAGCAAGCCTGAACGAGTTTCTGTGTAAGCAGCTAAACATCTATGTGTCGGCTAACTCTGCTTGGGTTGACCGAAGACATTGGGATGATTCGGTTGCGCCAATCCCTGAGAAAAAGCCAGAAGCTACATTTGTTGCATTTGACTTGGCACACACCCGAGATTTGAATGCTGTTGCTACGGTTCACAGGTATAGCGAAGAAGATTTCTATGCCAAATTCCAATTCTTTCTGCCGGAAGAATCTATTGAACTGATCCCGAATCACTACAGAAGTATTTTCTTGCAAGCCCATGCAAGCGGCATTCTTAGGCTCACTCCCGGCAACGTAACTGACCTAAATGAGATTGAAAGCTACATTAAGCAGCAATGTGAAGCGCACGGCGTCAAAGAGATTGGCTATGACCCGTACAACGCCGCTGCTTTGGTTGCTAACCTGTACGCTGATGGCTTGCCAGTAAAGAAAGTTGGTCAGGGTATGGCGATGCTGTCAAATCCGTCCAAGACTACAGAGCAACTGATTCTGAAGAAAGCAATCAAGCACGATGGCAACCCGTTTGTTGGTTGGCAGCTTGGAAACTGCGAGGTTTACACTGATGTCAACGGTAACGTGAAGGTCAGGAAGAACGAAGCAGACCCGTCAGCCAAGGTGGACGGTATCATTGCTTTGATTATGGCTATCCACTGTCATTTGGATAACGTATTTGTCAGCGAATCATTTGGCTTTAGGTCAATTGAGTGGTAAAGTGTAGGAAATTGAGGGGAAATCATGGCGATTTTTGACATTTTCAAGCGCAAAAACACTCAGTCTGAGAGCAATACATTGTTCGGTCAGACAGCCCTCGGCAACAACATTGTTTATCAAGGAAGCGATAAACGTGCTGGTGTCAATACCCAAATCCTTTATGTAACCACTGCCAGCACGACAACTGCTGGTCGCCCGGTGGATATGTCTGTGCTGACCAGAAACAGCACAATCATGTCCTGTGTGGGTGTAAAAGCCCGTGCTTTGGCTCAGTTGCCAATCAAAGTTTGCTGCGAAATGGCTGATGGCAAAATGGTTGATGCCATCAGAGGCGAAGGTGTTGGTGCGCGAGACAGGGCCAAAGCAAAGCAAGTTGCTAGGCTTTTGGGCAACCCCAACAACTTTCAGAGCAAGTATGAGTTCTGGTATCAGTGGCTGATGTGGTACGAGTTGTCTGGTGAAGCCTTTACCCTGTGGTGGAGGAAAGACCAGAACAGTTCCACCGAGACTCCGCTTGAGATGTATGTGCTGGATTCAACGCTGATTGCGGTGAACATCACACCTACACGCTATCCGACATTCCGACTGTCTACCCCGAGCTATGGTTTTAACAAAGACCATGAGTTCAAGTATTACCAAGTCATGCACGGCAAGGAAATGGCATGGCAAGGCTCGGCTGGCTTCAACAAAGCAATTTTGGCGACTGAATTGGTTGGCCTTGACCAAGACATTGACCTGTACGCCAACTTTGTCATGCAGAATGGTGCAAAGCCTAGCGGGATGTTTGTGACCGATCAGGTTATTCCTGATGGCAAATACAAAGAGATTGCCGCCCGTCTGAAAGAGGCGTGGAACAACATGACAGGCAGCAAGACCAGTGACCCAAGCAAGCCGGGTCAGGGTATGTTGCTGGATCAGGGCATGAAGTATCAGAAGCTGGAGATGCTGACCTTGCAGGACACTGACGCAGCCGCTTTGAAGCTCATGACTATGCGCCGAATCTGCGGTTTGTTTGGTGTGCCGCCTTCTATGATTGGTATTCATGATGGCAAGTTCAACAACAGCCAAACGGCTTTGGATGAGTTTTACAAAACCACCATGTACCCGACAATCGTCAACATTCAGCAGAAATTGACGCAGCATTTGCTTGAAGGCTATCCTTCTTTGTGTATCGAATTTGATACAAAGGATTTCTTGAAGGGTGCGCCTTTGGATCAGATGAACTTTGCCACTGCTGGCGTAAAAGGTGGCATCATGACACCTAACGAAGCCCGTAACTATATGAATTTGCCTTCCATGGAAGGTGAAGACGAGTTGGTCAAAGAGCCAGAACCTGCCGAGCCGATTGCAGGTAGCAGTCCCAAAGATACTGGTGGCGGTGGTGGAAATCAGACCAAAAAAATGAACATTGGCGCTACTTGATATATCATGCAAACTGATACACAATATCTGGTAGCATTACACAAACAGGTCAAACGACCTAAACAGTTGCCTGTTCTTCTAGGGCAACGCCCTAAAATACAGGACAATAACCAATCCATTGCTTTAGGGGCAATCAATGAAGACATTGAATCTAATCTGCGAAGCCAAGCTCAATCTCAACGAGAAAGCCAACAACGGCGAACCGTCTGGACAGATTGAGGCTCGCATTACGACTTGGGGCGCACGGGAAGGCGCTGATGGTCGTAAGTTCTACTACAAGCCAGAAGGCTTCATGCAATGGGCTAAAGAGTTTGCCGAAATGGGTCGACCACTGCCTATGTACGTCAATCACAATGCTGACGCTATCCCTGTTGGTGAATGGACAAGCATTGAGATGGATGACGAGGGCATGAACGCTACTGGTCGCTTGTATCTCAACACCACAACTGGCTCTGACTTGTATCAAGTCATGAAGGAATCCCCCAATATGTTTGGCGGGGTTTCTGTCGGCGCTTATGCTGACGAATACCAGTTTGTTGATGAAAATGGTGATCCTATGGACAAGGATTATGACAATCCACATGAGTCAGGCTATTTCCAAATCACTAAAGGTGGTTTGCGCGAGACTAGCGTTGTGATGTACCCAAATAACATGAAAGCAGAAATCAAAAAGTTGGAATATTTCCGACCTGATGGCTCTGCTGATTTGAAAGTATTGGAAGAAGCCTTGCGGGATGCAGGTCTGTCCAAGCAGATGTCGGTTGCCGCCGCATCTGTGTTCAAGACGGTAATTGAACAGCGTGATGCTGTAAAAGAGCCTATTGAAAATGCGCCAATTCAGAGTGATTCTGATGCGGAGGCAACCGAAGCAGAAATTCTCGCGGCTCTTGAGCAGCGTGAACTTCTTAAACTCCTTGACCAACGTCTTAAAGGTTAAATCATGTCCCAAGTTATCCTCGAAAAATTGGATGCCATCGAAGCTAAACAAGCTGAAGGCATCTCGGCTGTTGAAGCCAAAATCCCTGCTGCTGTTGAGGCTGTCAAAGCTGAAATGACCGAAATGGTGTCTGCTCTGGAAGCCAAAGTTGCCTCCATTCAGATTCCTGAGTTCATTCGCACTCCTGCAAAAACTGTTCGCCAAGATGTGAACCGTCATGTGCGTGAGCAACTGTCTAGCTTCTACAAAGGCAACAACCGTTTGGAAAAAGAACTGCAAATCTTTGCAGACGAAGCCCAAATGGATGCATACCTGAAAGAAGCCTCTGCCCTGACAGGTGGCGGTGATGGTAAGGGTGGTCGTACTGCTTACGATCCTACCTTTACGGCTCTGCGTCTGATGAACCCAATGCGCGGTGTTTCTCGCACTGTTGCAACTGATGGTTCGTCCTATCAGTTCCGTGTTCGCGTGGGCAACCCCGGTGAGCAGTGGGGCTATGCCATTCAGAACAACGGCGTTCCTACAACTGAAGACACTTCTATCTGGCAAATTGTTTTGCAAGACTTGAACGTCCAGTTCCCAATCCGTACAGCCGCGCTGGACGACATTGATGGTTTGGAAGCTGTTGTTGTTGATGACATGCTCGCCTCTTTCTCGCAGAGCGAGGCACTCAGCATGATCCAGAACAACGACCAAGTTGCTCAAGGCGTTAACAACCCTTACGGTGGTACTAACGGTTTGCGCGGTTTGGATCAGTACGCTGGTTCTAACGCAACTTACACTGGCGGTACAACTTCTGCTCCTGCTTTTGGTAGCTCTGGTACTGGTTCTACAAGCGGTCTGCACTCGCTGGCTACTTACGACCAGTTGACCACCAACGCCAACACTGTGGGTGCTAACAACATCCAGTACAAAGACGTTATCAACTTGATCTACGCTTTGCCACAGCAGTATTGGACTACTAACGCCAAGTTCATGGTTAGCCCAATCTTGGCCCAAGCCATCCGTGGTCTGCAAGACACTAATGGTCGTCCGATCTTCAACTCTACTGAGTCGTTGAACCCCGATGGCATCATCGGTCAAATGCTCGGCTTTGACGTTGTAATGAACCGTTATTTGGACGCTCCTAGCCAAGCCACAACTGGCACTGCTGGCACTAACAGCCTGTACCCAATGTACTTTGCTGATTGGAGCCGCTTCCACACTATCGTGGATCGCTTGAACATGGTCATGCGCCGTTATGACCAGACATTGCCCGGCTTTATTACCTTCTTTGGTGAGAAGCGTTTGGCAACGTCTGTGCGCGATCCAAACGCAGGTGTGCGTTATCGCTCGACAGGTACAGCTACCTGATAAATCGGAGGGGGTTAATTCCCCCTCCTTTTTGTGCCAATAATTTAGGAACTGATATGACCATTACCGAACGCATCCTGTCTGGGTTTAAGCAAACCTTGGAAACTGGCGATAAAGTCACGATTGACTTGCGCGAGGCATCTGCTATCACTGGTTCAGGACTGAATGTCGGTGGTCGCACTCACTTTGATGATGCGTTTGCTACGCTGCGTTATGCGAACCCGTTTCGCCTAGTCGCACGAAACATCAAAGTACCCGGAAATTCCGCTGTTCAGTTTGTTGCCAAAACTGGTAACGCTGCTAACAGCACAAACCCTTGGGGCTACACAGTCAACCCCAACAGCGGTTCGCCCAACATTGACACGAGCATCTGGCAACTGCCAACTCGCGTCATCTCCGCACAAATGCCTATTCGCTCGGCAGTGCTGTCCGATGTCAACGGCTTGAATGCTGAGTTGGTTGAAGATCTGATGATGGAATTCGCTCAGATCGAAGGCGCATCTGCTGGCCTCAACAACGACCAAGCTGGTTCTACTACCACAGCAACTGGTGCAACTGATGGTCTGCGTGGCCTTAACAGCTATCCCGGCGTTGCTGGCTCTGCTGCTGCTTTTGGTACAAGTGGTACGGCTATCACCAACGGTCGCCACAACATCGCTTCCGTGGGCTTTAACAACACTGCTGGCTTGGACATGGAAACTCTGGTGGACATGGCAAGTGTTTTGCCGGGTCAATACTGGAATCTTCCCGGTACGGCTTGGATGATGTCGCCATCTGCCATCAGTGCTTTGCGTAAATATGCTCACCAAAACGGCGCATACAGTTTTGTTGAAACTGGCTCTGCTGAAGCGGGTTCTTTGCTGCACGTTTTTGGTTTTCCTGTGATTCCAAACCCATATTTGGATGCAATCGGAACTGTTGGTGCAAAGCCTGTCTATCTTGCCAACTGGCCTCGTTTTATGACGATTGCCGATGTGGAAGAAATGACCATTCAAGCAATGGAGCAAACCACTCCCGGCTTTGTGCAAATGTATGCTGAAAAGCGCATGGTCACTACTGTGCGTGACGTTTTTGCTGGTGTTCGTGCAATTGAGACTTAAACATGAGCTTTGACAACTATCAATACGCCGCGCCTTTTGGGGCGCAAACACGCAATCCGTTTAACTATGCAAAAGTTGAACAGATTGGGCGTGATAGTTCTACAGCTTGGTTGACGCTTGATGAAATCACGCAACAACTAAATTTGTTCCAAGACGAGAGCCAAGACACTTATTTGTCTTCTCTTGAACTGGCTACACGGCAAGCAATTGAAGACTACTTGGGAATGTCTATCTTCCCGGTAAGTTATCGCGTTTGGTACGGCTCTGAAAGCCTTGTGGCATCACCTATTAGCTTTGATTTGCCTGAAGTCAGTCAGAATTTTTATGCAAATCAGGCTGCTGTAACAATTGATTCGGTTGGATACTGGAATGATGCTTTTCCTCCAGTGTTTATGACATTGCCAAGTTCAAGCTATTACTACGATGCCTCTGGCAACAAAGTGATTGTGAACAACTTGCCCACTGATGTTAATTCGGTGATGACTGCGCCAATCATTGTGCAATACACAACTGTTGCCAATCCTTTGTCTGCTTACCCTGTCATCAAGCAAGCTGGCTTGTTGTTGCTCACGCATTTGTATAACAACCGTGCCAATGCAACAGAGACAAAGCTAAAAGACATTCCATTTGGCGTGACCACCTTGCTGCGTTCGTACAAACCATTGGTGATGTAAATGTCAATCGCTCGTTTTGAGAACATCAACATCAACAATCTGACTTTTACCAAGTCGGATTTTGGTGAGTCTGCGACAGTTCAGACATTGTGGTTTGCGACACGGGCAAGGGTATCTTCTGTTGCTAACAGCCTGAAGATTGCTGACAAGTATCGTCTGTACCAAGACCTGACCAACTTCACGCTGAACTACACGCCAAACATGAAAAAAATAGTAGATGACCAAAATCTCTATTCGATCACATGGCGTGGTAAAGATTGGCGTATTGACAATGTTCGGGAATCTGATGATCGTATGAACGTCA
>JACCDY011337203.1_pt1 | contig 13145 bp, 15 predicted proteins | sample 7446391 | NCBI WGS metagenome assembly JACCDY01 (sample SAMN15323451, study PRJNA562643) | freshwater metagenome | isolation source: river surface water | place: USA:Blue River Watershed | collected 2017-08-18 | reverse complement strand
TCGTGGACTACGTCTGCCTCTATTCTGGTGAGCGTCGTAAGTTCGCCCAGGTGTCCCACGAGTACCTCATTGAGGTTCTCCAGTTCACCGGCGGTGAGTCTATCACTTCTAGCTCTAACAAGCTCAAGCTCAACTACAACCACCCCGTCAAGGAGCTCATCTGGGTTGTGCAGCGTGATTCCTTCGTGTCTTGCGATGACACTGTTATCAACCCCTGGAAGGGTCAACCGCCCTTCAACTACTCCGCTTGGTGGGATCGCGCGGTCCTCGAGTCTGGTTACTCCGTTACCCGTGTTGAGGGCATGGCCGGCAAGAACCCTACCATCGTTGCCAAGATCCAGCTCAACGGCCACGATCGTTTCCAGGAGCGTGAGGGTCGCTACTTCAACGAAGTGCAGCCTTACCAGCACCACACCAACGTGCCTGCCACTGGTATCAACGTGTACTCTTTCGCCTTGAACCCTGAGCAGCACCAGCCTTCTGGTACTTGCAACTTGTCTCGTATCGATAACACCACCCTCCTCCTCACTGTGAGTCCCAACGCTGTCGGCACTGCCACCTCTTCTACCGTGCGTGTCTATGCCACCAACTACAACGTTCTCCGTATCATGTCTGGTATGGGTGGGTTAGCCTACAGCAACTAAAAAGTACGTACAATGTTATATTACATTTGTATTACTTTTTGGTTTGGTTTCTAAAATTTTAAAAATATAAGAATAAACAATATTTTAATAAATTGATTTAAATAATCATTTATTGAATTATTAATGGGCACATGTAAAAGTCGAATAAGAGGAATTCCTGTATATGTCAGCCTTGATGGACGTATCGTAGAAACACATGAACTTTTTCCGCAAAAATCAATTCTACCACGATTTAATGAAAGATATAAATTACATTATTTACGTTACGAACTAGAACCACCATACATAATTGTAAGATATCCAGGTAAATTGCAAGAAAATGGTCAACCTCATTTTAATTCTAGTCTACTAATTGATCATGAAATGACTTTTAAAGAGGGTAATCATTTACAAATAACTTTTAGACCAAGGGAATATGGCCCGCACAGAACATCATATTTCAATAATTTCGAATGGTATCCTGATTTACATTACTTGATTATTAAATTAATAACCTATTAAAAATTTGTGTTTTCGCTTTGCGAAAGAGACAAGCCCTTCTTACTTCTTCTTAAGGTAATCGCCAAATGTAAAGATAGCACTAAGGATCTTCTCCTTAAAGACTGGATCTGCATCGAAGATTGGATGTACAGAATACAAATGATATACCAATGCACTAATATCTTCCATTGTCTTCCTTTCAATTTTATCTTTATGATAGATTGAGACAAAGCACAGATTTAAAATTGCATTCTGACCATCTATTCGACATTTTTCACGATATTCTTTGGATCGTGTAGGATCGATTGATCCATAGCATAAGTTTTGAATTTGCTTCTTTACACTTGCATAAATTCTATTTAATTCTTCTCTTGCATGAACTTCATTCAAAGCACTGTAATAGTTCTTCGTAAATTCATCATGTCCAGCCAAGAACGTATCAATATCGTTCTGAGTAACTTCTAGAGATTTTGGAACAAGTTCCATTTTAATAGCCTATTATATTACAATTATATAACCTAATCAGTTTTTATTTAATATATATATATATATATATATAGGTAATTATGGGAAATAAAGCATCTGCAATACAATTAGTACCTGGCCCTGGTTTCAAGAAAATTAAGGCTAATCAGGTTCCCGGTTATGAAAAATATGATTTTGGAGCATATGAAATTTGGGGTCCCTATAAGAAAACAATTGTTGGGAGTCCAGGATCAATGGTATGGAAAGATAGCCCTATAGGACATTTAGTAGATAATGCATATGTATATGATATGTGTTCACTAAGTGAAACTAAAATACGGTATGGAATAGGTCTAAAATCAGCATCTATTTTTAATACGAAGCCAGATATGGGAACTGATGAACCAGCTTGTCTTGCTGATAATATTACTGTGGGAAATAAAGAAGATGGATTATTTTATATTCATTATAAACACCCAGTATTTGCTAGAATTTTTCGTAATGCCTATGTGACATCTCAATTTAGTGGTTTATTACCAACATTATTAACTGCTAAACAAATTGAAAAAGGAAAGATGCCGATTATAAAAAGATCTATTCCTACAAGTGCACAGAATATTGCTGAAATAGGATTTTTAGCTTATAAAGCGATGGATCTAAAAACACCTGATTATTCGCTTCCAAAAGCTGTTCGTGAACCATTAGATCAGGCAGTCAATTTAATTAATAGATCAGCATCCATGTTTAATTCTAGTCCTCGTGTTTTACGTGGTGGCTATCGAAAAACTAGGAAAAGTAAAAAATTGAAGAGAAATAAATAAATGTTAGATTAATACAAATGTCTCAATTCATTCATGATTTGAAGAATCTAATTCACCAAAATAATTTAGAAGCAGTAAAAGAGTATATTAGAGAACTTTTAGCGAATGAAGGAGAACATTTAATGGATCCAGCATATATATTTCAAAAAGTATATTTACATGCATGTTTATTGAAGCGTCAAGAGATTGCAACCTATTTACGAGAAGAATGTTTCCCTTTATTGTCGCCGCTACAACAAATAGCAATTAGACAATGTTTTCCTTATGGTCGCGTTCTATTAGCGAAGAAATAGCCTGTACAAACAAGTAGAATGTTTAGTCTATGTATTCCGACAATGAATCGATATGATGAATTCTTGAAGTATTTTTTACCACAATATTTGAAGAATCCACTGATTAGTGAAATTATTATTAGTGATGAGAATGGTGAAGATGCGAAGAAGATTTATGAAGATGAAGCATTAATAGATCCGAAGATTAGAATTTATGTAAATGAAGAACGTCTAGGACCATTCTATAATAAGTTAAGGGCTACAAGACTAGCAACAAATGACTGGATAGCATTAATTGATTCTGATAATTTTGCTGATGAAGATTATTTCAAAGAGGCTGCAACATTTATTGTAAAACGTCGTCCATCATCTCATAGTATTTTAGCACCTTCTGCAGCAAATCCAGGGAAAAATATAAGTGACTATCAAACACATGCTGGATTTAATTTCCGTGCCTTTGCAGGTTATAATATTAATTTAGAGTATTTTAAGGTGATGACTGAAGATAAATTTCGTCGTCATAATCAACTTCTACTTCTCTTCAACACAGGAAACTTCATCCTTCATAAAAGTCTAGTACAGAGTCTTGATCTTATCAAAGAAGATTCTAAATTCAAAACTGATTTCTTCGATGTACTTTACTTTAACACTCTTCTATTTGAACAGATTCCTGAATTAAATTTCTATGTAGTTCCGAAGATGTCATATCTACATTCAATACATGGAGATAGTACAACAATAAAATCACAAGAAGATGGTATTCGATTATTAGAAGGTTTTAAACCCCGTTTTTATGCCCTGAGACAGCGCGCAAAATAGCTTCATTTGCTAATTGATCAGCTCTAGAATTCAGTGATCTATCTATGTGCTGGAAATGAACAGCTGTGAAATTTGCAAGAAGACTTTGTGCATCAGTCCAAAGTTCTTTCATACGTTTATTCTTCACTTGGTATTGTCCCAACATCTGTCTAATAATTAATTGTGAATCACCGTATACATATATTTCCTTAATGTTATTTTGAACACAAAGAATTAATCCAATAATGAGACCCATGTATTCAGCTTCATTATTTGTTTCCCGGGGACCAATATATTTGCTAATTGATCCTATTTCAACTCCATCACGATACAAAACTGCAGCAGATCCAGCTTTACCTGGATTACCCTTACTTGCGCCATCGAAGAATAATGAATATTTTTGATTAATAACTGATGCCATTATACTAATTATTAATTATATTTTAAATCGATTTTCTATCAAAATAAAATTGATTATATGTATAATTGTATTATTTAATATTACACTTAGGATGGCAGCGCAACCACGTCTTTTGCCCGATATTATCGGAATGATGGGTAGAGATTTCAAAGTCTCATATGATGATGCTGAAGCAGTTATGACTGCACTAGAAAACTTCTTCCTGTCTCTTGATCAACAGAACAAATATGACTGTAAATCAGAGAGGAGGGACGTTTGGACAATTGGTGCAACTGTTTACTCAAATTGTAGTTGTACTCTTCTAGAGGCAACTATTTATCGTACTAACGAACCTAATGTATACATTATTACTTCCATCTATGCAGATTATCTAGACCGCGATATGTATCGCTCACTCTGCAATAAGATGATTATTTATCTTGCTGATCATGTTTATCAGCAATGTGTCCATTCACGGAACCTTCTGGAAATGGCACAAATTAACAATAGAGAAATCAATCAATTTCTCGGATTCAACCTACCACAAGTACAAATGCAACGAGAAATCGTTGTTGAAATTATTAATCGTGAATTACCACAACTATTGAGTATCTATTTTGAACACAATCTGAGTGCATCACAATCACTCTCCTCTATCGTCAAAAATAATGATGTATGCGATATTATTGGAGAAATGGTTGTTGATGAATATGCCGCATATCTGGCAAATCAGAATGATCCTCAACAAGAATATCGTGTGGGTAATGCCATACTATTTGTAGATGTTGCGCTAAAATACGCAATTGGTAGACCAATCCGTGAAGGTGAAGATCACATAGTGTCTCTAGAAACGCGGACATTGTGCGCTTATGCACTGTGTCATCTTGTAAATAATGTTAATTGTGCAAATTACCTACGCGACGTTAATGCTGTCGCAGGTTGTGAACTCGTTCTTGCTGCACTTGATGATAGTGCAAAGAATTATGTTCTCAAGAAGAAAATGCGTGAACTAAAAGATCGTCTAAATCCTGTAATTATGGACTAAGGATATTCTAGTATTAATAAAATAATTGAGATTTTTTAGTGTCAGCAAAAAGGCAAAATAAATTTGACGTCGGCCTAACAGTTATTTAAGATTAAACATAAGAATGGCTACATCTAGAGAATTGGTACAAATTCGTGTTCGAAAAATTATTAATTATTTGAACACTGAAACTCATGGCGCCCTGAAAAAACTATTACCTGTCGGCGTCTTGAAAGACCAGACAATTAAGGATATTCCAAATGTGAAATATCCTACAGGTATTCTAGGCTGTCTCCCTAAAGGCGAGTCTTATTCTACCCTTGGCTGTATTGCCGAAGATATGCTTCATTTTGCGGCGAAAGATATTACTCTCACAAATCTCCTAACTGTTACAGCGACTCATTATCCTGGTTTAACTGAAACCGATAAAGCCAAAATTACTAAATCAGTTACAACGGCTCATTTCATTGAACGACTAATCGCAACAAGACAACAATTAGAGGCAGATTTCATTGGCTCACCTGTATTTGAACCTACAGTGGGTCGACAACACGTTCAGGGACATCCTGACATAAAAACACCAACTCAGGTTTACGAGATAAAATTAACAGGACAAGTCCAGGAGAATTGGACCGAGTTCTGTTTCCAAGCATTTGCATATGCCGCTCTCGATCCCGCCGTCACCGCTGTTAATATTGTTCTTCCACTCCAGAATTTGGTGTGGTCATATGATGTCGGTGCAGGATGGCCGAAGCGCGAAGAATACTTCGCTCTTTTAGAGCGCTTGGCCGTCGAATTACAAACTGTAGCCGCCGATAACGGTGCTATCGCAGATCGTATCATTGCGGAACACTGCATTGGTCGCCATATTTCAAAAGTACCAGGTCCATTCTTGAAAAGTATTCAACATATCAAGGATGGTTCCATTCCATACCAACTCTTCTTGTCGAGCAATATGTCCTCTCGGATCACTATTAAGGAAGAAGAGATTGAACCTGTTGCCACTCACATACGTGCTACAGGTGCCCGTATCTTCATTCATGCACCATATATCATTAATTTATGTGCACCTGAAGGCGAAGATGATGATTATCATACTAATTGTCTAATCCAAATTACACGCATTGCTGCCCGTATGGGCCTCGCCGGTGTTGTAGTACATGTAGGGAAGACAACAACGCGCGATCCTGGAGTCGCAATGGCGAACATGAAAGCCAATTTGCTCCGTGCAGCAGCTGCAGCTGCGACTCCTACCTGTCCAATCCTCTTGGAAACACCTGCAGGACAAGGAACTGAAACTCTCACGGATTTCAAAGAATTCTTCGAATTTGTCGCCAGTCTCGGTGATCCAAGAGTTCGCACATGTGTTGACACATGTCACATATTTGCATGTGGACATAATCCAGTATCATACCTTAATTGTGCTGTGACTAACTGGCCAGGACTTGTAGGATTGGTACATTATAACGATTCACTAGTTGAATGTGGTGCCAAAGTAGATCGCCATGCCTTTATGGGTATGGGTAAAATTGGTATCAAGGCTATGGAGTCCTTAGCAAAAATATGTAGTGATGCTCGTATTCCAGCGGTTATTGAAATTTAATGCTGTCGTACAGGAGCCCAATAGATAAATCTTTTTTGACTTCCTTCATAAGATTCTTCCTTTTTCACCGGATTACCTTCAATGTCTTCATCCTGAAAGTAGACGAAGAAGGGACGATCATAATCTTCTGGTAATTTATCTGTCTTTTTAATAATTTTCAATCGGATTCCTTCTGCTCTATTATAGAGTCCCCAGATCATCAGACGACTATTATAGAATAGTACTTTCAAATCTTCTTCGGTTAAATCCTTCACTTTTCTAAATGGACTAATCTTCGAAAGCCATAAAGCATCTGCACGTAAATAGTTTCCAATACCAGCAATATACTTCTGATTAACAATCGCTGTTCCAATATCCTTCGAGGCTTGTCGCCGAATCCCTGCAGCAAATTCTTCAAAAGTTGTTTCGGGTGCCATAATGTCTGGACCTAGAGTCTTCAACTTCGTCGCTAATTGTTCTTCGGAAGTCAGAACGCTGATTGTTCCAAACGAGAGTTGATCATAGAAAAATAGTGTACCCTTATCAAAAATAAATGCAACATTTATATTATTAGATGCTGCTTGTATATATTTACTGACTATATCGCGGTCATAAACATCAAGTCCATGTAACATTGTACCTTCTTTGGCGCCCTCAGGAAGATAGAACCATCCACCTGATAGTCCAAGCGTTACAGAGAGCCATAGACCGACAGATAGTTGCATATACATAAATTTTCCTTTAGAATCAACGTCTACTAATTGCGCTGGTAGCGATGCTTTCAATCTATCAAAATGAGACCATGGTCCATGGGTTTTATAACGACCTTTAAGAATATTGATATCGAGGAGGACAGACCCTTCTAAATGTTTTTTTATGAAGTCGGTATATTTTCTGACTTCAATGACTTCAGGCATATCTATCATAATTGGTTAAATTCTTGTTCACATAAATCATCTTCCCAAACCAGGCCAGGGCCACCACCACTATATGTTGTATAGAGTGCTGCCTGACTTGTAGGTCGGTCCAATGCTAAAAGTATTTTAAGTGCTTTGACTCTACGAATTATGGGTCGTCCCACAATATCTTTTCGTCTGCACAGACTTTTCCATCGCCATTCAAATTGCAGGGCAGCATGATTATCAGGGAATCCACGTACATGACATATACGGTTCCATGTATATCCTGCAGCTACACGAGCACTAGTAGCCCGGGCTCCACCTTTAATTAATCCATTATGTTGACGTAGACGTCGATCAGCGTCTACTGTTGCACCAACATAGGTGGCTGAATAGTCTTCGGTTGCCAAACAATATACAACCCATTGTTTTGCCTCTGCTTCTTCTTCTGCCATGTCTAATTGTACTTAATAATAATCTATTAAATAGTACAATGAGTTGTAACACACGTTATTGGACTTCTATGTCTTGTTCGCAGCCAGACAAACCAGCAAACCCGGCGCTCCAACAAGAAAACAATAAGAATTTACAGGCCCTAATTGCCGCTAGAGAAGCACAGGATGCTAAATGGAGCTTTAAGCCCAATCAGGATCAGGTATGTTCCAATCAGAGCCAAAAGAAATAGCATGTTCCATTTCTTTTTGTCCGAAGTGCCATTCTCCTATAGGCCCTGTAGACAGATCAGTGCGAAGAGCCGCAGGTTCACAGATTCGCAAGAAGAATGCTTCACCAGAAGCAAAAGAAGGTACAAAGACTTTGTATGGCTGTACAATCTCAGACCTTCCATGTGATAGAAGAATTTGTTGAACGGCGAGATATGCGGAGATCATAGTTTCATTTTTCCAAGGAATATACATACCGACGTACATAGACATTGAACCACCAGGACGAAGAAGGTGAAGACAATTTTCAATCAGGTTTTCCCAATGAATCATTTCAGCTGTTTCTGCCTCTAGAGACAAATCTGTTAAGTCAATAATAATTGAATCATACAGTTCATCCCCGTCTTTACGTGTATAAGTCCAAGACCATGCATCAGCAATATTTATTGTGACACGAGGATCCTTGTAAGAATCCCCGTGCCAATCCTTGAGACGACGTTTAGCAAATTCCACAAACGTCTGATCATAGTCAACCATATCTATATGTTCTATTGAAGGGCACTCCAACACTTCCTTAATAGTACATAGTTCACCACCACCGAGAACAAGAACCCTCTTAGGATCACCCTGGCATGCAACAAGAGCAGGACGACAAAGAGCCTGGTGATAGAATTTTTGATCTGCGGCACTACTCTGGATCTCGCCATCAAGTAAAACAACTTTACCAAAATCGGGCGTTTCCATAACAGTCACTTGTGCGACCCTTGTACGGAAATTTGCGATAATGGATGAATGATAAGGGCCAATTTTCCAACTACGATCATATGAGCGGATATTTGCATCCTGTTCCAAAATTACCGAATCATATTTATACGTTTCTGATGCCATTATCAATCTAATTATTTTTACGGGTTGGAGCCTTAGACTGCTCCTAGGTTAAGTCGATGAAGACTTGGTATAAAAATTACGTTTTAATTTCCTTGTATGACGAGGTCTTGATTTCATTTTTGCACTTTTTTTTGTTCGTGATGTAGCTTTTTGTGAATAGCGACAGATTAATGGAAAAATAATGTAGGGTCCTTGAGGTTTTATAATTTCTTCAAGTAAATCGTATATATCTTTTAATTTGATTTTAATATTTAAAATACTATTTAAAGTAAAACTATCATGAATCCATTCTTCAAGTATTTTCTTTGTTGAGAATATTTTTTTTATATTTTTATATTCATCTATAGCTGCTTCTGGGTTTACATATCTACTGTAATACATAATTAATAAATCATTTAATGGTATTACACTTTTTCTATAAGAAGCTTTTAACCAACAATAAAAATCATAAGTCAATGGATCTTTTTCTTTATCATTAATTATATCTATTAATTTTTTATCAATTGTATCTTGAGGATTGTATATTAATATAGTATAATTATTATAAACTATAAAAGGTAAATAATTATTTTCTTCATTATTCATTTTTTCTGGAAATGCTTTATCAAAATCATTAATATCACTATATTTAAAATATAATTCAGTATGGCTTTTGATTATACCTGAAATTGATAGTTTTATTTGTAATAGATTATTATATTTCACCCCCTTGTATATTGTTTGATACATACTTTCATAATTTTTTTTCCAATATACGGTTGGATAGTATATAAGATCTGGTAAGGTATACCAATATTTTTGTTTATCATAATCGCCCATTTTTGGTCGATAAATTTTAAAATGTTCAATTTTCAATTGATGTTTATCTTCAAGAGAAGCACCAAATCGACTTGCAAAACCCAAATCATTTGAAAATTGTTTACCACCTTTAGGGATTATTATTTGTAAATTACTATCAGTAATAATATTATGATATGGTTTTGTATCTGATCCCCATCCAGTTTCACCGGGATACAATGCAATTGCAGCATATTGATTCTTCTTCAATTTATAACGTTGTGGATCATGTAATTTTTCAGTCCCATGTCCCATTAAAAAATATATATTTTCTTGTGGAAAATATTTCATGACGAAACCTATTAAGTATTTTTATTTTTAATTGTCCGTGGCCTAGTCCTAGATAAGAAGCCTTTCTTCAATTTCCTTGTAAGACCTTTACGAGATTGTATTCGTTCACGAATAATTGATCTCGTACTACCTTCTGTTTCACGACAAATAAGAGGTATTACAATGTATGGTCCATCTGGTTTTACAACTTCTTCAATTAATGGGAACACTAGATCTAAATATAATGCAATATCAGTGATATAATGAAGTTGAAGATTATCAATTTGTTCTTCGATCTCTTCTTTTGAAGTTGTTCGTTTAACGGCTTTGAAGTTGTCAACCATATTTCTCGAAGAGTCAAATGCCTTAAAATTTTCAATGACAGGTAAGAGAAGAATATCTTCAATAGGAATGACACTTGCCTTAAAAGCTGCCTTTAACCAACAATAGAAATCATATCCTAATGGATCTTCTTTCTTGTCTTTTTTGATTAATCCAATCTTCTTGTCTTTAATGTGAGCTGGATGATGTATTGTAAGTGTACGAATTGGTTCAGTATAATAAGTTATAGGAATTTTACCCTCTCTATGACCAGGTATATATGCCTGATCAAAATCATCAATATCATCTGAATGAAATTCAGTAATTTCATCATAGTTTGCTCGAAGAATACCAGAGATAGCAATATCCGTCACTGACAAATTATTATATTTAATACCTTTATATGTTCCGCTTGTAACAGTTCGAACAGTTTTTTTGTAAGTTGGAAAATCAGCTGTCGGATAATATATTAAATTTGGAATAGTATACCAATAACGTTGCATATTGAATAATCCGGATTTAGGCCTATATATTTTAAAATTTTCAATTCTTTCAATAGTTTTATGATCTTTTTTCTTATGTAAATCTTTTGCTCCAAAACGGCTGCTGAGACCAAGATCACCAGTAACTGTAATAGAACTTTTAGGAATAGGTATTTTCAAATCCTTATTGAAAATTACATCATAAATATTTTTATGATAAAGAATTGAACCTAATTCACCTGGCATAAGAGCAATACCAGCATATTGATTTTTTTCTAATTGATAACGTTTTCCCAGTTTTTCAACACCATGTCCACTTAGGAAAAATATGTTTTCCGGTTTGAACGATGACATCAATCTATAATAAATAATATTATTAGATGGGTCATACACGGCGTTTTAGAAAACGTTCATTTAAAAAACAAAATGGAGGATCAACAAAAAAATTACCAGTTCCACCCACTTTGGCTGAATTTAAAGCTACTTGGGAAAATCACTACATTGCTGGTCATGGTATTTCTACAGGTAGTGTATTTGTTTTACCTAAAAATACATATGTACTATTTTTAGCTACATCTGGATGTGCTTGTCCAGGAAACTTAGATTATGTAGAGGACAAACTTTTTAGAAGTGATGATACTAGTCCTGCTAAAGATGATGCTATGTTGGAATCATTAAGAAAAGATTTACAGGATGGAACATTATTGAGTGCTAAACCATCACGCAAAAACCTTGCCAGAATGTATAGAGACACCAAACCTAACATAGGATCAATGTATGCAAATGTTAGTGGAACGAACACATATAAAAGTTATACTAGACAGACTAGAAATGTTTTACAAAGAACAGTTGCTTTTTATGAATCAGGTGATATTGTACAAAATATATTGTTTTCAATGATGAACACTGAATCACCTTTATTTATACAGGGTGTTTATCAAATACCTATAGATAATGAGATTAAGGCACAAATAGAACGAGGTAATCAAGCATTTGAACAATTTAAATTAAGGTTTCATGGTGCATTACCATCGACTCAATATTACAGTAAACATTTACAGACAAAACTGAATGCAACTGCATCAATTGCTGATAAAGAACAATACGAAATGCATGAGGCAGAATATAAAAAATTAATAAAACAAGAACATTTGGATCATTTTCTTTATGATATGCATAAAAGATTTTTTGATGTACCTTCAAATGAAATACGTGATATAATGTTTTCATCGCCTAATAAATCAGATTACGAAAATAATGCTAGTATATTTTTACATCAAATTATTAATTCAGTTACAAGAAAAAATCCTGATAAAATTAATTTATTTATAGTTGGTGCATGTAGGTCTGATTGTGCAGGTGATATATCACGTGCACGTTTAGGTAGACGATTAAGTATTGCTTCGCGTCGCAAAGACCCTATTAATGATAGATTAAACATTGATATACTTATGCCTGTAATTAATAATATAGTACAAAAAATAACAATGCAAATTGCATCAATATCTACAAATAAAGCTAATTTTATATCAAAACTAGAAACAAAATTACAAGAGGAAATACCTACAATTAATACATTAGTAAATGGTGGTATCGTAAATATAAAAGCACTATTTGATGAGATTAGAAAAATTAATAAAAAAGGATATTTAAAAATTAAACCAAATTCACGTTTACACTCCCTTTTAATAAATAATAATATATCGGTAACACCTCCTGTACCTTCAGGTGCATGTGGGGGTGGTTCTGGTGCACCATGTGTTCCTGTACCTTCAGGTGCATGTGGGGGTGGTTCTGGTGCACCATGTGCTCCTGTACCTTCAGGTGCATGTGGGGGTGGTTCTGGTGCACCATGTAATACATTAAATCAATCTCCTGCTCCTATTTCTTTAAATGTAGAAACCCAAAAAGGAAATATTATTATAATGTTAAAAGATATTAAAACACAATTAGTAAGTGTAACTGCTACCATAATTAATGAAGATTTGAAGGATGAAAATCAATATACTATTAGTACAATAGATCCTTTAATAAGAGAAATTCAAACGAAATCAGATATAAATATAGTTAATAATATTGTTAGAAAGCAAAAAAAACTTATAATTAATTCACTTAAAGCAAATAAAATTAAAGTCCCTGATTATTTAAATACATTATAATATAAAATTGAAATATATAATCATATGATATATAAATAAATATATATTATATGGTTATTGCAATTTTAAATGACAATTTGATGATTGTTGGTATTGGATATTTACGTGGTAAAAGTGCAATTGATAATTTAAGAAGAATTA